>Ga0116171_10000889_pt1 | contig 30994 bp, 25 predicted proteins | sample AD_JPNHW2_MetaG_FD_89798 | JGI IMG/M metagenome (GOLD analysis project Ga0116171, IMG submission 89798) | Active sludge microbial communities of municipal wastewater-treating anaerobic digesters from Japan - AD_JPNHW2_MetaG | ecosystem: Engineered > Bioreactor > Anaerobic > Digestate | place...
AGAACTGTCTTGGAGTCTGAGGCCATGAAAAATGCCAAAAGTAAAATTTCTGTTCCTCTCGGCCTTGATGTGGCTGGTCAGGCTAGAATTGCTGATATTTCTAAAATGCCCCACGTTTTAATTGCCGGTCAAACCGGGTCGGGAAAATCAATCTGTATTAATTCCTGGATTTCAACCTTACTTTTCAGGGCTTCTCCTGATGAAGTCCGTCTAATTATGGTCGATCCAAAGCGGGTTGAACTTTCACAGTACAATGGTATTCCTCATCTACTTACCCCGGTTATCGTTGAACCAGAAAAAGTTGTTTCTGCCTTAAAATGGGCGGTTAATGAAATGGAGCATCGTTATAAACTGTTTACTGAAGTTGGAGCCAAAAACATTGAAGGTTACAACAATATGTCCGGTTTTCAAGCCATCCCCTATATTTTAATTATAATTGACGAGCTAGCCGAAATCATGCTTTTTTCCCCTGCCGAAGTTGAAGACAATATTTGTCGCATTGCTCAAATGGCTCGGGCTGTCGGTATCCATTTGGTCTTGGCCACGCAGCGGCCCTCAGTTAATATCATTACTGGTCTTATCAAAGCCAATATTCCCACCCGCATTGCTTTTGCTGTAGCTTCAATGACCGATTCCCGGGTTGTTTTAGACACTCCCGGTGCCGAAAAGCTTCTCGGTCGCGGCGATATGCTTTATATTCCACCAGATTTAGCCAAGCCCGTTAGAATTCAGGGATGCTTTATTTCTGACAAAGAGGTTAATCGCTTAATTGATTTTCTAAAAACTCAGCGCAGTGGCGATTACAATGATGAGATTACAAAACAACCAGTTAATAGCCCCAATTCAATCAGTAAAAATATTATGGTCAGTGATGGTCAGGAACGAGATGCCGTTTTTGACGATGCTGTCAAGCTGATACAAGACACTGGTAAGGCCTCGGCCTCTTTCATGCAGCGTCATCTTAAACTCGGTTATGCCCGTGCTGCTCGGGTTCTCGACGAGCTTCAAGCAGCTGGTGTTGTTGGTCCAGTTAATGGGGCTAAACCCCGAGAAATTTTAATTCCTCATAAAAGTTCTTCCGATAATAGTTTGGAAGGATAATCGATATGAAACGTGCTTCAGCCATTCTCGAGTCAGCTCGCCTTGATCGGGAAATTGATTTTGAAGAAATATGCAAAAAAACTAAAATTCCTCTTCGTTATCTTATCGCCTTTGAAAACGAAAATACTAAAGAATTTCCGGAGGAGCCTTACTGCTCTTTGATGGTCAAGGATTATGCTCAGTTTTTAGGTTTGAATGGAGACGAACTTCTCTCCCTTTTTCGTCGCGATTACAACCGGCACTTGCCAACAAAATCAACCCCTCGTTCCTTATTTTCCTTAACCCCCCAATTTACCTTTTCTTTTTTTATTGTTTTACTTTCACTTTCTTTTGTTGTTTATTTAGTTTCAGAGTATTTAAAATTCAATCGTCCACCCCCTCTTGAAGTTGTCTGGCCCGAGAATTTCTCCGGGTCTTCACTCAAAATATCCGGAAAAACCGATCCCCAGTCGACCGTTAAAATAAATGATACTTTGGTTTTAGTTGATATCGAAGGTAATTTTACCAAAGAGATTCAAATTTCTACTCCTGAGGCTAAAATTGTCATTGAAGCTGAGTCTCCCGCTGGCAAGGTCACCATTGATGAAAAAGTTCTAAAATAGTCTATACTATTCCTATGGATATCAATCAAATTGTCATCATTATTTCTCTTTTATCTATTTCTGTCGTTGTTGTTATTGTCGGTATTTATCTTATCAAGCTGATAAAAGATTTAAGGGTAACCGTTAGAGAAACTAATCAAATCATTTCTTCTGTTTCTCGTCCCGTTTCTTCTTTTTCAGAATTTTTAATGGGCTTTAAAAATGGATTTTCCCTTTTTAATTCCTTTTTTAATAAAGATAAAAAAGAAAAAAAAGATAATAGTTAAATATTATTTATTTAAATTATTAATTTTTAGATTTTAGAGTTTAGATTTTTTTAATACTTTATGTCTTGTTGTCATCAAAAAGATTGTGATTGTCATTCAAATAGTAGTTTCATTTTTGGCCTGATCATTGGTTTAATTATTGCAGCTGTCGTGGCCATTGTCATTTATAAAAATAATCGTGAAGATGTTTTTTTAAAATTAAAAAAACAAATCGAAAAATTTCTCAATAATTTCAAGCCCAAATCAGAAAAAATAATTGAATCTATAATCACTCCTGATATCCCCAGAAAAAAAATTATCAAAAATAAAAAGAAAGATGTTGTTATTCCTAAAAACCTCCTAATCGCCGACACGACCCCAAAACCAACTTTTTCCAAACCAAGGAAAATGTTTAGAAAATAAAACCCAATCTCCCTTTAATTCCCTCTTTAACAAGAGGGAACACCAGACACATTGTTACCAAACAGGCAGAATGCCCCCGTCTTGTTAAAGAAGGGGGTTGGGGAAAGATTGAATATCTTGCTATAATTCCTCTATGAATGCGAGGCAGTTAAAAGACATTTTTGTAAACTTTTTTGTTTCCAAAGGTCACAGCGAAATTCCTTCAGCTTCCTTAATTCCAGAGAATGACTCAACTACTCTTTTTATCTCCGCTGGCATGCATCCCTTAGTACCTTATCTTTTGGGTCAACCGCACGCACTGGGTAAACGTCTTACTAATATTCAAAAATGTGTTAGAACAGGGGATATCGATGTAGTCGGTGACAATTGTCATCACACCTTTTTCGAAATGCTGGGTAATTGGTCACTCGGCGATTACTTCAAAAAAGAGATGATTCCCTGGTCTTATGAATTATTGACGAAGCACTTACATTATGATCCCAAACAAATCCATATTACCTGTTTTGCCGGTGATAACGATGCTCCAAAGGATGAAGAATCAGCCGAACTTTGGAAATCAGTAGGAATTTCTGAAGATAGGATTTATTTTTTACCCAAAAAAGACAATTGGTGGGGTCCAGCCGGTAATACTGGTCCTTGTGGTCCTGGCAGTGAAATGTTTATTGATACTCATCCAGAATTAGAACCGATTAAGCTAACGAGTGGCGACAATCACGGCCGAATTGTAGAAATTGGAAATGATGTTTTTATGCAGTACAACAAAACCATTGATGGAAAATATGAGTTACTCTCTCAAAAAAATGTCGATACTGGTTATGGTGTTGAAAGAAATCTCGCTATATATCTTGGTTACGATGATGATTATTTAACTGAAATTTGGCAGCCGATTATCAAAAAAATCGAAGAAATATCCGGAAAAAAATATTCTGATAATTTAGTACCAATGAGAATTATTGCCGATCACATTCGTGCCGCAGTCTTTGTTATCGCCGACGGGGTTGAGCCGAGCAATAAAGAAGCTGGTTATGTTCTTCGTCGCCTAATCCGTCGCGCCATTCGTCAGGGAAAAATTTTAGGTCTAGAAAACAATTTCACTAGTATCATAGCGAAAGCTGTTTTAGATAATCAAAATAATTATGCCGGTATTTATCCAGAATTGGATCTCAATAAAAATAAAATTTTAGAAACTTTAGATGCCGAAGAAACCAAATTTCGTCGTACCCTCAATAAGGGTCTTAATGAAATTACCAAATTAATTAACTTCCAAAAAAGTGTTTCTGGCAAGCAGGCTTTTGATTTATATCAGTCATTCGGTTTTCCCGTTGAGATGATTGAGGAGGAATTAAAAAAGAACGGTTTATCGTTAGATTTAGCCGAATTTAATCGACTTAAGGGCGAGCATCAAAAACAATCTCAGACTCTTTCAGCTGGTAAGTTTAAATCTGGTCTTGCTGATCAGAGCGAAATAATTACCAAATATCACACTGCCACCCATCTTTTGCATGCGGCTCTCCGCAAAGTGCTTGGAAATCATGTCAAGCAATCAGGTTCAAATATTACTTCCGAAAGGCTCCGCTTCGATTTTACTCATCCCGAAAAAGTAACGGACGCTCAGTTAATAGAAGTCGCCACAATTGTTAACAAGCAAATAACTGCTTCACTCCCGGTCACTGTTGAATCGATGAAATTTATTGAAGCTCAAAAAATTGGAGCCTTAGCTTTTTTTGGGGCAAAATATCCCGAAGTTGTCACCGTTTACACGGTTGGAGACCCCAAAAATTATTTTTCCCGTGAAGTCTGTTCTGGTCCTCATGTAAAAAATACCAAAGATTTGGGCAAATTTGAAATTCAAAAAGAAGAATCGGCGGGTAGTGGCAAGCGCCGGATTTATGCTATCCTTAAATAATGGAGCTCTCCTATTATTGGCTCATTTCTATTACTACTGAAGCTGTTACCGTTGGTCTAATCAAGCGGGATAATCCAGATATCTTAGTCGCTCTCGGTCCGGAAACAGAATGGCTGAGCGGCAACCCAGACTCTTTTCTTCACTCTATCGATATTTCTTTATCTGAGGCCGCCGAAAAAGCTGGGCTTGAGCCAGACCAAGAGCCTGAATCTAGTGCTTTTATTTTGCCTCCAAGTTGGATTGGTAATGATGGAAAAATTTTTCCTGAAAATTTAAAACTTTTAGAAAATCTATGTCATTCTCTTGAGCTTAAACCTCTTGGTTTTATTAGTAGCGATGAGGCTTTTATTGAATCAGTCAATAAAAACGATTCTTTCCCTCCCAGCTTTATCCTTGTTCATATCGGTAAAAAAGAATTTTCCCTCTCCTTGGTTTATCTTGGTGAGGTCAAAAAGAGATTAAGTCAAAACCTAATTAATGATTTTACCCCAGAGGATCTCGAAAATGCCCTACTTACCCTTCAATTAGAATCAGCTCTCCCACCCAGAATTTTGATTTTTGGCAACTTAGGTCCCTCAATTATCGATGATTTAAAAAATTATTCCTGGGTGGGTAAAAAAAATATTGAAACTTTTCTTCATTTACCCGACGTAACTGCCTTTGAGGCGCAGGAATTATTTAATCTTTATAGTCAAACTGTTTCTTCCCAAATTAGAAATGATGCCGTTGAAACCAAGCCTGAAGCTTCAATTGTTTCACCAGCTCCACCCGCCGAATCAAAAAACCCAATCGAAGAAATCATTCCACCAGTTATCGAGGTCGGAGCTATTTCTCCGGAAATTGAGCTTTCTCCAAAAGAGCTCGGTTTTTCTGAGACCATTGAATCGGGTGAGTCTAAGGTCAAAACTAAATTTTCTCTACCCGCTTTTTCTTTTCCCTCTCTAAAGCTTCCCCATCTAAATTTTAATCCCTGGCTACTTTTCCCCTTAGCTTTATCACCACTTTTAATTTTAATTCCCTTCTATTTAATAAAAGCGGAAATTACCATTAATTTTAGTCCTATCGAGATAAATAAAGTTTTTGATTTAACTCTAGATTCAAATGCCACGTCAATGTCTACTTCTATTCTCCCTGCCGACAAAAAGATAATCGATTTAAATTTTTCCGAATCTATTTCCACCACTGGTCAAAAAGAAACGGGGGATAAGGCCAAGGGTGAAATTACCATCTTTAATAAAGCCGACAAGATCCAAAATATTTCCAAGGGGACTATCATGACGGACAATTCAAATAAAAAATATGAACTATTAACCTCAGTTCAGGTTCCAGCCTCCTCTTTTAATTTAGGTTCGGGGACTATCACCATGGGACAAACTAAAGCCAATGCTATTGCCAGTGATATTGGTTCTGAGTTTAATTTAAATAAGGATACTCTCCTAAATTTTAAAGATGATGCTAATCTCCTCGCCAAGGTTAACGAGTCTTTTACTGGCGGCTCTCGTCGCCAAATCCGGGTCGTGAGTGCTGACGATAAAAATAATTTAACCAAAACTGTCGAAGCCGCCATTGAATCTCAAATTTCTCAAAAAGTCAACGGTAATAATTCTTATCAGGATCTTCTAAGAGACACTCTATTTATCGATAAAAAACAACTAATTTTTAGTCGGGAAATCGGTGAGGAAGCAGAAACTCTAGAAGTTAAGGCAAATTTAACTATTTCTTTCTTGCAGATTAATCCTCAAAAAAAAGATGATATTATCAAAACTCTTCTTGCCGGTGACCAAAATTTTCTCCGGTCTGTTGCTTCTCCGTCTGATTTTTCTTTTTCTTTTTCCGGGGTCAAAACAACTTCTCAAAAATCAACCGGACAGCTTACCCTAATCGGCAAAACTTTACCTAAAATTGACTCTGATCGTCTCCGGACTCTCCTTGCGGGTAAAGATTTTGTTAAAGCCCAAAAAATTTTAGATTCCCAGCCTTATGTCTATGGTCGGGAAATTAAAATAATTCCTCAGGTATTTTCCTTTTTGAAAAGACTGCCCCCTTCAGCTGACAAAATTACCATTATCTCTAAATTCTAAGATGAGCTACCTTTACGTAAAAAGTCCTCCAAGAATTAGCAAAGCTAAAAAATCTCTTTCTCCTCGTCATAAAAAAATAATTGCTCTTTTTTTTCTTTTTTCGGGAATATTTTTATTTCTCTCTGCTATTTTACCTATTCTTCAGTTTCAACTCAGTTATTCTACCAAGTTCAGCCAAATTTTAAACCCTCTTTCCCCCCAGTTTTATAATCACTCGGAATCAGTTTTGGGTGATCTAAATACCGACTATACCCAGCTGTCAAATTGGTTTGAAAGTGACCCTGACCAAAGTATTTCTTCTGCTTTGCCAAATTATTCTATGTCTTCCTATTACATTTCTATTCCCAAGCTTAAAATAAAAGAAGCTGAAGTCATTTTTGGAAGTACTGATTTAAAGAAAAGTTTAATTCATTACCCCAAAACCGCCCTTCCTGGTCAGTACGGCTCACCCGTTATTTTCGGCCATTCGGTTTTACCTCAATTTTTTAATCCGGAGTCTTATCTGACTATTTTTTCCACTCTTTACAGATTAAAGCAGGGTGATGAGATTTTTGTGAATTACGATCAAATTCAGTATAAATATTTAGTTGAAGAAATGTTTGAAGTTCAACCCACCGATCTTTCAGTCTTGGAGCAGCGATTTGATGATCGCTATTTAACTTTAATTACCTGCTCGCCTCCGGGTACTTATCTGCGTCGTTTAATTATTAAGGCTCGCCTCACTGATAACACATGAACTGCCTGGCAATTGACTTTGGTACCAAAAGAATTGGTCTAGCTTATTCACTAAACAACATTATTTTTACCTTACCTATAGTTAAAAATGATAATAAAATTTTTGAAAAAATTAGTCAAATTATTGTCGAAAATAAGATAAATAAAGTTTATGTCGGTCTCTCAGAGGGAAAAATAAGTGAAATGACTAAAAAATTTATCAAAAAACTTTCAGGCGTGATAAAATTACCTATCGAAACAGTTGAAGAAGCTGTTTCTACAATTGAAGCTAATAATCTTTTTCTTGAAAACAAAAAGAAGTTGAAAAATTATCAACAAGAAATTGATTCCATAGCCGCCGCCATTATTTTAAATCGGGTTATTAATTCTTAGTCAGCCTGTGGCTGAAAAAAATATGTTTAAAAATCTTATTTCTCCAATTCAGGCTTGGTTATTATCTCAAGGTCGTTGTGTTGGTTGTGGCGAAGAACTTTCTAAAGGTCAAAGAAAAGTGGTTCGGGGACAGACCACGGTTATTTGTCGTTGTGGTCGTATTTTTATCCACAATCATCAAACTGACACCTATCGCCGGGCTCTTTTCAATGAAATTTAAAAGGGGATTAATCGCCATTTTTATTATTATTTTTGCCTTGGTATTTTATTTTTATCTTTCTCTCTTGCCTCCATCCTCTGATTCATCCAAAAAAGTATTTGTTATCAATGAGGGTGACTCCCTTTCTGCTATTGCTCTTCGTTTAGAAAAAAACCAATTTATTAAAAACCGTTATACCTTTATTATTTATGCCTATTTACTTGGCTTAAATCAAAAAATTCAAGCTGGTAATTTTTATTTGACAGCATCTCAAAAAATTCCCGATTTAATTAAAAATATCAGTCGTGGGGGCAGCACCGATTATTGGTTAAAAATTATTCCCGGGACCAGAATTGAACAGTTTTCTCCCAGTTCCGAGTTTACCCTTATCAGCCGAGATCTCGAGGGTAAATTGTTCCCTGACAGTTATCTGATTCCGCAGGACTATACCCCAGAAAATATTTTATCTGTAATTGACCGAAATTATCAGCAAAAATTATCACAAGCTCGGCTTGGCGCTACCACTAAACATTCCGATAATGATGTCTTAATTATTGCTTCACTTTTAGAACGTGAAGCCAAAGCTTTAGCTGATAAAAAAATTATTGCGGGTATTATTGATAATCGTCTCAGTCGCCAGATGCCTCTTCAAATAGATGCCACTATTCAGTATGCTCGGGATTCTCTCGGTGACCTCAGTGATTATTGGAAACCTATTAGCAAGGCGGATATTAATATAATTTCTCCCTACAACACCTATAAAAATAAAGGTTTACCCCCCGCGCCTATTTGTAATCCTGGCCTCGATTCCCTAATCGCCGCTTATCATCCAGACAGGACTGATTACCTCTATTATATTCACGATTCAAACGGCCAAATACACTACGCCTCGACCCTCACTGAGCACAATGAAAACATTGCTAAATATCTAAAATAATTATTTTTCTTTTTTGTTTACCAAATCGTTCAAAATATTCCAGCGTCTTTTTTTCTCACTCATCGGTATTTCATCTTTATATAATTTTGCCGAAACAGTTCCCCGGCGGGGGGAGTATTTATTAAGATAGGCTATTTCAAAACCAACTTTTTTACAGACATCAACTGTATTTTGAAAGGCCACCTCATCTTCGCCTGGGAAACCAATAATGATATCGGTTGAAAACTTAACTCCGGGAACTTTGCTTTTTATTTTTTCCACTAAATCCAAATATTCCTGTTTCGTATATCCTCGGTTCATATTTTTTAGTACTTTATCATCACCTGATTGAAATGGCAGATGTAAAAGCCTGTCAATGTTGGAATATTTAGCAATTACTTCTATGAGTTCGTCGGAAAAATCCCAGGGGTTACTACTGATAAAAGACACTTTCTTTAAATTCTTTTTTGCTACCTCTTCTAGTAGCTTCGGAAAAGCACTTTTAATTCTTTTTTTCCCCATTGAAGATTGTCCGCCGGAGACGGATCCGCCTTTGGCGGAAAGATTGAAAATTGAAGATTCTTCTAAATCTGCTCCGTATGAATTTACATTTTGTCCTATAAGTACGACTTCCTCAAAGCCCTTTTTAATGGCTCCGTCAACCTCTTTTAAAATTGTTTCCATTTTACGCGATATCTCTTTTCCCCTAGCATAAGGCACAATACAATAAGAACAGTAGTTATTACAGCCACTACTGATAGTAATCAAGGCCGCTCTTTTCTTATCTCTTAGCGGCTCCACTTTAAAACTGATTTTTTTAATCGGTAGCATTTCATCCACTCCCTTTATCGTTTTTTTAGAAATCGGCACCAAACATCCTGTCAAAATAATTCTTCGTTTCGCCGAAGCATTTGCGGAGGCGGATTCAGCTTTTCTTATCTTATCTATTAGTCCATAAACTCTATTTTCGGCTGATTCTCGGATGACACAGCTGTTGATAACTATCAAATTCGCCTCTTTCCAGTTTTGAACAAGCTCATAGCCCCTTTCTTGATAATAGGTCTTTATCCTCTCCGAATCAGATTCGTTTTGAGCACAGCCAAATGTTTTTAGGTATAACTTATTTTTTTGAGGCACGAATCATTTTACCACCACCCACAATTCCTCCGGCTCCGGTTAGTAGAACAATCAGTCCGGGCCAGATAACTCCGGCAGCAGGCAAAGCTTCACTTCCGCTATCGCTATTGACTGCATCCCAGTCTACATTATCAACCCCAGTAGTTAGGGTAAAAGTGATGTTAGATCCATTGCTTGTTAGGACTACTTGGTGATCGCCGTCAGTCAAAGCTGAAGCACTATAACTCCAGTTTCCTGATTCATCAGCCACCACTGTTCCTTTTTCTCCGTCAATATCAATTTCCACTGAAGTCCCTGCCCCTGCTTCACCGATAAAAACAGGGTTTGAGCCCGTGTACCACCACTGTGACAGTTGTCGGCCACTAGTATCAACCCCCCCGATTGATTTTAAGTTAAAACCTCCCGCCAAAACTATTTTACCCGTGAATAAAAATAAAAATCCAATTAAAAAAGAAAAAAATATTTTCTTAAACATAAATAAATTTATCATAATTAAATATACAATACCATTCAATTTATTGCATTATTGCACTCTTATTCTAAAAATGAGATTATTATTTCATGACAGATAATCAATCAAATCTTAGTTATCAAGATATTTTAGACAAATACGCTGAAAGTATTAGTTCAAAAGACGATCACCAAATTCCCGAGGAAAAAATTAAACCTGAGCCAGAATTAGAGCCGGTTAATCCTCCCGAGCCCATTCTTACCCCCCAAGAAGAAGAGATGGTTAAATCACAGCCTGAACCTCAATCTGAACTTGAGTCCCAAGCTTCACCTCAAATCGAAGCTCCTCCGGCTCCCGAGGCGATTAATCTTCCTCCGGTTACTGAAGCCATTATCCCTCCCATTGTCCCGCCAGAGCTAACTAACGAAAGCGGATCTATACCCCCTTCTCTTCCTCCCAAAAAACAAAATCATTTTTTTAAATATCTCTTTTTCTTTTCTTTAATTATTTTCATTATTGTTTTAGTTTTAGTTGTCATTTCCTTTTTAAATTCTCAAAAACCAATTACCGATAGTCGGGAACTTCCTCCAAATAACATTCCAACATCTATTCCCACTGCCTTTTGCGAACTCAATGATCAAAAATACTCTATTGGTCAAACATTTTCAGCTACTGATGGCTGCAATACTTGTACCTGCGGTGAAGATTTAACTATTTCCTGTACCGAAAAAACCTGTGATCTCACCCCCACCCAATCCGCCACCGTCTCCGCCATTCCCAAAGATTGGAAAACATATGAAAACAAGACTTTAAAATTTTCTTTTTCTTATCCAACAAAATACGGTGTTTTTACATATAAAACATCAAATGGAGATACGGGTAAAAGTTTTATTGGCTCAGCGTCAGGTATTGAATTTGGAGGTATTTCAACTGATTATGGACAAGGTCGCATGGGAACGTTTTTAGATTTTTCCGGCTACGCAAATATCAATGGCTCTATTACCTTTAAGGCAGTTCAACAACTTGATAAAAGTTGGGTCATTGATAAAAAATTAATTTCTGAAATATTTACAAATCAAAACAACGTTGAGGTAGTTTTTGTAAAAGGCGAAAATGCAACAGGTGACTATACAGGTCCAGTTGCTGGCACTCCAGGTGAAGGTAAAATTGGAGCTTTAATTAATTTAAAGAATTCCGAATTTCCCGGTATAGCTTTTGAAATGGATTCAAAATTGGGAATACAAAGTTTAAAAGAAATCCTCTCCACCTTTAAATTTACCCAGTAATTCTCCCCCTTGCTCTACATATAAATTAAGTATATAATTCTCCACATTTGGCGAGCGGTTGGTACATTACTCGCTTGTCCGTCTAAATGCGTAGCTTTTGGCGGATTCTTCACTTAAATTTTATAAAAAATTCGATGCCTTCCGCAAAAAGAACTAATTGGGGTAAAAAATATCCTCAAATTCCTGCTTTAGATTTATTAGCTGTTCAAAAAGAATCCTGGGAAAAATTTCTAAAAACTGACCTTGAAGAAACCGTCCGTGCTATTTCTCCCATTTCCGACTACACCGGCAACAACTGGCTTTTAGAGCTCGGAGAACTTTTTTACGACAAGCTTACCTTGACTCCAGAAATTGCCCGTCTTAAGGGTTTAAATTATACTGTTCCTGTTTATACCAAGGCTAAATTAACCAACAAAAGAACCGGTCTCGTCCGGGAAGAAGATGTTTTTCTTCTAAATCTTCCCACCATGACCCCGGAAGCCACCTTTATTATCAATGGTATTGAAAGGGGAGTTATCAATCAGCTCGTCCGCTCTCCCGGTGTTTACTTTACTAGTGAAATTGATCCCGCTACCGGTAAAACTCTTTGCAATGCGGAAATTCGTCCTGTTCGCGGCTCTTGGCTTGAATTTTTTATTGGTAAAAAGGATGTTATTTTTGCCCGTATTGACCGTAAAAAGAAAGTACCAGCTACCATTATTCTTCGCGCTGCCGCGGCTTTAACTGACAAACAACTGGTCGGTGAATTCGGAGATTATATCAATGGTACGATTATGGCTGACCCGACTAAAACCCAAGAAGAAGCTTATTTGGAATTTTATCGCAAGCTTCGTCCCGGTGAACCAGTTGTTCTCGAGAACGCTGAAAAATTTTTCAATGATCGTTTTTTTGATCTTCGCACCTATGAATTAGGTCAAGTTGGTCGTCACAAAATCAACAAAAAATTCTCTTTTAATTTCTCTGATGAGAATAAAGAAAATTGGGTCATCAAAAAAGAAGATTTAATCGCTACTATCCGTTATTTAATCAAGCTTCAAAAAGGTGAAGCGACTCATTTTGATGATATCGATTCTCTAGCCAACCGCCGTCTTCGCCGCTGTGGCGAAATTGTGGCCCAGGTTGCTCTTCGTCCCGCCATGGCCCGTTTTGAAAGGATGGTCAAAGAGAGAATGTCCTTGCTTTCCACTAAGGAAAAACCGACTCCTTCTCAAATGATCAATCCCCAGCCTTTAATTTCTTCTCTTAATACCTTTTTTAGAAGCAATCAGCTTTCTGCCATTCTAGATCAAACCAATCCTCTGGCTGAGCTTGATTTACTCCGCCGTGTCACCGTGGTTGGTGTCGGTGGTCTTACCCGTGAAAGAGCTGCCTTTTCTATCCGCGACGTTCATTCTTCCCAGTATGGTCGTATCTGTGCCGTTCGTTCTCCTGAAGGTCCAAATATTGGTCTTGTCACCTACCTGGCTCTTTACGCTAAGGTCAATAAATATGGTTTTATCGAGGCTCCTTTCCGAAAAATCGTCAAAGTTGGCAAAAATTACACCATTTCCGATGATGTAGTTTATATGGATGCTGATGATGAATATGATCATCAAATTACCCATCTCGGGATCAAAATTGAAGATAATATCATTAAACAAAATTGGGTTCCTATTCGCTATCAAGGCGAATTTTCCGAAGGTCCTATCGACCAGGTTAAATTTATTGATATGGTGCCAAATGAAATTGTTGGTGCCTCTGCCTCACTAATTCCCTTTATCGACCATGACGATGCTACTCGTGCCCTCATGGGCTCTCATATGCAGACGCAGGCTGTTCCCTTAGTTCAGCCTGAAGCCCCCATTGTTGGCACTGGTTTAGAGGCTGATGTGGCCTCGGCTATGAGTCGCTGTGTCTTATCAAAAAACAGCGGGACTGTTACTTATGTTGATGCCAATAAAGTAGTTGTTGATGATATTACCTATTCTGTCACTAAATTTGAAAGAACTTCGCCCTATGGTACCTGCTACGATCAAAAGGTACTCGTCAATCTTGGTGACAAAGTCAAAAAGGGTGATGTCTTAATTGATGGTCCGGCAACTAGTCAAGGTGAATTATCCATAGGTCGAAATTTACTGGTTGCTTACGCCTCGGTTGACGGTCTCGGATATGAAGATTCTTTTTTAATTTCTGATCGTCTCGTTAAACAGGATGTTTTAACAAATATTCAAATTTTTGAATACAAAGCCGATGTGGTCGAAACCAAACTTGGAACTGAAGAATTAACTAAAGATATTCCCAATGTCTCTGAAGCCGAACTGGCTAAATTGACCGAAGATGGTATCGTTATGATTGGCGCTACTGTCGGTCCTAATGATATTTTAGTTGGAAAAGTAGAGCCTCGAGGTGAAAAAGAACTTACCGCCGAAGAAAGACTTTTAAGAGCTATTTTTGGTGAAAAAGCCCGTGAAGTTAAAGACACTTCTCTTCGTGTCCCCAACGGTGAAGGGGGAGTTGTTATCAAAATTGAAACTTTAGGTAAGGATGATGGTGATGAGCTTGATCCTGGCGTTAATAAAGTTGTTAAGGTCTATGTCGCTCAACTCCGTCGTATTCAAGAGGGTGATAAAGTTGCTGGACGTCACGGAAATAAAGGTGTTATTTGCCGAATTATGCCCGAATATGACATGCCACGTTTAGCTGACGGGACTCCGGTTGATCTTGTTATGTCTCCTCTTTCAGTTATTGCTCGGATGAACCTTGGTCAAGTGCTTGAGGTTATTTTGGGCTCAGCTGGACAAAAATTAAACAAAAAATATGCCGTCCCTGTTTTTGAAAAATATAGCGAAGCTCAAATTGGTAAAGAACTTACTGAGGCAGGTCTCGCTGTGACCGGAAAAACTAAATTATACGATGGTCGTACTGGCGATGCTTTCGATCAAGATGTCGTTGTTGGAGTGGGTTATATTCTAAAGCTAGTTCACATGGTTGACGATAAAGTTCATGCTCGTTCGACTGGTCCTTATTCCTTGGTTACCCAGCAGCCTCTTGGCGGAAAAGCCAGAATGGGAGGTCAGCGTCTTGGAGAAATGGAGGTTTGGGCTCTTGAAGCTCACCGAGCTGCTCATATTTTGCAGGAAATGTTAACTATTAAATCTGATGATATTGAAGGTCGGACTCATGCTTTTCAAGCCATCATCAAAGGCCAGGCTATTCCTGAGCCAGCCATCCCCGAGTCATTTAAGGTTTTGACCAAAGAACTTGCAGGACTAGCTCTCGATATTTCTCCTGTCGGTATGAAACCTGTCGTTGAAGAGGGGCAGACAGAGACAAAAGTTGATGATTTAAAGGAGGCTAACTAATGTTTAAATTTAAAAATATGCTCGATTTTACTGGTATCGAGATTAAGCTCGCCTCTCCAGAGGAGATATTATCCTGGTCAAGTGGCGAAGTCTTAAAACCGGAAACAATTAACTATCGTTCATGGCGTCCCGAAAAAGATGGTCTTTTTTGTGAAAAAATATTTGGTCCTTCCCGTGATTACGAATGTTACTGTGGTAAATACAAAAAAATCCGATTTAAGGGTGTTATTTGCGACAAGTGTGGGGTTGAGGTGACTACGAGTAAAGTCCGTCGAGAACGCATGGGACACATTGCTCTGGCCGCTCCCATTGCTCATTTATGGTATCTCCGAAATACTCCCTCACCTCTCAGTGTGATTCTCGATGTTCCCCAAAAAGAGCTCGAAGCTGTTGTCTATTTTACTAAATACTTAGTCACTGCTATTGATGCTGATAAAAAGAAAGAAGCCCTAGTAAATCTGGAAGTAAATTCTGGAAAACGTCAAAGTCAAATCGATATCGACTCAAAAGAGACTATCGAAAAATTAAAAGCTCAAACTGCCAAGGAGAAAAAAGATCTTGATAATAAAATAAAAAACAAAGACCAGCTTTTGATTGCTAAAGAAGAGCGCGAAGTCCGACTCAAACAAGATATTCAAAAGATTGAAAACAAAGCTGCCAGCGAGAAAAATCGCATCGAATCTTTGATCAAATTTTTGGAAGACAAGATAAAAAGTATGGAAGTTCTTTCCGTTCTTACCGACGAAGAAGAATTTTATTTAGCTCAGTTTAAAGCTGATATTTTTTATCAGGCTAAAATGGGTGCTGAGGCTTTACTTGAAGTCTTAAAAAACCTCGATTTACCCGAAACTGTCAAGAATCTTAAAAAAGAACTAGCTAAAACCAGTAGTAAACTCAAAAAGAAAAAAATCATGTACAAAATCAGAATTTTAAATGGCATGATCGAAAATTCTATTAGTCCGGCTTGGACCATATTACAATATGTTCCAGTTATTCCACCAGATTTGCGTCCCATGGTTCAACTTACTGGCGGTCGTTTTGCCACTTCTGATTTAAACGATTTATATCGACGTCTAATCAATCGTAATAATCGTCTCAAAAAATTAATTAAACTCGGTGCTCCTGAAATTATTCTACGTAATGAAAAAAGAATGCTTCAAGAATCGGTCGATATTCTTATCGATGCTCAGAAAGCTTCTAAAAATAAACGAAAAAGTAGTAAACGTTTACCTCGCTCTCTCTCTGACTTACTTCGAGGCAAAAAAGGTCGTTTCCGACGTAATTTACTGGGAAAAAGAGTCGATTATTCTGGTCGTTCCGTCATTGTGGTTGGCCCAGAATTGAAACTAAATCAAGTAGGTTTACCAAAGGAAATAGCCCTTGAAATGTATCGACCCTTTGTTCTCCGAGAGCTAATGGACAGCGGTCTAGCGGCTAATATCAAATCGGCCAAAAATTTAATCGATCACCGTATCAATGAAGTTTACGATATTTTGGAAAAAGTAACTAAAAATACCTATGTTCTCTTAAACCGTGCCCCCACTCTTCATAAACTTTCAATTCAGGCCTTTAAACCGGTCTTAACTGATGGTCTCGCCATTCGGCTTCACCCTTGCGTCTGTAAGGGTTTCAATGCCGACTTTGATGGAGATCAAATGGGAGTTCATCTACCTCTTTCTGCGGCGGCCCAAAGAGAAGCCAGAAAATTAATGTTACCTTCAAGGAATCTACTTAAACCCTCTGACGGGGCCCCAGTTTCTATTCCTTCCCAGGAAATGGCCGTTGGTTGTTATTACATTACCTCTGTCCGTTCCGAAGACATTGCCAAAGAAACCGAAGAGGGCTTTAAAGATTTATCGATTATGGGAGACAAGGATGAATTAATTTTAGCCTATCAATCAGGTAAAATTGGATTAAGAGAATTAGTTGCCGTTAAAATCGATGGTAAACTTGTCAAAACTACTTATGGTCGGGTTTGGTTTAATTCTGTCTTACCCCAAGAATTTGAGTTTATAAATCTGCCCATGGCTGGAGCTAAGGCCTTAAATGACTTAATTGTAAAATCATTAGAAATCTCCAGTCGTTTAAAAACTGTTAAACTAATTGATTCTTTAAAGGACATTGGTTTTGCTGGATTTACTCTCTCTGGATTATCTCTCTCTATGCCAGATATGGGCTATCTTCCCGAAAAAGAATCTATTATTGCCTCCGCTGATAAAAGGGTAGTCGAAATCGAAAATAATTATAAAATTGGTCTTATCAGTAATGAAGAGAAAAAACGTCTCTCTCAAAGTGTCTGGATGGAAATTACTGAAAGTATTGCTGAAAAGACCTGGGAAACTTTAGACAGTGATTCTCCAATCCGCATTATTTCCGCTGCTGGTATCAAGCGGGCCAGTAAAGATCAAATCAAGCAACTTTCGGGTATGAGAGGTCTGATGGTTGATCCTACCGGAAAAATTGTCCAGCTGCCTACAAAAAGCAACTTCCGTGAAGGTCTCTCTGTTTTCGAATATATTACTGGTACCCGCGGCACTCGTAAAGGTTTGGCTGATACCGCTCTGCGTACTGCCGACGCCGGTTATTTAACTCGTCGTCTGGTTGATACCTCTCATGTCGCCATTACTCGCGAAGATGACTGTGGCACGACTCGTTTTTGGACCATCGATCGCAACGAAAAAAGCCGCGAAAAGTTCTTTGGTCGTCGACTTCTCGGTCGGGTTTTAGGTAGTGATGTCATTGATCCTAAAAGCAAGAAAATCATCGCTAAAAAAGGTGATTTAGTTGACAATCATTTGCAGGGAATAATTGAGGCGAGTGAAGTCAAAACTGTTGATGTTCGTTCTCCGCTAACCTGTAAATCTAAAATTGGCCTTTGTCGTCACTGTTACGGCTGGGATTTATCCAGCCGAGAGCTCGTTGGCTTTGGTGTTCCTGTCGGGGTTATTGCGGCTCAGTCTGTCGGTGAACCTGGTACCCAGCTAACTCTTCGAACTAAACATACTGGTGGAGTTCTGGGAGTCGACGTGACTCAAGGTTTACCTCGTGTTCAGGAATTATTTGAGGTTAGGACTCCCAAATTACCTTCACCTTTAGCTGAAATCGACGGCAAGGTAAAAATTAAAGAAAATATTGATGGCTACGAAATAAAACTTAGTGGTAAAGACAAGAATAATGTTGCCAAAACAGTCAATTATTTACTTCCCAGTAATGTTACTTTATTAGTCAGTGATGGCGATTTAGTCGGCCAGGGAACCCAGCTTTGTTCTGGTCCGGTCGATGTCAGGGAGATTCTTGAAGTTTCCGGTCTTGAGGCGGCTCAGCGCTACCTAATAAACTCTATTCAAGGGGTTTATGAATCTCAGGGCATTAGTATTCACGATAAACATATTGAAGTTATTGTCAGGGAAATGAGTGATAAGCTAAAAATCGAAGATCCTGGTGATACCAATTTCCTTTATGGTCAGGTAGTGACGAGACCTGTCTATGAAGCTGAAAATGAAAAAGCCAAAGAAAATGTTAAAGATGGCAGAGCCTCAAAGGGACACAAAGTACTTTTAGGTCTGATCCAATCATCTTTGACTACTGGTTCCTGGCTTTCCGCTGCTTCTTTCCAACAAACTACTGGAGTTTTAACCGAGGCTTCGCTGCTGGCCGAGGTTGATAACTTGATAGGTCTGAAGGAAAATGTTATTATCGGACGTCTTATTCCTGTCGGAAAAAGCCAGGAAATTAAATAATTATGCCTACTTATAATCAATTAATTGGTAAATGCCGCAAAGTTCGCCGTCTTAAATTAAGAACCGGAGCGCTGCGGGATAATTTTAATAGTATTAAAAATACTAGTGTTGCCACCTATAATCCTCAGAAAAAAGGTGTTGTCACTGTTGTTAAAACCATGACTCCCAAAAAGCCTCATTCGGCTTTGAGAAAAGTAGCCAAAGTTCGTCTCAGTAATCGAGCAACCGTTACTGCCTATATTCCTGGAATTGGGCACAATTTAGCCGAACACGGAATTATTTCTATCCGAGGTGGTCGGGTTCGGGATCTTCCCGGTGTTCGTTACCATATTATCCGCGGTAAATATGACGCTGGAGCTGTTGCTGGTCGTCAGCAATCTCGCAGTAAATATGGTGCGAAAAAATCCGCCTCAGCTTCGGCTTAATATTATATTATATGTTAATTTTTAATTAAAAAATTTTAGAATTTAGAATTTAGAATTTAGATTTTAGGATTTAATTTATTTTTTATGTCACGCAAAGGTCAAAGCAAAATTAGAGAAGTTCTTCCCGATACTAAGTACAACAGTATTATTGTTACCAAGCTAATCAACCGGGTAATGTATGCAGGTAATAAGAACGCGGCCCAAAAGCAGGTTTATGATGCCCTCGAAATATTTAAAAAAGACAGTAAAAGTGAAGATATTATCACTACTTTAGAGCAAGCTCTTGACAATCTTAAACCCAAAGTTGAGGTTCGACCTCGTCGTATTGGCGGAGCTGTTTATCAAGTGCCCACCCCAGTTCGTGGTTCTCGTCAATATTCTTTGGCGATTAGATGGTTGGTTACCTCTGCTCGTAAACGGCCAAACAAACAATTTCACACCTTTTCGGGGAAATTAGCCGCTGAGCTTTTAGCTACCTTAAATAATGAAGGGACTGCTATTACCAAACGTCAGGAAATTGAAAGAATGGCTGAGGCCAACAAAGCCTTTGCTCATTTACGATGGTAAGTTGCCGCTAGTTTTTTTGCCAGACCAATATAATTTGTCGGTGATAATAATTTAAGTTTTTTTCTTAACTTAATCGGGATATCCATCTTTTCCAAAAATTTTTGATAATCTTTTTGAGTTACTTTTTTGCCTCTAGTTAATTCCTTTAATTTTCCGTAGGGGTCAGAAATCTCCGCCGTCCGCAATAGTGTTTGTACTCCCTCAGCAATTATTTCCCAATGTTCGGACAATTCTTTCTCTACTAATTGTTTATTAAACCCAATTGTTTCCAGTGCCCTAGCCACTGATTCATAACTTAAGACAGACATAGACAGAGCTTGTCCCAAATCTCTGAGTAAATATTTGTCGGTTAAATCTCTTTGCCATCTATTTTCTGGCAGTCTTCTCTCCATTACTTCAAAAATTCCATTAGCGAGACTACAATAATTTTCTGCCAGCTCAAAACCAATAGGATTAATTTTTTGCGGCATTGTTGAAGAACCGATATGACCTTTATCATCTCTCTGACTCAAGTAACCCAAGGCCAAATAATGCCAGACGTCCTGGCAAAGAGCCAGCACAATTAAATTGATTCTTTTTATGGCCTCAATCCATTCTACTTTATTATCATAAGGTTCTACTTGAGTCGTCATGGGATAGTTTTCCAGGCCCATACTTTTCATAAATTTCTCAGAAAACTTTATCCAGTCAATTTCAGGAAATGCCAGTTCCAGGGCATTATAATTACCTACTGCTCCGGTCAATTTTGATCCCAGTTTAATTTTTTTATAATTTTCTACTTGTTTTTGGAGTCGGTGGGCAAAATTTGCCCATTCTTTTCCTGCTGTTGTTGGTACTGCTATTTGTCCATGTGTTCTGGCGGGCATGACCAAATCATTTTGTTCCCTCGATAATTTTTTCAACTTCTCTATTAAATCTTTTAATTTTTTTAAAAATATTTCTCCACTAAATTCCTTTAATAATAAGCTAAGTCCGGTATTATCGATGTCGGTTGAAGTTAAACCAAAATGTAAATAATTTATTAGCTTATTCAACTTAATTTTTGTTAATTTTCCTTGTAAAAAATATTCTACTGCCTTGGTATCGTGGTTTATTTCTTCATCTTTTTTCCAAATGTTCAAAGTATCAGTCTCTGAAAAATTCTGATAAATTTTTCTTAATTTAATTATATTACCCGCATCTAAGGGTTTTTTAATTTCGCTTAAAAAGGCAATTAAGTATTCAATCTCTACTTTTACTCGACCCTTTGAAGTTGCCATTTCTGAGAAATACTTGTTCAAATCTTCGGTCGATCCTCGAAAACGACCATCAATCGAAGTGATGGCTGTTAAGTTAGTAAAATTTTTTGGTGTTCTTATTTCCGCCATATTTTTATAAGCATTCAAACCAATGATTGCGGCCTGGTCCAGTCGAAACTGCCAGTAGTGGTAATTCTAACTCACTACAAAGATAATTCAAAAATTTTTTCGCGTTTTTTGGCAACTGGTCAAACTTTTTAGCTTCACGTACTTTTTCACCATCCCAGCTTGACATTTCGATGTAAACAGGGCTAACTTTATTTAAAAATTCCTGATCTGGTCGGTAATCAACCTTTTTTCCTTTTATTTTATACGCTACACAAATTTTGATTGGTGTTTTTGGATAGGTTACATCAACATGTGTTTGTACCAAAAAATTTGGTCTTGATACCTTTCTATAAAATTTTATCGCCGGTAAATCAACATAAGCAATATCACGGACTCTACCGGTTGTTGCTCCAAATTCTTTACAGTCTGTTCTTATCTTTTCAGCGAGTTCATTGTCCATTAGAGTGGGAATTTTTCTGCTTCCTACGCTACTCATATAAGTTCCTTTGAGAACTATTACCCTTTTTTCAATTTCATCCGGATCGATAATTCCTTCACTGGAAAATCTAATCCCCTCAAATGTTGTATCAGAAGCTGTAATATCAGGGTAAATTCCCCACCTGGCATCAAGACCTATCGCCATTGCCTTTTCAAAAACAAAAGCCACCTTCTCATCCGCCCAATTCTTTTTTAAAAAATCAGTCGAATTAATTACCATTGGCCGGATTTTGTCAGTAAAATATTTCAATCTTTTGATAAACATATCGAGTTTTCCCACCATAACTTTTCCGGAAGATGAAGATACTTCTACCTTGGCCAAATCGGCTCCTAGTCCTTTTACTAATGCTTCATAAAGACGATAATGTTTTTCTATTTTTTCTTGATTCCAGTTAGCCAAATCTCGGACTCTCAGTGGATGTCTTAATAAAACATCTGAGTATGCCGGACTTATTCCTTTGGCGGTCGAGCCCCTTCCGCCTTCTTCCCATGTTTTTAAAACTGCTTCAAAAGCCCGGTGAGTATCAAGTGCCAGTACCGCCATTTCATCAATCAGTATTTTAGCCGTGTTTTTTCCAGCTACAATTTTAACTTGATTTATTTCTTCAACTAAATCTGAGGGATGAATTACCATCCCCTTACTTAAAAATACTATTGCCTTTTTAACAAATACTCCTGAAGCAAGTTGGTGCAAAGCGATTCTTTTTCCATTTTCAAATTCCAAGGTATGTCCGGCATTTGCTCCGCCGTTGTCCCTGTATACAACAACCCTTCCTTTTTTAGCAAATTTACCTACCCAGGCATCAGTTAATTTTCCCTTACCCTCATCTCCAAATTCACCACCGGCAACCACGACACTATTTTTCCTAATTTTAGAACCTTTCCTAAATTTATTTTTATTTAAAATCACTAAATTCAGTTAAATTGTTAATTAGTTGATTTTCTTTTAAACTAATCTTTATAAAATCCTCTCGACTATCGAGTCCGGTTAAAACGCCAGTAAAATTATTTTTTAAATCTTTTGGTACTGCTTTATAGTCATCTTGACTGTCTCCTATAAATCCTATTTTTTCTTTTCTTATTCCCATAGAGGTCAGAAACTCAATCGAAAAATCATAAGCATGGATATCAGGTTTTGGGGGATTCGGGGTAAATTTAGCCACGAATGAATCTGCTTCAAATCCAGCTTGCTCCAGTCTTAAATCAATCAGATTTAATCTATTTGTGGTTAAAACCACTAGTATTTCTTTTTTTTTAAGTTTATTAATTAACTTCACCGCCCCCTCTGTCGCTTCATAAGTTGTTTCCTGGGCTCTTTCTCGATAACTATTTAAGATTATTTTTCCTTTTTCTTCCCCAAATAGTTCTTCAAAAATCTTTTCAAAGGGTAAATTATTCTTCAGTATATCTATTATTTTTTGCTGATCAACTGATTTTTGCCCCAACTTTTTTAAAGTCAAATTTAAATGTTTTTCCACAAATTCCTTTGTTTTAACCAGGGTATTGTCAAAATCTATTATCAAGGCCTCTTTTTGTCTCATTTTATTTTTTATAATTTTTTAAAATGCCTCTGGCGGCAATAATTCCTGTCGCTGCCGCTCCCACAATATTTCCCGAGACTCCGGCTCCATCTCCGGCCACAAAGAGTCCTTTTATTTCAGTTTCCAAAAATTTATCGGTTTTTATTTTAGATCCTCTTAATTTTATTTCCGGAGCATATAAAAAATTTGATCCGGCATTAATTCCTGGCAAAATTTGATCCAAAATTTCGAGCGCTTCTAAAATATTTGTCACTAGTCGGTAGGGTAGAGCCATGGCAATATCTCCAGGAGTACAATTTGTTAGACTGGGTGTAACCAAACTTTTGCTGATTCTTGAGCTATTACTTCTTCGTCTTTTTTTTAAGTCCATGAGTCTTTGAATAATCGGCTTTCCTCCTCCAATTGTGGTGGCCAGTTTGGCAATCGAAATGGCGTAATCAGTTGTATTTTCAACCGGTTCTGTTAATTTTATTTCCTGAACTAAGGCAAAATTACTATTAGGGGAATCATTATTCGAATTTGAATGACCATTGACACAAACATAATCACCATAATCTTCAATGGCGACATAACCGTTTGGACAAGGACAAAATGTCCTCATTGTATCGTCAAAAGTTGGCGTTTGAAGTGAATAAATATTTTCATACATTACCCGGCTATGATCTTCAGTGACTGAAGCTGGAAACTCCACTCTGACTCCAACTTCCACCTTTTGGTAATCATAGTGTATTTTTAATTCTTTGGCCTGATCTTGAAACCACTTTGTTCCTCCTCGTCCTGGCGCTACCAGTAATTTTTGACAGCGAAACTCACCCTTATTACTTTCGAGAATGAACCCTTCTTTCTCAAATAAGATTTTGCTGACTTCAGTCTTAGTTTTTATTTTTACGCCACTTTTTAATAGCTTATTAACCATTTTTTTCATTATTATTGGCAGTAAATCACTTCCTACGTGTCTACATCTTCGGTCATATAACTGAACATTAAATTTTTGACATTCTTTTATTAACTGTTTAACGGCATTTTTATCCGTTGGAGTTACTGGACTTTTTACTCCTAAAGTCAAAAATTCTTGTTCGACTTCTTTAATTAAAGATTGGGCTTCATTTCGATCACAAAAATCAAGCAACTTTTCCTGACTCAGATTCAGGCTGAAATGTAATTTTCCGTCACTAAAAGTACCACTTCCGCCAACTCCATATAAAGTTTCAGATTTTTTTCTTTTTTCAATTGAATTACCCTTTTCAAGAATCAAAATATCGCTAACTCCTTTTCGACTTAATTCTTGAGCGGCAAACAAACCTGCCGGACCCGCTCCGATCACTATTACTTTATTTGGCTTATTCATTTTAACGACTCTCAATTATATGTATTCTTTATTTAAATTATCAACATGATAAATCGAAATATGTTAAGATATTTTAATGTCGTTATTTTCAAAACCAAAAGTTGTCCTTTGGCCTAAAAAAGACTCCCTCGAAATTTATTTTGATAAAACTGACAATAACACCCTTTCTTTTGAAATTGACCTCTGGCAGTCGCAATCTGCTGATAATCTCCAAAATCTCGCCACTTTCTTTCAGAAAAATAATGTTTCCCAGGTTTACGTCATTTTAGATGATACCTACATTATTACTAAAACCTTTATTTATGATTCGGTTATAACCACTCTTGATCCAAATGAAGTCGTTACCTTAGCCAAAGATTCAGTTGATTTTAAGATATCGCCCGAAGCTGTCACCTTTGATCTTGAGCCTGACAATGAACGGACACTAGTTCGAACCCGCATTTTTAATCAGGAAAAATTTCTTCTTTTGACTTCCAATTTAGAAAAATTAGGCCTCAAAGTGTTAGATTACGAAACTCTTTCCTCCGCTTTGGTTAAACTTTACGCCCATTTTGACAGTGGCCAGCATTTTCTTTTTTATCCCATTAATACCCACGATTATTTAGCTATTCTTTCAAATCAAGGTCGTGTTTATTTAACTTCGATTATTAAAAAAAGCTTGCCAGAATTAAAAAAATTACTCAATTATTCCCAGGCTTTTTTTGCCAATCCAAAGCCCACTCAATACTTTCCCGGTGACAACTACAACGAAAGTGAAATAGCTGCGCGTTTTCAAAAAGCTTCAAACCTACCTCTGCCTGTTCTATCTTTCTTTGTTGGTAATTCTAAACCAAAGACTGATATAATAAAACCAACAGTATCCGTTATTGATTCAATAAAAATCGAGGCTCCTATGGAAAACAATAAAAAAAATATTCTCCCCATTATTGCTGTTTTTTTAATTACTATTTTAATTACCTCCGCTATTGTTTGGTTTATTCTTGACCAAAATAACAAAAATACCGAAATTAATACTCCTGCCGGTGAGAATGAGCCTATGACCGAGGAAATCAGTTCCCCCGTAATTACTGAGGCTCCGACTCCAACTTTGGCCGAAATTAGCAAAACAATTAAAATTCAGGTTTTAAACGCCACTGAGATTAATGGTCAAGCCGCTACCATTAAGGCAGAATTAACTACTCTTGGTTTTACTAGTGTCAGTACCGGTAACAGCGCCAAAAAAGAAACAACCAATCAGATTCAGGCCAAAAAAGAAATTGCGACTGATTATTTTCTTCAAAAAATCCCTCAGTTTTCTGACAGTACTGTCTCTGAACTGGCTGTTACCTCCAGTTATGACCTCATTTTTATAATTGGTACCGACCTAAAAGCTACTAGCACCCCCTCCGCCTCTCCCAGTATTAATCCTTAAACACCATGAAAATTTTAGTCACCGGTGGATGTGGTTTTATCGGCAGTAATTTTATTCACTATTGGCTTTCAGGGCACCCAGATGATTTTATTGTTAATCTTGATAAGCTAACTTATGCCGCCAATCCTGCGTCTCTAAAAGATTTAGACGGTAGTCCTCACTATCAATTTATTCAAGGCGATATTTGCGATGAAAACCTCGTCGATAAAATTTTATCAGACAAGATTGAGTTGATTGTTCATTTTGCCGCCGAATCTCATGTTGATAGGTCAATTGATGATCCTCTTCTTTTTGTTAAAACCAACGTTCTTGGGACATACACTCTCTTAAACAGTGCCAAAAAACACGGAAATATTCGTTTTCATCATGTTTCCACTGACGAAGTCTTTGGCTCTATTCCTTTTAACTCATCGGCTCAGTTTTCCGAAGCTACCCCCTACGACCCCTCTTCTCCTTATTCCGCCTCAAAGGCTGCCTCAGACCACTTTGTCCGGTCCTTTCATAAAACCTTTGCTTTACCTATTACTATTACCAATTGTTCCAACAATTACGGGCCTTTTATGAATCCAGAAAAAATGATTCCTCGAATGATAACCAATATTATTGATGGTAAAAAAATTCCCGTCTACGGCCAGGGAGAAAATTTTCGCGACTGGCTCTACGTCACCGATCACTGCTCCGCCATCGAAGCCGTCATTACTCGGGGTAAAATCGGCGATACTTACTGTGTTGGCGGCTTAAAAGAAACCTCTACCAATATCGATCTTGTCAAAAAAGTACTTAAACTGATGGATAAAAATGAATCTCTGATTGAATTTGTTGCCGATAGGCCAGCCCACGATAATTATGCCGTCTCATGGGAAAAAATAAACAGGGAGCTTGGCTGGGAACCGCAGGAAACTCTCGATTCTGGTTTAATGAAAATGATAAGCTGGTACCGGGAAAATGAATTATGGTGGCGTAGTGCCAAAACCGAAGCCGAAGCCTTTTATCAAAAACTGGCGAATTATAAGAATATTCAAAAATAATGCCTTACGAACAAATCAGCGAAACTAGTTTAAAGGGTGTATTTAAAATTCAACCAAAAGTTTTTACTGATAAAAGAGGTTACTATTCACCCACCTTAGTTGTTTCGGATTTTGAAAAAGCCACTAATTTTTCTTTTAATTTAATTCAAATTGCCACCTCATTTAATTCTGAAAAAGGAGTTTTTCGTGGTCTTCATTATCAAGCTTTTCCCTATACTCAAGGTAAATTAGTTATGGCCATTGAGGGCTCAGTTTTAGATATCGCTCTGGATATTCGAAAAAAATCTCCCACATTTGGAAAGCACATAACTGAGCTTTTAACTGCTGAAAAACAAAATCAATTATGGGTCCCGCCAGGATTTGCTCATGGCTATCTTGCTCTTGAAAACAATACCCGCTTCACTTATTTTGTTACTGATGGAGTTTACTCACCTCAAAGCGAAAGGGGAGTTAATGTTTTTGATCCTTTTCTCAAGATTGATTTACCACTTAGTCTCAGTGAAATAAAACTCAGCGAAAAAGATCAATTATTACCCAATTTAGGAGATGTTTTAAAAGAAAATTTATTATGAAAGAACAAATTTTAGGTACCGGTTTGAGTGGTTTGGTTGGGTCCAGAGTAGTTGAGCTAAATCCTCAGTATGAGTTTTTGGATATGCCCTACCCCACCGCCGATATTACCAAAATAGAGAGTATTGAGCCCTATTTTAAAAATAATCCCGAGGCTTCGACTCTTGTTCATCTGGCCGCCTACACTGACACCAAATCAGCCTGGGAACAAAGGTTTGATTTAAATAGTCCCTGTTTTAAAATAAATGTCGAAGGAACCAAAAATATTGTCAATTTATGTCAAAAATATCATAAACACTTAATTCATATTTCTACCGATTATGTTTTAAACGGTCAAAAAAACGGCTCTTATCTAGAGACTGATCCAGTAAACCCACTCGAGTGGTACGGTCAAACCAAAGCTATGGCTGAAAAAATTGCCATTCATGGCGGAGCTGCTGTTGCTAGAATTAGTTTTCCTTATGGTCGAGATTTTCCCCTAAAAAATGACTTTATTAGAGGTTATCGAAATAAACTTCAGTCTGGGGAAGCTTTAAATTTGTTTGTTGATCAGCTCATTACTCCGACTCTTATCGATGATATAGCCACTGGTTTAAGTGTTTTTATTCAAAAAAGACCTGTTGGTATTTATCATCTCGTCGGTTCTAGTGTTCATTCACCTTATGAAGTCGCCAAAATTGTTTCTCGGGTTTTTAATCTTGATTCCAGTTTAATTCATGAATCTTCTCTCGATAAATTCTTATCTGAAAATCCTTTGGCTAGGCCTTTTGGTAAAAATCAGGCGTTGAGCAATCAAAAAATAAAAGATGAGCTCGGCATTTCCATGAGAACTTTAGAAGAAGGGCTAGAGTTAATTAAATAATTTTGCTACTTTTTCAGCTTCTCTTACCGCAAAATTGATCCCCCTATCTTCCGGATAAATCATCGCAAAATTCGCCTGAATTATTTTTCCATTTTTTTTGTTTCTTGTAATTTGTTTCTTGTAATTTGTTTCTACTATGTGCTGCGCGTATTTAAATTTAAAAACAAATTTTTCTCCGATTTCTTTTTCATTAAACTCTGGAAAAATTTTCTTTAGATAATCAAAAAAATCTCTTTCAATTAAGCCGTCTTTGCACGTAAAATATTTGTGATTTTGGGGTAAATATGTCCCCATATAATAAATATTTTTTCCACCATAGTTTTCTGTACCCATTAAATTAGTATGTTGAATAAAAGCCAAAAAAGAGGATTTGGTGTCGTTAATATTATGCCAGTAATAAGGCGATAAGCTTTGTTTACTGCTAAAAACTACTGTTATTGCTCCCAAATAATCAACATTTTCCAAAGGCGCTGAGCTTATTATTTTTTCATATTCTTTCTCTAATTTTCTAAAATTTAAAATCTCATTTCTCATCTCTATTTTCCCTCCCAGCTTCTTTATTCTTCGCTCTAGTTCATCAATAATCAGTTGAAATCCGCCATCCATATATCCCAAATATTCCCTGCCTTTTTCACTTGAATTTCCTCTAGTATGAATTCTCGCCCACATCCAGGCCATGGAAATATCTTTATATCTATCGCTAAATTTGCCTTTGAGCAGTGGCTCCCAAACCACTTCATAGGCTCTGTCACCACACCATTTTTTCATCCACTCCCAGGCTAAAACATTTTCAAACTTTTGCCAGTTGTTTTCTTTTTCAAGATATATTTTAGTAAGACCTAGTCGCAGTTTATCAATTAAACTCAGAGGTTTAAATTTCAATAAATCTAAGGCTCCGGCAAAAGGATATATTTTCTCTTCGTAGTAAAGCGCTGTTTTACTCTCATGCCATTTTAATTTATTTTGAAGCCCCAGTTCTTTAATAATAGAAATTATTTCCCTATCAGTTTTAAAAACATGATGATAGGCTTTTTCCAAATAAACACCATTAATTTTAAATCCGCCCAAAAGTCCACCCAAATCATCACTTTTTTCGATAAGAGTCACTTGATATTTTTTTTGCAGTAGTCGATAAGCGGCTACAAGTCCAGTAATTCCTCCGCCAATCACTAATATTTTCGACTTCATTTATGCTATGATACTATGTTTAAAATCAATTAATAAAATTAAATTTATGGCAGAAGCTATTCAAGTCACTAAAAACAGAGTCGTGCCGATGGACAAAGTTAGAAACATCGGTATTATCGCTCATATCGACGGTGGTAAAACCACCACCACTGAGCGTTTGCTCTTTTATACCGGCAATATTCACAAAATTGGTTCTGTTGATGAGGGGACTACCACCACTGATTCAATGATTCAAGAGCGTGAGCGGGGGATTACCATTCAATCCGCCTGTGTCACCACTTATTGGAAAAATTATCGTATCAACATTATCGATACTCCAGGGCACGTTGATTTTACCGCCGAAGTTGAAAGATCTCTTCGTGTTCTTGACGGCGCCATCATGATTTTTGACGGAAATGCCGGTGTTCAGGCACAATCTGAGACCGTTTGGCGTCAAGCCGACAAGTATCAAGTACCTCGTCTAGCCTATGTCAACAAAATGGACAAAATTGGCGCTTCCTTTAAGGCCACTCTAGAATCTATTAAACAAAAACTTCATGCCCCCATTGTGCCTGTGGTTTATCCGATTGGCGAAGAGCATGATTTTATGGGAGTTATCGATCTTATGGAAATGAAAATGATTGTTTACGACAAAGACGAAGAAGGCATGGAATTTACGGTCAAAGATGTTACTCCGGAATATTTAGAAGCAGCCACTGCCGCCCGGGCAGCTATGATTGAAAAAATTGCCAGTGAAGATGAAGTCTTAATGGAAAAATTTTTGAGTGATCAGGAAATTTCTGTCGCTGAATTAAAAGCAGTTTTACGTCATGCCACTATCAATCGAAAATTATTTCCTGTTTATTGCGGTGCTTCTTGGCGAAACAAGGGAATTCACCCTATTTTGGATGCTATCGTTGATTATTTACCTTCACCCTTAGACATTCCGCCCACCCAGGGTTTTGATATTGTCACTAATGAGGTTATTAGTCGAAAAGCTGAAAATCAAGAACCCTTCTCTGGTCTCTTATTTAAAGTTCAATCTGATCCTCATGTCGGCACTCTATCCTATGTTCGTGTTTACTCTGGAACCGTCAAAACTGGTCAAGAAGTTTACAATCCGACCAAGCAAAAAAATGAAAGAATTGGTCGTTTACTTCTGATGCATGCCGACAAAAGAGAGGGAATAGAAGAAGGCTACGCTGGAGAAATTATTGCCTGTATTGGTTTAAAAGAATCAACTACTGGCGATACTTTGTGTGATAAGCTTCATCCAATTTCTTTGTCCCCCATTCAATTTTCCGAGCCGGTAATTTCTCTTTCTATTGAGCCTGAAACTGCCGATGATCAGGAAAAAATGGGGGCTGCTCTCAACCGTCTCTCTTCCGAAGATCCTACTTTCAAGGTTTCTTATAACCATGAAACTGGTCAAACCATTATCGCCGGTATGGGTGAACTTTACCTTGAAATAATTGTTGATCGTCTCAAAAGAGAATTTGGAGTTAATGTTAAAACCGGTGCCCCTCAAGTTGCTTATCGGGAAACAATTTCTGCTAATGCCGAAGGTGAGGGTAAATATATTCATCAGTCTGGAGGTCATGGTCAATATGGTCATTGTAAAATTCGTATCGAACCCAAAAATAGAGGCGAGGGTGTCGAGTTTGTAAATGCTATCAAAGGTGGAGTAATTCCCGCC
>Ga0116171_10000890_pt1 | contig 30934 bp, 18 predicted proteins | sample AD_JPNHW2_MetaG_FD_89798 | JGI IMG/M metagenome (GOLD analysis project Ga0116171, IMG submission 89798) | Active sludge microbial communities of municipal wastewater-treating anaerobic digesters from Japan - AD_JPNHW2_MetaG | ecosystem: Engineered > Bioreactor > Anaerobic > Digestate | place...
AAGAATATACCGATGGGAGAAGGAGGTGCAATAGTAAGCGATGATGAAGAATTCATGGACAGATGCTATTCATATCATAATTATGGAAATCCTTATGGCAGTTCTGTCGGAGCAGTGGCTAACGAAACTGTTATTCCCGGAACTAAACTGCGATTGACTGAGTATCAGGCAGCTATAGGTCTTGCTCAGATGAAGCGCCTTGGGGAACAGACAACAAAAAGAAATGAAAATGCAGCTTACCTGCGGTCACAGATAAAAAAGATACCCGGGATTTTACCGTACAGACTTAATGATAAGGTGACGAAAGCAGCTTTTCACCTTTTCCCGTTCAGGTACAAAAAAGAAGAGTTTAATGGCCTTGCACGAGGAGCATTTATTAAAGCAATGGCAGCTGAAGGAATTCCGTGTACGGGAGGATATACCCCCCTTAATAAGATGGTATTCCTTAAGAATGTTCTGAAAACAAAGAACTATCAGCTTATGTACCCTCCTGAGATGCTTGATTACAATAGATTTATGGAAGGGAACCAGTGCCCTCTTAACGACCAGTTATGTGAAGAAGCAGTATGGTTCGGACAGAACATGCTTCTTGCAGAAAAATCAGATATGGACGATATTGCAGAGGCAATAGAAAAAATACACAAAAACGCAGAAAAGATTAAAAACCTGTAAAAACCATGATTAACAAAATGAAATCGAGTCAATTTATATCCACTATCCTGTTTTTAGGACTTGCTGTTTCAGGATGCCAACGAACTGAGAAACCTGTGACAGGAGCTTCTGAAGTCTCTTCTCCTGATGCTAAGTTGATTGCAACGGTCTATAACTCCGGCTTTGAACATGCTCATGATACCTATAACGGAATTTCTTCTGCAAGCGACGGTAAAATTTACTATGTTCTCTGCTCACAGCTGATTGATGTTGCTGGTCAGATGTACTCATTTGATCCAAAAACAGGGAAGATTGAACATCTGGGCGATCTTACAGATGTCTCGGGTGAAAAAGACATGAAGGTTGTGGCACAGGGGAAAAGCCATGTGAACTTCATAGAAATGAACGGGAAGCTATATTTTGTGACACACCTTGGCTATTACAGCATTATCGACGGAATGGAAAAGACAGGGATTCCCACTGAAGGATTTAAACCATACCGCGGAGGGCATATACTCTCTTTTGACATAGCGAAAAAGACCTTTGAAGACCTTGCTATTGCACCAAATAATGAAGGGATAATAACCATGAACATGGATACAAAGAGAGGCTTGATCTATGGTCTTACATGGCCGACAGGATATCTGATACGCTATGATTTGGCTACAAAGGAACTTAAAAACATAGGTCCGGTAACAGGTAAAGGTGAAGATGGAAAAGGAACAGATTTCCGCGTAGTATGCCGCTCACTTGTGGTTAATCCTGAAGATGGTACTGTTTATTTTACCAATGCAGAGGGACAGATTAAATGTCTGAAACAGGGAAATGACATAGTGGAAACCGTTGAGGGAGATGATCTGAAGAAGGATTATTTTGGAACTTACGAAGTATCAACTTCAGGAAGTATGGCATATAACTGGAGACAGGCATTCTGGTATGCTCCGGAGAAAAAGGTTTATGGCGTTCACGGCAACTCCGGTTATCTTTTCCGTTTCGATCCGGCTATCCCAAGAGTTGAAGTACTCGACAGGCTTACATCAATACCTTCAAAACTTTCTGGTATGGGTGATCAGTTTAGCTATGGGTATCTGGGTTTCAAACTGGGCCCCGACGGACATACAATCTATTACCTCACAGGAGGTCCCATTTATATTGATGGAAAACGTGTTGCAGGAGCCAGTTCAACTGCGAAGGGAGAAGCAAAAGGGCTTGAAGATCTCCATCTGATTACATATGACATTACAACAGGCCAATACCTCGATCACGGAGCTGTTTTCTACCCCGATGGCCAGCGACCTCTTTATGTAAATTCAATTGCAATTGGGGATGATGGTACCGTATATACACTCGCCAGGATAACAGAGAATGGGAAAACAAGGACTGATCTTATAAGCATTCCTGATCCCTTTAAGAAATGATCAAACAGTTAATGCAGATTCATTATGAAAGATAATATTTGCACCAGGGAAGATATTGAATACTTCTTCTTATTATGCTGGAGAAAAATAACTGCATCTGTATTACTTTTTTTTACCTGTATTTACTTTTCTTCGGCCCAGATTAAAATCTATATTTCAACTGATCTTGAAGGAGTAAGCGGAGTATATAAATTTTCACAGACGCGGGAAAAGGACACTCCTCTGAATATAAAAGCGTGTGAATATTTTATGGAGGACCTGGCAGCTGTTATACGTGGTCTTCGCGATGGAGGAGCTACAGAAATAGTTGTCCTGGATGGTCATGGAACACAGGCTGTTATACCTGAAATGATGGAACCTGGAGCAAAATATCTTACAGGCCTTCCAAGGCCAGGCAATGGTTTTTTAGGACTAGACAGCACATTTGCCGGGATTGTGCAGTTTGGCGCTCATGCTATGATGGGAACTGCTGATGGAGTGCTCTGTCATACCCAGTCGTCAAAATCAGAGAACCGCTACTGGTACAATGGGGTGGAATCAGGAGAACTGGCTCAGTGTGCTGCTGTTGCGGGCTGTTTTGGAGTTCCGACAATACTCGTTACAGGTGATGTTGCAACATGCCGGGAAGCTGCAAGATTCTTCGGACCAGGTTGCGTAACAGTTGCTGTAAAGGAAGGAGTTGCACGTGAGGCGGCAATCCTGTATCCTTTCGAAGAGACTCATAAAGCCCTCTATGAGGGTGCAAAAAAAGCCATTGCAGCCATTCCAAAATGCAAACCTTATATTATAAAGGCTCCAGTAAAAGCCAAAATGCAATATCTTGATCTGGATACAACCTTACCTGAACCAAAGCTGATGACAAAGGAATGGATTATTCAGGATGTTATACATCTGTTGCGATGACAGCATAAGAGTATCCATGATTTACGGTGCTAATAATATAACGGCTTTTGGTTTTTGGGTTAGCAAATCGTTCGTTTCCCGGATCCGACTGAGGAGGTTCTCTGACAGCCAGTGAAAGATTTGACAGTTCTGTAAGAGTGAATATTTTTCCGGGAGATTTTTATTTTAATCTTGATTCTTATTTAAGAATTAAGTTATATCAACTAAATTGTGAAGGTTATTTTGTAATGGTTTAACAGAACTAATTAAAATAGAAATGGATAAAAACTTAAATCGCCGTCATTTTGTAAAAACGGCTGCTATTGGAGGCATGGGCCTTGGCCTTGCCGGAAATTTCACCTCCCTGTATGGCAAAAGTACCTCTGAAGGTAAAAAAGTTGGCATCATTGGCCTCGATACATCTCATAGTGTTGCCTATACAAAAACGCTTAATGCACCTGATGCAGGAGCTGAATATTGCGGATATAAGATTGTAGCCGCCTATCCTAAAGGAAGCTCAGAGATTAAATCAAGTTATGAGAGAATCCCTGGTTATATTGATGAAGTCAAAAAGTTCGGAGTGGAAATAGTCAATTCAATTGATGAGCTTATAAGTAAAGTAGATGTTGTGCTGCTTGAAACTAACGATGGCCGCCTTCACCGTGAACAAGCTCTGCCAGTATTAAAAGCCGGGAAAAAGATGTTTATTGATAAACCGATTGCTGCAACACTTGCCGATGCCATTGCTATTTTTGACACAGCAAAACAATATAATGTGCCTGTTTTCTCATCATCATCATTGAGATATATTTCCGGAATGGACAAAATTCAACAAGGTGTAATAGGGAAAGTAGTGGGCGCTGATGCTTACAGTCCTGCACATTTAGAGAAAACACATTCTGATATATTCTGGTATGGCATACATGGTGTTGAAACATTATTTGCCATCATGGGAACAGGTTGTAAGAGTGTTTCAAGGACTTTCACGGAGGATACAGACTTTGTTGTAGGCGTATGGAACGACAACCGCATAGGTACATTCCGCGGGATACGTTCAGGTAAAGGAGGATATGGAGGAATTGCCTTCGGAGAAAAAGATAATTTGGTTCTCGGAAATTTTGAGGGTTACAATCCGTTGTTAATAAAGATTATAGAATTTTTTAATACAGGAGTTGTTCCTGTTGCTTCAGCAGAAACACTGGAGATTTGTGCATTTATGGAAGCTGCCCAGGAGAGCAAACTGAAAAAAGGTGCATCAATCGAGATTGAATCGGTAATGGCAAAGGCAAAAAAGAAGCAGAAAAACTAACTAATCAACAAGTGTAATAAAGTTCAATAATTAAGATGGAAAAACAGATCAACGACAGACGGAGTTTTCTCAGGAAAGCTGCTATGGGTGGATTAATGGCAATAAGCATCCCTGAAATTGTATCAGGTGCAATGGCCCCGGCAGGAGCAAAAAAACATTTATTAGGCAAAAACAACACTATTCTTTTTCAGGGTGACTCAATAACCGATGCAGGAAGGGATAAAGAAGATAATTCTTTTAATAATGCAAACGCTCTGGGAAATGGGTACCCGGTTTTTGCGGGTGCGGGTCTTCTCGAGAAGTATGCTTCACTTAACCTGAAGATATATAATAAAGGTATATCAGGTAATAAAGTGTACCAGCTGGCAGAACGATGGGATAAAGATTGTCTTGAAATTAAACCCGATATTCTCAGTATACTGATAGGTGTTAATGATCTCTGGCATAAGTTGGACGGAAATTATAACGGGACAGTCGAAATATACCGGAATGATTACATTGCACTTATTGAAAGAACAAAAAAATCGCTTCCTGATGTGAAACTTATTATATGCGAACCATTTGCTGTGCCTGGAGTAAAAGCCGTCAATGAAAAATGGTATCCTGAGTTCTACGGTTATCAGAAAGCTGCCCGTGAAATTGCTGATAAATTCAGTGCGGTATTTATTCCTTATCAGAAAATATTTGATGAGGCTCAGAAACAGGCTCCGGGTTCATACTGGACCCCCGACGGTGTTCATCCTACCCTTGCAGGCGCCCAACTGATGGCAAATGCATGGCTTGAAACAGTAAAATAACAGTTAAAATTATAAATGATATGAAACGATTTTTTTCTTTTCTGATAACAGTTGCGATATTATTTGTTATCACAACTTCAGTATCATTCGGTGAAGTTAAGTTACCGGCAATATTCAGCAACAACATGGTACTTCAGCAGAAATCGGAGGTAGCTGTTTGGGGTACTGCTGCAAAGAATTCGACAATTAAAGTTACAACTTCGTGGAATAATAAGAGTTATTCTGCGCGTACCGGAAATGACGGTACCTGGAAGCTTAAAGTTGCAACACCGGTAGCAGGAGGTCCATATGAAGTTACTGTAAGCGGTGATGGAAAAGCCGTGAAATTCCAAAATGTGCTGATTGGAGAGGTATGGGTTTGCTCGGGGCAGTCTAACATGGAAATGCCTGTCAAGGGATATAAAAGTCAGCCAGTAAAAGGATCGAATGAAGACATCATGTTATCTTCTAATCCTTCCATCAGGTTATTTACGGTTCAGAAAGACAAGAGTCTGCAGGAGAAGAATGATTTTATTGGCGACTGGAAAACATGCGAACCGGAAAATGTAAGCGAGTTCAGCGCGACAGCATACTATTACGGACTTATGTTATATAAAGCTTTAAAGGTCCCGGTTGGTCTTATTAACACAAGCTGGGGGGGAACCCGTATTGAACCATGGATGAGTGACGAAGGAATCAAAAAGTTTAATTTTGTTACTCCTCCTGATAAAAACAAGGAAGGAGAGCTTTCTCCTCAGACACCGACAGTTTTATTTAATGCAATGATTAACCCGATGGTTGGTTATGGTATTAAAGGTGCAATATGGTATCAGGGAGAATCAAACCGCAATGAACCTGATAATTATGCTCTTTTATTACCCGGAATGATTGAGAACTGGCGTTCAGAGTGGGGCATTGGTGATTTTCCTTTTTATTATGTCCAGATAGCCCCTTATGATTATGGAACAGCTGGCTTAAATTCTGCATTTTTACGTGAAGCCCAGCTTAAGGCATCAACAGCAATACCAAACATTGGAATGGCAACTATCATGGATATAGGTGAAAAGGATTGTATTCATCCTTCCGATAAAAAAGCAGGTTCCCGACGTTTGGCTTACCTGGCTCTGGCTAACACTTACGGCAAAAAAGGATTTGCCAGTTCAGGGCCTGTTCTCAAGGAGATGACTGTTTCAGGGCAGGTTGTAAAACTGACATTCAATAATGCAGACAACGGACTTACTTCTTTCGGAAAAGAACTATCGTGTTTTGAAATTGCCGGCGCAAATAAGATATTCTATCCGGCCAAGGCATCGATTGTTGCCGGAGGTGTAACGCTGTTTTGTCCGAATGTGGCCGAACCTGTTGCTGTAAGATATGCTTTTAAGGATTTTATTGTAGGAGACCTGTTTAATACAGAAGGGCTTCCGGCTTCCTCATTCCGTACTGATGACTGGAAATAGGATTAAGTAAGCTATAGATATTTGAAAAGCTAAAAAAAGCCGCCAATTAAAATTGGCGGCTTTTTTAAGAAATTTTAAGGGGTTGGCAAGATGTTACTCTGTTTTAAAGTTACGTTTTTAGGGGGGAGTGACACCCTCTGGGGGATTAGAGATTTAAGGTGTCCATAACTTAGCCAACCCGTTAAAATTCTTATTTCATTTATAAAACCTTTGGCAAAGGTGGAAAAAGCCCGGCTTTATTAAAAACCTTATTTTTTTATCGCCTCATTTCTGATGATGAAAGCGAGTTTTTGCTTATTTAACGTAAAGAAGAAATTCAGAGTCTGATATTTAATACGACTCTGGTTCCTGACGGATTACCTGAGGCGTCATGTAAATCAAAATAAATGAAACTGTATCCTAATAATTGAACCCTCTGCAAAATATTTTTTGTCCCCTGTGGTGTATGCAACAGAGTCTTTATTTTATTGATCTCAGCTGATTTGGCTCTTCCTATGCCATTATCTTCCACGGTACAGATGAGTGTACTCCGGTCTCCGGACAATTTAAATTTTAAAAGAAGCATACCTCTCTTTCCCAAAGGCCTTATTCCATGCAGAATGGCATTTTCAACAAAAGGCTGAATCAACATAGGGGGGATTGTGGTTTTCCTTAAATCAAGATCTTGATCAATATCAAATTTGTAATCAAAATCAGGATATCTCTTTTTCTCAAGCTCTATATATGATGTTAAGTATTTATATCCATCGTCGAGAGTTATCGATTCCTTTGAAGAATTATCAAGTGTTTGTCTGATCAGTGATGCAAAATCCGACATATAATCAAGTGCAGCCTTTGTATCTTTCTGCAGTATGTATTTCTGAATGGAATTAAATGCATTAAAAATGAAGTGGGGGTTCATCTGAGATTTTAATGACTCCATTTTCAGTTCAGCTATCCTTCGATTTATATCAGCTTTCTTTTTTACTGCTTTTATATACAAATTGGAAACATACCAGAGAATCACCACGCCTGATATTATAATGATTATAAGAAACCACCAGGTACTCCACCACGGGGGAAGAATCCTGAAAGAATATTCTGCCTCTGAGATTCTATCAGGTGAAGATAAAAGCCGACCCCTTATTCTCAGGGTGTATTTGCCTTTTCGGAGTGTAGTAAAGACAGCTTTTGCATCAGGGGAGAACTGGGTCCATTCATTCTGAAGACCTTCCAGCTTATAGCTATACTGAACCTTTAACGGTTCCGATAACTGCAACATGTGAAAGTAAAAGATCAACGTGTTTTTATCATAAGGCAGTTCAGCTCCAGATTCAGGAACACCGGTCCATGGATCTGTATGGAAATCGTCTGTCCATTTGCTATCACTGAAATTAACGTTAATCTTTTTTATTATTATTTTAAATATTTTGTTTGTACTTCTGACAAGCTCATCAGGATTGATCTTAAAAAAATTATTTGCCGAAATGATATTGATAAATCCATTACTGTCAAGCTGAGCTTTAAATGATTGTTTATCAAAAAAACCGTTCTCTTCATTAAAGAATCTGATCTTGTTATTCGCTTTGTTGTAGAGATCCCCCTGCTCCAGCATATTAAGACCTTTGTTTGTTGCAAACCAAAGACGGTCAGAATTATCTATCAGTACCCAACGAATATCTGAACCGATAATTCCTTCTTCCTGTGATATCTGATTAACTACTTCGAATGATTCACCATCGTTTCTCAGAATATAAATCTTTCCTGAGTTGGTTCCGGCAATAAGATTTTTCTTCTTATCTCCTGTCAGAGCTGTAAATGATAAGTCTTTGATGTTCTCAGGAAAACGGAATCTTTTTAATTTTCCTGACTCATACTTAAATATTCCGTCAGTATTATTATAAATCCAATATGCATTCCCGTCATGATAGTAATTACACATCGACGAGATGGTGACATTTTTCCTTAAAGAGATTTTTTCTATAACTGAATCTTTTTTGATGGAGTATTTTATAAGTTCGTAATAATGAAGCAAACCGGCAATTGTGTCACTTTCTATAAAAAAGGGAGTTTCATCAGATGTCCAGGAGTCAAAACTACTGTTCTTACCATCGATGCCAAATTTCGTCAGACCAATATTACTCTTAACCCATATATTTGCGGAGTCATCCTCAAAAAAACCTGAAAATTCTTTCAACCCTTTTTTTGTCAATTCATCATATCTGACAGATTTAACTGTAAATCCTGAATTGATTTCTCCCATAATGATTCTGTCACCAACTGACAACCATTTTCTTCCCTTTGTATCGATAATAATATCTTTAATTACAGGGTTTTTGGTGTTAAAATCAGAAACAGGGTAATATTCTATTCCTGACGATTTATAGATATATAATCCTTCATCTTCTGTACCAATGAAAAGAAGCTCTTCATCTTTATCGTAATAGATGCAGCGGCATAATTGAGTTTTAATTCCAAGTTTTTTATTGAATGATTCAACTTTATCATTCCTCAAACGATAAATACCACCATTCCATGTCATGCATGGGTATTCACCGTCATTCCATGAAGCGATCCACAGGTCACCATTCTTCTCCTCCGTGATGTCACAAACCAGGGGCATCCCATTTATAAACTTTATGGAATCACCATTATAAATTTTCATACCGGAGAAAAAATTACTGATAATGGTATCTTTTTTTGAAGTGATAAATGAACAGGAGCTGAAACCTGATATCTTATGAAAACGATGATCTGACGGAAGATACTGAAAATCTTTCGTGCAAGGGTTAAACTTTATGAAATGAAAGTTGTCAAGAAAGGTAAGCAGATAAACAGTACTGTCACAATCAATAAAATCAGTAACCTGCAGAAATTCCCTTTTTGTGATGGTGGTGTCCTTAAATGAAGTAAATTCAGAATTCTTAAAGAAAGAAAATCCAAAAACAGTACCTATCAGCAATCCGTTGCTTTTTCCGGAATACTTTATTTTTATTACGTTATCGTTTACCAATCCATCGTTGGCAGAATAATTCTTAAATGTACTGCCGTCAAACCTTGAAATACCGTTGCCATAACAGGCGATCCACAGATTGCCTTCTTTATCCTCAGTGATTGACCATATTCTGTTTCCTGCGAGACCGTCGCGTTGGGTATAAACCGTAAATGTAACACCGTCAAATTTGCATAATCCTGCTTCCGTACCAATCCAGTAATAACCTCTTGAATCTTTGAATATATCATGAATAGTGTTTGACGGAAGCCCGTCGTCTATTGTGAAGTTTCTTGTGTACTGGTTTTGCGACAGACAGTTCCTGTTAAAAGTTATCAGGAATGCTATTAGCAATATCGCAATTGTGAAGAGTTTTCTGAAATTGTACAACATTAAAAGCTCTTTAATGTATTTTCAAGATCGAAAACTCTTCTTGTTGAGACTTCTACCTCCCTGCCGTTTTCAAGTGTCAGGATACTCCTGATTTTATCGAAACTTTTTGCATAATTAAGGTTTACAAGAAATGATTTATGAGTCCTGAAGAAACAGGTCTCAGGTAAAAGTTCTTCAAGTGTTTTCAGTGTAGATGCGACAGTAAATGATTTTTCATCTATCATATTGACAATTGAGTAATTGCCATCAGCCTTGCAGAAATTGATTGAATTTACCTTGACAACATGATATCCGTTTCTCGAAGGGAGAAGAAGCTTTTTGTTGATCTCAAGATTGTGTGACAGGTTATTTATAAAAGTATCAAGTTTCAGTCTGTTAGTGTTTTTCGGATTTTCTGACGCCCTATTAATTGCCTCCCCCAGTAGTTTATAATCTACGGGTTTTAAGAGATAATCAAGCGCTGCATATCTGAAAGCAGATATGGCATATTTCTGATATGCTGTTATAAATATAACATGAAAATCATATTCCTTTCCAAAGTACTCAAAAAGTTTGAATCCGTCTTCACAGGGCATTTCAATATCAAGAAATACAAGATCGGGTTTCCTTATATTAATTACTCTTACAGCATCTTTTGTTGTTCCTGCAGAATCAACAATTTCTATTTCATTATTGTAAAACTCGTTGCAAAGCAGTCTGATTGATTCTCTCGCATCAGGTTCGTCATCAACAATAATAGCACGGATCTTCATTGCACATGATTCTTTTTCGCTAAAAAGTATTTATTTACATTGACTGGCATCAAAGGTAATGTTTTTTTACAATGAATATTTAAGGTTTTGTTTAAAGTTTTCAGAACATAGTAAATAAAAGTTTAATTTTATCAATTATTAATATCTTAAATATGCGAGTATATATATTTAGTTTGTTAGTCAGCATAATACTGTTGCTTTCGTATGCATGTTCACCAACAACAAAAAATCAGATTTTCACTCTCGATGGGGAAATCATAACAAAAGGCAACCCTCTTAATGCTGATTCAAATACCTTTAAAACAGTTCTGAATATTATCAGAACAGATTCGAAAACACCGAAAGGTATGATTTTATTGTTGCCGGATACCGGATATGAAATGGCTTCAGAAAATAGCCGGAATGAAAAAACAGCTCAGTTTCTTAATTCCCAAAGCTATGATGTTGCCATCTTCTGTTCACGGGTCACTGAAGGACATTACATCAGCAATATGAATCTGAATAATGCCAGGAAAGCTTTTAATCTTATTAAGAAAAATAAAAGAAATCCTGGCATACGTGGTGATCGTACCATAGTTATGGGTATTTCTTCAGGTGGTTATATTGCAGCCCGGATGGTAAAGAATCTTGATGGAAAAGATCAACCCGACGATTTGATTCTTATCAGTCCTGCTAACCTTGATGAGACAATGCCTGGTACAGTCATTCCCGCTGTGATGCCTCCGATTCAACCGCATGCAAGACTTTTCTGTGTATTTTCCGCAACAGATGATAAAGAGGCTGTACGCTGTGGCGAAGAATATTCAAAAATATGGACTGGATATGACGGGAATGCTTTCTTTCATTTATTAAAAGAGAATGCAGATATTACATGTGCGTCGGGAGATCCTTTGGGCGGGAGCCCTGAACTGTCAGACCTTCTTAAAACATTTCTTAAAGAGAAAACTGAGGTTGAAACTGCAGATCAAAATCCGGCAGCCATTCCGGTTGCGGGATATAGTCCCGATCGTCATGCGGAAAAGATTGCTCTGGTGGCAAAAGAGAAATTTGATCTGATAATGGTAGGGAATTCTATTACGAACAATTTTGACAAACCCGAATATCAGCTGGTGTGGAACCAGTTTTTTGCACCACGTAAAGCCATAAACCTTGGCTACTCAGGTTATCGTACTGAAAATATCCTGTGGAACATACAGAACGGTGAACTGGAAGGACAATCACCAAAAGTGATAATACTCGAGATAGGGACTAATAATGTTGATGAAAAAAATTATCCGACACGTCATACGGCCGGCCAGCTGGCAGGAGGTATTGAAGCAATTGTCAACCTGTTGCGGGAGAAGTGTCCTGATGCCAAAATCATTGTGCTTCGATGTTTTCCGGGAAGTTATGATGGTCCTAACCCAACTTCACACAGGGCAATACTGAATCGTGCTTCGGATATTGTTTCACGGCTCGCTGATGGGAAACATATATTTTATTGTGATGTGAACCATGTATTCCTGAACATTGATGGATCAATTAATCATGAAATGATGGGTGACTGGCTGCACCCTACACCTGCAGGTGCTAAGGCCTGGGCCCAGGCTATGGAACCGTTGCTGTCAGAATTGATGGGCGATAAATCATTAGACACTGATATCCCCGGGAATACAGCTGTTGTCCCTGTTACAAAACTGGAAGAGGACAGCTACGACTGGTGGGCACGTCATGCGGAAGTTTTGCGTATTAAAGACTCGATAAACCCCGAAATTGTTCTAATTGGAAACTCAATTACTCATTTCTGGGGAGGTTTGCCTGCATTGAAGAACGCTGATGGGAAACCCAGAAATGCTAACGGCCCTGAAACATGGAAATCGCTGTTTGGTAATTATCGTGTTCTGAACATGGGGTTTGGATGGGATCGTACGCAAAATGTACTCTGGCGTCTGGACCATGGGGAACTGGACGGACTTAATCCCCGGGTGGTCGTAATAAATATCGGAACAAACAATACCAGCGAAACAGTTAATGCCCGTATGAATACTGCTCCTGAAATAGTTGAAGGTATTAAGGCTGTATGTGGAAGGGTCCGCTCCAAGGTCCCTGGAGCCAGGATAATACTGATGGCTATCTTCCCACGTGAGCAAAGTTCTGATCATCCGAGAAGGATATTAATTAATGAGGTAAACCGGCAACTTGAAGTTTTTGCAGGAGAACAAAAAATAGAATTGGTAAATATCGGACCAAAAATGTTGTCTCCTGATGGGACATTGTCAAAAGAAATTGCAGGTGATTTTTGTCATCCCACAGAAAAAGGTTATCAGATATGGGCTGATGCAATATGTCCATTAATCTCTGAGCCATAAATTGATTGAGGCTGTCTCAAAAGCCCTGCTTTACCCCCAAACCCCCTGAATGAGGTTTTGTAAGAGATTGGTGTTCAGTAAGTTTACTTTAGGGGACTTAGGGGCAAACAAGTATTAAAACCTTTTGAGACAGCCTCTTTGGGGAGAGGTTATGATGCCCGGGGTCAAAAACGCTTAACTAAACGACATTGGTACCTGATTCCTGATATTTTAAAACGTTTTTGCCGTAAAATCAGGGTACAAAAAGTTTATAGTGATTGTCTATTAAATTTTGTAACTTTGGTTAACTGGATGAAAATTAGGCAGTCACTATAATCTTTTTTTGAATGAAAAAGCATTCTTTTATACTGGAACTTGTAAAAAGCGGCCCTTTTAGGTTATTAATCATCATCATTCTTTTAATCTTATTGGGGATTGTCATCTCGAACCATCATAAAAGTAAAGTACAGATGAAAGAGGATGTTCTGTATGTTGCTCCCAACCCCCAAAAATAACTATGGTCGTAAAGTGATGTGACAATTACTTTAAAGAAATTTGTCTTCTGAAGAGTTCCGGTATGATTATTTTCCTGATGATTTTAACCTGATGCCGGTCAGTAGTGAAATTTGTTTAAAAGTATTTTCTTACTTTTATGACCTATTCACTAAAAACTCATAATGATGATTAAATACATTTCTTTTCTATCCGGATGCATATTGCTAATAACTGCTTGTACAGGGTCTTCCGGCAAAAAAGTTCAGGATGAAAGATTGACAGGTTTTGTTGATCCTTTTATTGGAACAGCTTATCATGGACATACATATCCGGGAGCAGCGTTTCCTTTTGGACAGATTCAGCTAAGTCCTGATAACGGTACTGAAGGCTGGGACTGGTGTTCGGGGTATCATTATTCAGACAGTGTCCTTGCCGGATTCAGCCACCTTCACCTTAGCGGGACTGGTATAGGCGATCTGGCTGATATCTCATTCCTCCCTGTAACATCTGAAGTCGAATTCCGGGAAGGCGAAACTAACAGGGATTTTGTCACCCGCTATGCCGGGAAATATGCTCATGATCAGGAAAGTGCTACGCCTGGTTATTATGCTGTTACTCTGAAGAATAACGGGGTAAAGGCTGAGTTTACCGTAACAGAGCGAGCCGGCCTGCACAGGTATTCTTTTCCTGCAAACGGAGAGAAAAATCTTTTGATAAACCTCGGTTTTGCCATTAACTGGGACAAACCTTACCAGACATCACTGAATATTGTTGACAGTTTATTGGTGACCGGTTCACGTTTATCAAAGGGATGGGCTGCTGACCAGCATGTCTTTTTTGCTGTACGTTTTTCAAGCCCTGTAACAAAATCGGTCATTACGAATGTGGGAGGTGATGGCAGGACTGTAGGATGTCTTTCATTTTCAAAGAAAGATATAATGGCTAAAGTGGGAATCTCTTCAGTAAGCATTGAAAATGCCCTGGCTAATCTGGATTCTTCATTGCCGGGATGGGATTTTGAAGCTACCAGGAAGGCTGCTTCAGATGCATGGGAAAAAGAACTATCGAAGATCACTATTCAATCAAACGATCCTGACCAGAAGAAGATTTTCTACACTTCTTTGTATCACACTATGGTCGCACCTGCTTTATTTTCAGATGTTAACGGTGATTTTAAAGGTCATAAAGGTGATGTCAGGAAAGCAGAAGGATATAAAAGATATACTGTTTTCTCCCTGTGGGATACATATCGTGCACTGCATCCATTGTATACACTTACCCAGCAGTCGCGTGTTAATGATATGGTGAAAATGATGCTCGATTGTTACAAACAGACCGGTTATTTGCCGGTATGGGAACTTGAAGGGAACGAAACATTCTGTATGGTTGGCAATCATTCTATTTCTGTAATTGCAGAAGCGATTTTAAAAGGGATAGGCGACTTTGACAGGGAGCTGGCATTCGAAGCAATGAAAGCTACCTGTTTGTACGATCGCGATGGAATGGGCCTGTACGACAAACTTGGCTATATGCCTGCTGATAAAGTATCTCAATCGGTTGCAAAATCACTTGAAGTGGCCATTGACGACTGGGCTGTGGCTGAAGTTGCCAAAAAACTCGGAAAAACTGACGACGCAGCATATTTCGGCAAACGTGCTGAAAGCTATAAACAGTATTTTGACAAAGAAACAGGTTTCATGCGTGGGAAGCTGAGCAATGGCCAGTGGACCACCCCATTTGATCCTGTTTTCTCCAAACATGAAGGAAGTGATTACACCGAAGGAAACGCCTGGCAGTATCTGTGGATCGTGCCTCAAAATGTCGAAGGACTGATTTCTCTTCTGGGTGGTAAAGAAAAGTTTGCTGACAAACTGGAACAGCTCTTCAATGTTGAGGAAGGAGTGAAAGGAGAGAATGCTTCTCCTGATATATCAGGACTTATAGGTGCTTATGCCCATGGAAATGAACCAGGGCATCATACTACATTCCTGTTTAATTATTGCGGACGACCATGGCGCACACAGGAGCTGAACCGTTATATTCAGACAACCATGTATAAGACTACTCCTGACGGACTCTGTGGAAACGAGGATTGCGGCCAGATGTCAGCATGGTATGTCTTAAGTGCTATGGGTATCTACCCTGTAAATCCTTCAGAGCTGAAATACCAGTTTGGTTCACCAATTGTTCAGGAAGCAAATGTTGAAGTTGCTGCCGGAAAATTCTTTACAATAAAAGCTCCGCTCGCTTCAAAAGAGAATAAATATATCCAGGAGGTAAAACTGAACGGACAGACCATCAACAGATCTTATATAACCCATCAGGAGATTATGGATGGCGGAACCCTCGAATTTGAGATGGGTGCAGAACCTAATAAAAAATTATTTCAATAAACAGAAACCCTTAAAAATTTCAGATAAGAGGTTGTCTCAAAAGCCATGCATTACCCCCAACCCCCTAAAGGGGGCTCTGTAAGAGATTGGTATTCAACAAGTCTTCTTTAGGCCTGCACTGACTGAAACGTCAGTGGGATTCAGGGGTAGGCAAGGATTAACACCTTTTGAGACAGCCTCTTCTTTTTTAAAGCAATGAGCAGCGATTTCGTCCAAAACTTTGGATAAAACCTTTTATTTGAAGGCATGATGGTCCCTGATACTCGTATTAATTAAATATCTTAGTGGAAATAATATTTATTACATTAAACTCATTTAAAAGTATACCAATGAGAAATTTTGCATCTCTGGTTATATTGATAATACTGACTAACTGCAGCGGAGGTAAAAGCAATCTGAAAAATGCAGAAAATGAGACAATAAAAGCCTTCGATATTGATTTCAACTGGGGAGAAGGCGGTCCCAACGGTTTTGCAAAACCAGGTTTATGGGCCGACGCAAATCCTGCCGATCATGTGAACTGGTACTCCGCTTTAGGGTGTAACGTAATCCAGTCATTTGCTGTATCGTGCAACGGCTATGCCTGGTACAAAAATGGCATTGTCCCTGAGCAGCCAGGACTGAAGTACGATTTTCTAACAGAGGAAGTCAGGCTGGCTCATCAGAAGAATATTAAAGTATTCGGATATTTTTGTGCGGGTTCAAATACCAAATGGGGAATTGAGCATCCTGACCTTAGCTATGGGATACCTTCAAGTCCTCATATCCCATTCACCACACAGTATCTCGACTATCTTTGTGCTTCAATAAAAGATGCTATAGAAAAAACAGGTATGGATGGTGTTTTTATTGACTGGTTATGGAACCCTGGAACAACCATGGAACCATATCCTCCTTTACAATGGCTTGATTGTGAACAGGTGATGTACAGTGAACTTACTGGTCAGCAATTTCCGGGGAAGGATAAAATAACACCTGAGATCGAGCATCAGTTTCGTCGTAAGGCGATTGACAGGTGCTGGAAAAGAATAAGGGAAACTGTAAAAAACACAAAACCAGATTGTATTATCTGGTTAACATCATGCCAGCTTACCAGCAGCGACATAGCCGGTTCCGATATGCTCAGGGAAGTGGATTGGGTACTGAATGAAGCAGGTGATATTGCCACCACAGAGTTGGTTCGCAACATGCTTGGCCCTCAAACACGTCTGGTGACTTGTCTGGCAAACTGGAACGGGCAGGACCCTGCAAAAGTTATTCCTGCTGCAATAAAAGCAAAAGTCGGACTGTATGGCTTCACAAAGCCTGTTAACGGATCAATGATGCCACCGGTTGATTACTATCTTTCAGTGCCTGTTGACAGCTTAAAAGGTGACGCACGAAACATAGCCTTACTGGCTCGTACATATAATAACTTGCCATTTGATTATTGTAAAAAAACAGAATAGCCATGAAAGTAAAACGGTTTTCAGTTACAATCTCTTTATTGTGCTTTTGTATGGTTCTGGCTGCCCAGAATATTTGTATTATACCTCAGCCAAAAATGGTTGAGATGAAAAAAGGATGTTTTAGTCTGGCCCCGAATACATCTGTATGCTTCAATGATCAGCAACTTAAATTCCTTGCTGACTACCTTCGGGATAATGTTTTTTCATTGAACAAACTGCAATTATCTGTAAACAGTTGTAAAGGGACTCTTCCAATTGCAAAGTCAATCAACTTAATACTTGATAATAAAGCAAATACAGCTAAAGAAGGTTATGTTCTGAGCGTTTCTCCTGAAGAGATATTAATAAAGGCTAAAACCTCACAGGGTGTGTTTTACGGTGTGCAAACACTTCTACAACTCGTCCCGATTAGTGGAGAAATGAAAGTTCCCTCCCTGCTGATCAATGATGAGCCCCGTTTTGCATGGCGCGGATTAATGCTTGATGTCAGCAGACATTTTTTCACACCTGATGAGGTGAAACGTCTTATTGATGAGATGGTGGTATATAAATTCAACCTTCTTCATCTGCACCTTTCCGATGACCAGGGCTGGAGAATAGAGATAAAGAAGCTCCCGGAACTGACTAAAACAGGAGCATGGAGGGTGCCTCGTACAGGATTATGGTGGGACAGGGAATGTCCGAAAGAAGGAGAGAAAGCTACTTACGGAGGTTTTTATACGCAGGAAGAAATAAAAGATCTTGTCAGATATGCTTCTCAGCGGCATGTAGATATTTTGCCTGAAATAGATGTTCCCGGACATAGTCTAGCAGCCATTGCTTCTTATCCCTATCTGTCATCTTCGGGTTTGCCGGCTAAAGTTAACCCGGGCTGTAAATTCTATGGAATAGAAGATAATTCTCTTTGTGCCGGAAAGGAATCTACTTTTGAATTTCTCGATATTGTCTTTACCGAAGTAGCTGAACTGTTTCCTTTTGAATATGTTCATATAGGAGGGGATGAATGCTATAAAGGTTTCTGGGAAAAATGTCCTGATTGCCGCAAAAGAATGAAAGATAATGGTCTGAAGAATACAGAAGAATTACAGAGTTATTTCATAAAGCGTCTTGAGAAAATTTTGCAGGATAAAGGGAAAAAAATAATAGGCTGGGATGAGATACTTGAAGGCGGTCTGGCACCAAATGCTTCAGTGATGAGCTGGCGTGGCGTGGACGGAGGTATTGCAGCTGCAAAAGCAAATCACCATGTTGTGATGAGCCCTAATACTTTTGCATATCTTGATTTGTATCAAGGTGATCCTGCCATTGAACCACCAACATACAGTATGTTGCGGTTAAAGAAAGTCTATTCATTTGAACCTCTTCCCGATGGCGTGGATCCGTCATTTATCCTTGGCGGACAGGGTAACCTGTGGACGGAAAGCGTACCAACATTCCACCATGCAGAGTATATGTACTGGCCACGTGCATTTGCCTTATCAGAAGTTCTTTGGTCGCCTAAAGAGGGCAGAGACTGGACAGGCTTTGTCAGTCGTACCGAATGTCAGTTGCAGAGATTGGCCCATGCAGGTATCAATTATGCTGTAAGTTTTTATGATGCGATCATCACTCCTTCAAAAGATGACAAGGGGGAACTGTATATTCAACTGAGTACTGAAATAGATGGTCTCAGGGTTTATTATTCATTTGACAACACTTACCCCGATAATTATTCCTCGCTTTATAAAGAGGGACAAAAGCTTACGATCCCTAAGGATGCAGATACATTCCGTGTCATAACATACAGGGACGGAAAACCAGCAGGCAGGATGATTACAGTATCTCTGGCTGATCTGGAAAAACGTGTAAAATGATTATCAGATAAATATAAAAAGCATTGTCATGAAAACTTCCTTCTGTATTCTGATCACCTTTTTTGCAGTAGCCTGCACCAGAAATCCAGGAAAGAACATTTCCACCTCAGAAGCTTTAACCAGATATGGTAAAAGTATTGAAAGACAGTCGTTTGTTGTATTTCCTGAAACAAGGGAAAATCCGATTAAATGGTTCGATTCAATCCCTGAAGCAAAGATTACAGATGCCATTCATTCTGAAAAGTTTAAGATGAATGCAAATCCGGGTGAATATTATGTTTTCCAGCTTGGAGTATGGGCCCTGAAAAGTAATATTGATGATTTGCAGATTGAATTTTCTGATCTGAAGAGCAGAAACGGAAAAACAATTTCTTCGGCATGTATGACCTGTTTCAACAAAGGAGGTACAGATTTCAGAGGAAAGACTCTTTCGAAAAGGGTTAGTGTTCCTGCCGGACGAGTACAGGCACTCTGGCTGGGAATTGATCTTAACGGAATTGAAAAAGGGAATTACTCAGGTTCTGTTTCTGTGGCAGCAGGTGATGAGAAGAAAGTTGTTCCCCTTCTGCTCAATGTATCAGGTGACAGTGTTGCCAATCATGGATATAACGAAGGTTTTCGTCTGTCAAGGCTTAACTGGCTCAACTCAACTGTTGGAATTGATGATGAAGTGACCAAAGGATACACTCCGGTAAAAGTTGAGGGTAATACTATATCCATTCTGGGTCGTACAATGGATATTGCAGAAAATGGCCTGCCTGCTTCTGTTGTAAGCTATTTCAACCCATCAAACCAGTCTTTTGTTGATAAAGGTGAAAAGATTGTAAACCACCCTTTCCGGTTTATCATTGAAACGGAAAATGGAAAGATTGTCAGGCTTCTGCCCGGCAAACTTAATATCACTGAAACAAAACCTGCCCGGGTTACCTGGAGCGTCCTTAATACTTCAGATGAGTTCGATCTTGAATGTACCGGGAAAATGGAATTTGATGGTTTTGTTGATTATAGGTTGAAGCTTACTGCAAAAGTTCCTGTCAGGATAAAGGATATACGTCTCGAAGTGCCGATGGCAGAAGAGAAAGCGGAGTATATGATGGGGCTGGGACACGAAGGAGGTTTTCGTACTCCCGACTGGAAATGGAAATGGGATCTGAAGAAAAACCAGGACATGGTATGGGTAGGAACCGTGAACGGAGGCTTGAGGATTCATCTGAAAGCAGAGAACTATGTGCATCCTTTGATTAATATATACTATGCATTTGGACCTTTGAACCTGCCTCCCTCATGGGGTAATGAATTTAAAGGAGGTGTCAATGTTCAGCAAAAAAGCGGGGATGTTATAATTAATGCATATTCCGGAAGCAGGGAAATGAAACAGGGGGATGTACTTAATTTCAATTTTGACCTGCTTATAACACCATTCAGGTTGATTGACAAACGAATCAAATTCGGGGATCGTTATTTTCATGGTGGAGGCCCAAAGACATCAGGGAAGATTGAGAAAGCAAAAGAAGCAGGTGCAAACATCATCAATATACATCATGCCGAAGATATCTACCCGTTCATTAACTACCCATATCTTGATGCAAATGTTCCGGAGCTTACCAGGTTGGTTGCCAATGCGCACAATGAAAATTTGAGGATGAAATTTTATTATACCACACGCGAACTTACCAAGAACCTGCCGGAATTCTGGGCTCTGAACAGCCTGAACGGCGAAGTGATTTTCCCGGGACCAGGTAATGAAACCCGAACTGAAGTTCTTCATCCAGAAGGTCCCAATGAATGGCTTGTTAAAAATCTGAGAGAGAAATATATCCCTGCATGGTACAATGTAATCAAGGAAGGAAAGTTCAAAGATGAAACGGATCTTTCAGTAATAACAACCCCCGACAGCCGACTTAATAATTTTTATGTCGGAGGATTGGACTGGATGGTTCAACATATCGGCATCGATGGTGTATATATTGACGACTCGGCTCTCGATCGCTATACGATTCAGCGGGCCAGAAAAGTAATTGACCATTACCGTCCTGAAGGCAGAATGGATCTGCATAGCTGGAACCATTTTAACAAATGGGCAGGATTTGCTAATTGCCTGAACATGTATATGGATCTTCTGCCTTATTTTGATCTTGTATGGATTGGTGAAGGACGCGATTATAACCGTGCTCCCGATCATTGGCTTATTGAAGTCTCCGGAATTCCTTTCGGTCTTGCCGGTCAGATGCTTGAAGGAGGAGGGAATCCATGGAGAGGTATGGTCTATGGCATAACAAACCGCGCAGGATGGGTCGGCAATACTCCTTCAGAGATGTGGAAATTCTGGGATGAGTACAGGATAGCTGATAAAATCATGATCGGTTACTGGGATAAAGACTGCCCTGTCAAATGCAGCAATACTGAGGTAAAAGCTTCAATTTTTAAAAATGCAGATGCAGTAATTATATCTGTTGCCAACTGGACTGATACTGATCAGAGATGCTCTCTGAATGTCAACTGGAAAAAGCTGGAAATGGACCCATCGTCCTGTGAGGTTTTCATTCCGGAAATAAAAGATTTTCAAACTATGCAGAAATCAGTTGTATTTACTAATATGAATATACCCGGGAAAAAGGGGTACGTGATTATTATTAGAAAGAAGGCTTAATAAAAACAGAAAAAGATGCAGAAATCAAGTATTATCCGGAGTGCAGCTCCTGACAAAATATTTTTATCTCTCTTTTTATTCCTTTCAGTGCTTTTTTGTGGTAATCTTTATGGTCAAAAATCAGAGAAGGGAAAGAAGACGGCATCGTTGTATCAGATTCCCGAGGATTACCTAAGTGAACCTGAATCGATCCCTTCATTCTGGATATCCACATACGATGATGTCAACAAATATCTCAAGAAAAATGTCCGGACAGGAAAGATTGAAGTCATAGGAACCTCGGCAGGAGGCAGACCTATCCGTGCAGTCTTTTATGGAAATCCCCGGCAAGGCAAAGGAACAACAACATTTTCAGGGTCACTTGGTTTCCTCGACGTAAAAGCATACCGTGGACATGATCATGAAAAAACAGTCTATATGGGAATAGCAGCTGTTCATGGTGGTGAATTTGAGGGTATTGTCGGGATGATAAACCTTATATCAGTGATCGAGACAGGAAAAGACCTGCGTGGAAAAGAATGGCCAGGGATAACAGCTGCTGCAGCAAAACTTGATCGTATAATTCTGATACCAATAGTCAATCCTGATGGAAGAGTCCGGATACCATTACGCATGGAAGCATACCGTGGAAAAGATTTGACTGTGCCTGAATATCTAAATACAGGAGGTAAACCTGACGGTACTATTACCGGCTGGCCTAAGATCAAGGAGTTTATTCCTATGGACATGAAAAGACCAGATTTCCCGGGAGGATATCCAAATGATGCCGGAGTCAATATTCAGCATGATGATTTTTTTGGAAAAAGGCAACCAGAGACCCAGGCCCTGTTCGACTTATCAGAACGGGAACGTCCCGATCTGATAATGAACATGCACACAGGAGCCGTATATATGCTCATGCATCGCCCTTTCGGGGAAAAAGCCCTTTCACCTGTATTCGATTCTCTCTTTAAATATGTTCATACAAAACTGGCTTTGAGTGGATTGCAGAATACCATGGATCCGGTTATTGAGGCCAATCCACAAAGAAGTCCTAACGGAGTGTTTAATCTTGACGGAGCTCTTAATTTACATTGTGGAGCGTTGAGTGTTGTAGTGGAGTCACCCAGTCATGGATTTTCAGGAACGAATGACAAAGGTGAAGCAGCCCTGATGACCCCTGACATGCTCATCGATGCACAACTGATTTGTCATCAGGAGGCTATGAGGTTTTTAGCTGAATCAGGAGGACGATCTGTATGGACTCCCGGACCAAAACCTTAGGATTAATTAATCATTAAGAACTGACATACACTAATGTTATGATAAAGAATAATTTGTTTTTGTTTATATCAGGAATTGCTTTCCTTCTCTGTATGAATCTGCAGATTTTATCAGCAGAAGATAAAACAGAAGTGAGATCAGAAAAAGAGACATACAACAAAGTGAAGAAATATTTTCCCGATTCAATTAAATGTACGGTTAAATCATATTATCGTCATCGTTCCGATGGAGAACCGGGGAGGGAGATAATTCTGAATTTTACCGGACCAAAATTTTTCGGTAAGGGGACAATTGAACTTCAATGCCAGGGGAAAAATGAAACTCTTCAACTGGATGTGAAAGATAGTATTGATAGTTACACTGTACTGCTTCCTCCGGGATGCGGAGTTGAATCGGAATGTGTTGCAAAATTTATTCTGCGAAATGCAAAACGCGAAATTTCATCTTCAGTTTTTGTACCGGCAAAGCGTCAATGGACCGTCTATATATATCCTCATTCTCATGTTGACATCGGTTATACAAATACCCAGGAAAATGTTGAGATAATCCATAAAAGGAATTTGCTCAACGGTATTGAGCTGGCTGAGAAAACCCGAAATTATCCGGAAGGAGCCCGCTACCTGTGGAACCCGGAAGTGTTATGGCCCGTTGAAAGATATCTTAAAACTGCTACACCCGTTGAAAGAGATTATATTATCGATGCGGTTCGTAAAGGTTATCTTCATCTTGATGCAGGTTACATACATACTAATACAACAGCTTCTGCTGATGAAGAATTATTTGAGTATTTCGGACAGTGTTCAAAGATGGAAAAACTAACGGGAAAGAAGATTGAAACCCTTGTCCAGGTAGATATTCCGGGCATGTCATGGGGTATTGTTCCCGTGGCAGCAAAGCTTGGAATAAAATATTGTCTTGCTATGAATAATGGATCTGACAGGGTTGGACTCTCCACAGATCTTAGCTTTAAACCATTCTGGTGGCTGGGACCCGATGGTAAGTCAAAAATATTATTCCTTCAACCAGGTAGTTATAATCCGGGAGCATTATATAAAGGTTTTGCATACTGGCCTTTAATGGCTGGCCAGACTGATCCTTCCAAATTGATTCAGATTGTGAAGACCGACCATCCAAGAGATAATTTTATCGATAAATACCTTGATGATAAATTACCCATGTTGGAAAAATCGGACTATTATCCCTATGATATTTTTGCCATGACATGGGCCATGGCCGATAATACACCTATCGATGCCGATCTTCCGGAGGCAGTGAAAAGCTGGAATGAAGATTATGCCTTTCCGCATTTGATAATATCAAGCGCTACTCAGATTATGCAGGCTTTTGAGCAGAAGTATGGTGATCAACTTCCTACTCTGTCGGGCGATTTTACGGAATATTGGTCTGATGGACTTGGAACAGCTGCCAGACAGACTGCGATGAACCGGGCTTCAAAAGAACGTCTTATCCAGGTTGAAGCTCTGTGGACAATGATTAATAATGGGATTGCACCACCCTGTACAGAAATAGAAGAAGCCTGGAGAAATGTGATACTGGGGACGGAGCATACATGGTGTTATATGGATCCTTCAAAACAACCGATTACTGATGACATTCTTAATGTCAAATTCGGGTATTTCAGGAAGGGTGAAGATATGAGCAAATCGCTGCTTACATCAGCATTATCATCTGTTAATGAATATGGTAGTAAGGTGATTGGAGTGTTTAATTCTCTTTCGTGGAAGCGGGGAGGACTGATATATCTTTCACAGGAACAAAGCAAAAATATTAACAGTGTTGCCGATGAAAGAGGTAAGCTTATTCCGTCTCAGCGGTTATCATCAGGAGAGTTCGTGTTTATGGCGGAAGATGTTCCTTCTTTTGGCTCGAAAAATTATATTCTGAAAGAGAAGAGAACCAAGTCAGGTGGGGCCATAGCACAGGGAAACATTCTTGACAACGGGATTTTAAGAGCTGTCGTTGACACAGGTACCGGAGATATTTCCAGCCTTACTATGGGGGCCTATGAGTTCGTTGATTCCAAAGCAGAATCTTCTGTTAACAGCTTTCGCTACCTGCATGGGGAGGATGACCCCGTAAAGGCAACCCGGCCTTCAAATATTAAATTGATTGTTAAGGAGAATGGCCCGCTTCTGGCTACCATAGAGGTTCGGTCTGATGCAGAAGGATGCAACAGTCTGGTTCGTGAATTTACTCTCATAGCTGGTCAGCCACAAGTGGAAATAAAGAACACCATAGATAAAAAAGCAGTACTGGAGAAAGAGGGCATTCACTTCGGTTTTGGGTTTAACATTCAGAAACCTGTAACCAGATTTGATATTCCCTGGGGTATTGCCGAACTTGAAAAGGATCAGCTATCTGCTGCAAACCGCAATTGGATAGCATTTCAAAGATGGCTCGACATATCAGGCAAAGAACACGGTATAACATTCTGCTCCCTGGATGCACCTGTTTTTGAAAGCGGGGCGATGACTGCCAATGTTCTCGGTGCAGCAACTAACTCTGCCAGATGGATAAGAAAACTGGAACCCAGTGGAACGATATACTCATGGGCACTTAATAATCACTGGCACACTAATTTCCCGCTAAGTCAGAAAGGGATAATACAATACCGGTATCGGATTCTTCCACATAATTCAGGATATGATGCTGCTACGGCAAACCGCTTCGGGATGGAACAGGCTCAGCCACTGATTGCTGCTCCTGTTAAAGAAAATATGCTTATAAAAACACCACTGACTTTAGAGGGAAGTGACAATGTAATAATCAATTCTTTGAAAAGCGGAGATGGAGGAAAAGTTTCAGAAGTAAGACTCCGCTCCGTATCAGATAAAGAAGAAAAAGTTAAATTGAACTGGCTTAATGGGACTCCGTTTTCTGTGAACATCAACGACCAGGAAATGAAAAATTCCGGTAAGAAAATCACCGGAGAGATTGTGGTTCCTGCAAAGGGTTTTGTAACTCTTGATATCATTTGGTAAATGACATATTATTGGTTTAAAAAATATCCTATTATTATAAAAACTCTCATACTATGACTAAAGATATAATGTTACATCGCAGGATTCCATGTTTGGCTATTCTGCTTCTTAGTTTTGCAGCCGGGTGTGCTTTCCAGGCAAACGGACAGACGTCATCTCCGGTCAAACCAGCTTTGTACTCATACTTCAGAAACGGTTCTGTAAGTGTCATCCCATCATCTCATCAGGACATAGCCTGGATGGACAGCATAGGCAAATGTATTGAATTCAGGGATCAGATGATGATAACTCCTGCTCTTGCAAGAATGAAGGAAAACCCTCAGTTCAAATTCTCTGTTGAAGATGCTTTAAGTCTCAGGGAGTATCTTCAGCGTCATCCGGGATCAAAAGATGAGATACTGAAATATACCCGCGAAGGACGCCTTGAATGGGGAGCTACATACAAACAGCCTTACGAATCGATGTATGACGGGGAGTCACTTATCCGCCAGACCTATCTCGGACGAAAATGGCTGAAAAAAACACTGCCAGGCTGTGATTTCAAGACTTACTGGAACGAAGATGTTCCGGGCCGGTCATTGCAGATGGCTCAGATCCTGTCAAAAGCCGGGATACCTTATATGCAATTCAGCCGTCACCAGCCGGGCATCTACAGATGGTACAGCCCTGATGGAAGTTTTGTAACCTGCTATACACCTGGTCAATATGACGAGGTGGGAATACCTGTACGACTGGCAAAGACAGATAAAGAGAAACTTTCAAATGCTTTTACGTCCATGTTGGTTGAATGGAACGGTTACTATAAGGAACATAAGATAAATCCGGCATTTCCGCTTTTATATTCTACTGACTTTGCCACACCGCCCGACTATGACGCTTTTTTCAACGACTGGAATTCAAAATCATCATCCCTGAAAAGGCCGACTATTAATTATTCTACAGGTACCGAATGGATGGATGCAGTAACAAAAGGGAAACCTTCGTTTGAAAAAATAGCCGGAGAGAGACCTGATGTCTGGCTTTACATACACGGCCCATCACATCAGAAAGCGCTTAAAGCATCAAGGGAGGGATCCCGTCTGCTTACTGCTGCCGAGAAGTTTGCAACGTTCGATGCACTTCAGCAGGGTTCTTTTGTAAATTATCCGCAGGCATCTTTCACAACAGCCTGGGAGAATGCGATCTACCCCGATCATGGCTGGGGAGGAAAACACGGAGATCTTACCGACCGTGCATTTCGTACCGCTTTTGAAACTGCACGCGATATTGCATCAGGAATACTCGAACAATCGATGAAAAATATTGCTTCAAGGATCGGTTTCCGGAACAAAGGTATTCCTGTAACTGTTTTCAATCCCCTTTCATGGGAAAGAACAGATGTTGTAAAATTCACTCTCGATGCCGAAGGAAATGAACAGAATACTTTCAGGCTGGTGGATGAAAAGGGAGTTGAAGTGCCATATCAGCGTATTGATGAACACAACATCAAGGGAAAAAGGGATGAGGTAATCACCTTCCTTTTTGTTGCAGAAAAGGTTCCTTCGGTAGGATATAAAACTTTTTATCTTGAGAAGGGCAAACCAACACCATACATAACTGATTACAGCATCTCAAACGAATTCTATGAAAATAAATATTATAATGTTGCTTTTGCTGAAGGTGGTATAAAATCGATATTTGATAAAGAATTGTCGGTAAGCATTCTGAATACAGAGAAGTTTCTGGGAGCTGAGTTGTTTACTATGCAATCGGTAGGTAACGGAGCCGGTGAATTTACTGATGTCCAGCAACCTTCAATGGAAGGTTTTGAGAAGCTTAGCCAGTATAAGCAATCATGGTCTTTGATATCAGAGGGCCCTGTACGTGATGTTTATGAGCTTAAGAAAAGTATTAGTCATGTTACTGTAGTTGAACAGGTTGTGTTTTACAAGACAGTCAAACGAATTGATGTCAACGTGGAACTTTTGGGCTTCGACGGGGAACGATACCGCGAGTTCAGACTTGCTTTCCCTGTTAATCAGACCAGCTCGGAAGTTGTTTATGAAGTGCCCATGGGTGTTGTAAGGGTAGGGAAGGATGAAATTACAGGAGCTGCAGGATTTTCGAAACAATCACAGATATACAGTACTCCATGTGCCCAGGTCCACCCGCGTGAGGTGCAGGACTGGTTTTCAGCATCCGATGGCAATACAACGGTAACAATAAGTTCCGACGTTGCTGTATTCGACTGGATCGATCCGACGACAAATCCTGCCGGTTATTCCATTCTTCAGCCGGTGCTTCTCGCCAGTCGGAAAAGCTGCCATGGTGAAGGCAATTATTACCTCCAGCCCGGAGATCATTATTATTCCTTCTCGTTTTATTCCCATAATGGAAACTGGGAGAATGGTTATCGTCTTGGAACCCAGTCAAATCAACCTTTAAAGGCAGTTGTTTCAAATCAGGTTTCAGCAAAAGGAAATATGCCTGAGACAATGAGTTTCATTTCGGTTGAGAATAAAAATCTTCTTCTCAGTACAGTAAAAAAATGTGACGATGATGATAATGTGATTGTACGTTGTTATGATATTGAAGGGAAAGAGAGTGAAGCAAAAATCACTCTGTCAGAACCATTCCGGAAAGCTGAGCTGACAAATATAATAGAAGAGGAGGGGAAGCCTGTTCAGGGGAATGGAGACACACTTAACCTGAAAGTTGGCCATTATTCAATTGAAACAATAAAATTATTTATGAAGTAGAAAACCTTTTCTCTTTTAAAATGAAAAATAAGAATGATGAAAAATAAGGGAATGAAACCATTTTTATTAGCAATTGCAGTTCTGTTAGCTTTCTTAGGATGTGTCAGGAAACCTTCTGCTGAAAATTGCAAAGCAAAAGTAATAACCTCTCAGTTTATTTATGAAGAAGCTCCATTTAAGCAATGCCATGCTTCAACTGTTGTTGAAACCGGCGATGGCCTCCTGGCAGCATGGTTTGGCGGTACTTACGAAAGGCACCCTGATGTTTGTATTTACACTTCCAGATATAAAGAAGATAAATGGAGCGAGCCCGTACTTGTTGCAGATGGCATAATAAACGATACGCTTCGTTATCCATGCTGGAATCCCGTCCTCTTTAAAAGAGATAATAATGACATTATTCTTTAGTATAAGGTAGGACCTAGTCCGCGGGAATGGTGGGGTATGTACAAAACCTCAGCCGACGGAGGGAGGTCGTGGTCAGAAGGGTTTAAAATACCCGATAATCTTTTGGGACCTATCAAGAACAAGCCTGTAAAATTGAAGGATGGGACGATTTTATATCCCACAAGTTTTGAAACACCTGAAGTATGGAATATTTACCTGGAAACATCGGGGCATGATTTGAATAACTGGAAGAAGACTGAAATCAACAACAATGGTTTTAATGCTATTCAGCCCACAGTACTGTTTTATAAAAACGGGGGCATTCAGATGCTTTGCAGGAGTAAGGAAAAAAGAATTGTTGAGACATGGTCGACTGACCAGGGAAAGAGTTGGACTCCATTAGAAGCAACAACCCTTCTCAATAACAATTCCGGCATCGATGCGGTAACTCTCAATAACGGTTTGCAGGTACTTGTCTGCAATCCGGTTGAAGAAGGAAGAAACAAATTGTCTGTATTGGTTTCAGATGATGGCAGGAGATGGAACAACCTTATTGTTTTGGAGGACCAGCCTGAAGGCGAATTCAGTTATCCAGCAATTATCAGTGGAGAAGACAATACAGTACACATTACCTATACATATAACCGGGAAAAGATAAAATACGTCCGTCTGAAAATATTTTAAAGGCTACCAAATACGGTCGGGATACACTATAAAAAATGTGTAGATAATATTTTTTTTAAGTAAAAATTAAGTTGAAATGACAACCTCAGATAAAGAACTAAAACAATACCGAAAGTATTTCAGTAAAGAACTCCATGAGGACATTCTTCCTTACTGGATTAAATACGGAGTTGAAAAGAACGGTCATGGATTTTATGGAGCAGCCGATCTTGACGGAAACCCTGTGTTGACAGCAAACAAGACAAGTGTGCTGAATGCCAGGATATTGTGGACATTCTCGGCTGCTGCGATGCTCGATCGGAATGAAGAATATGCTGCAATGGCCAACAAAGCTTACAAAGTGGTCACTGAGGATTTTGAAGACAAGGAGTATGGTGGCTATTTTATGGAGTTGACTTCTGACAACAAAGTGGCTAACGATATCAAACACACATACGCTCAGGCTTTCGTTATTTACTCTCTTTGCAAATATTATGAGTTCAGACCCGATGCTTCTGTACTGGACAGTATCAAAAGCCTTTTCACCCTGCTTGAAGAGAAGACCAAAGATCCTTCTGATATTGGCTACCTTGAATCATTTACCCGCGACTGGAAAATTTACGGAGAAAACCGGATGGCCGATAACAATGAGCCAAAATCGATGAATACCCATCTGCATGTATTGGAAGCATGGGCCGCATTATATAAAGTATGGAAGGACCCTGTTGTTGAGCTGAGGCTGACTGAAATGCTGAATCTGTTTCTTGATAAAATCATCAGGAAAGATGGTCATTTCGGTATTTTCTTTGATGAAAAATTCAATGAAGCTGATGCCTCGAAAGGAACATGTTCTTTTGGACATGAGATTGAAGGCTCATGGTTATTGTGGGAAGCTGCAGAAATATTGGGGAATAAAGAGATTATAGAAAGGCTGCGTCCTGTGGCGATTAAGATGGTTGATACTATCGAACGGGTTGCTCTTGATAAAGACGGGGGCCTTTTTCTTGAATCGACACGTTTCGGCAGCCATCTGAAGACCAATAAACACTGGTGGCAACAAGCCGAAACACTAGTAGGATTTATGAATGCCTATGAACTGACTA
>Ga0116171_10000891_pt1 | contig 30914 bp, 27 predicted proteins | sample AD_JPNHW2_MetaG_FD_89798 | JGI IMG/M metagenome (GOLD analysis project Ga0116171, IMG submission 89798) | Active sludge microbial communities of municipal wastewater-treating anaerobic digesters from Japan - AD_JPNHW2_MetaG | ecosystem: Engineered > Bioreactor > Anaerobic > Digestate | place...
ATGGCTGCCTGCGGGTCTCGGACCGGAAAAATATTCCGGAGCGTCCCATTCGCCTTCCGGACGGCAGCCATCACGGTCCCCGTCTGTTTTTCATCGATCAGGGCGCCCGAGGCCCCCTTCTCGAAAGCGGCGGCCACGAATTCATGCCCGTCACTGTTCTCGCCCTTGAAGGCAATGAAAAGATCTTGCGGCTTCAGGGTACGGGTATCGATGGAAAAGCTACGAAGTGCTAACGAAGGCTCCGGAAATTGAGGAGCCATGCCGAGCAGTCGGCTGGCGTCAGGATAGGAAAACACGGCTTTTTCGTTTAAGAGCGGCCTCGACGACCTCGCGGTCACTGAAAGGAACTTTTCCGTCGGCCAGAATCTGGTATTCCTCATGCCCTTTGCCGAGAACAAAGATGACATCCCCCGCTTTGGCGATGGCGATCGCCTGCTGGATCGCCTCTTCCCTATCCTGGATCTCCTTGATACGCCCCTCAGCAGGCACCGGATGCGGAAGCCCTTTCCGCATATCGCGAAAGATCTCTTCGGGATCCTCAGACCGCGGATTATCGGTGGTCATGATCACAATATCGGAATAGGCGCAGGCGGCTCGCGTCATCAGCGGACGTTTTCCCTTATCGCGGTCGCCGCCGCAACCGAAAACCGTGATGATCCGCTTGGATTCCATCTGCTTGGCATCATGAAGAACCTGTTCAAACGCGTCCGGTGTATGGGCATAATCCACGAATACCGTAAAGTCCGTACCCGTCCCGACCCGTTCCATGCGACCCGGAATCGCAGGGATCTCTTCCAGGGCTCCCCGGAAATCCTGAAGATCAAAACCGAGAAGATCGATCGCCGCAAGAATCGTCAGGGCGTTGGAAACGTTGTAGCGCATCGGCAACCGAATCTGGAACGATATTTCCTGGCCGTTGCAACAAAGGAGAAACCGGCTTCCCTGAAAACTCATTTTGAGGTCTTTGATGCAATAATCCGCCTCACCCAACACGCTGTAGGTCTTTGCTTCAGGCCATTCCTCGATCAACCGTCTTCCGTACGGGCAATCCTTGTTGAAAAGCATCTTTCTCGGCGGCGTGACAGACGCAAAAAAATCGCGCTTCGTCTGAAAATAGTGTTCCATGCTGTGGTGGTAATCCAGATGGTCTTGCGTCAGCTGGGTAAAAATGCCAAGCTCGAATTCGAGACCATACACACGCTTCTGGTCAATGGCGTGGGAGGAAACTTCCATCAGACAATGTTTCACCCCTTCTTCCTCCATCTGGTGGAACATCGGGATAAGAACCTCGGGCCCCGGCGTCGTGTTGACCGAAGTCACCTTGCCCGTCGGAAGTTCATACCAGAGCGTGCCCAAATACGCCGTGGGACCTTTTTCCCGCAACAAGCGATGCAGAAGATAGCTCGTGGTGGTCTTCCCGTTCGTTCCAGTCACGCCGATCAGTTTCACTTTCTGGTCCGGGCAGTCATAAAAACGGTTCAGCAGTACGGCCAAAGCAACCCGCGAATCCCGGACACGAACGCCCGTCACGTGAGGCGGGATCATGATGTCGGGTTCTTTTTCGAAAACCACGACGGCGGCCTTGGCGTAGATCGCCTGGCTGAGGAAATCATGCCCGTCCATGCGATTGCCTCGGCAGGCGACAAAAATATCCCCGGATTCGACGGCGCGGGAATCGGAAGTGATCTTGTGAATGATGCGCTTGGGATCCCAGTGTTGTTTCTCGAGGACCGCAATCCCCTGGAACAGATCTTCAAGACGTTTGCGCATGGATTCAGGCAGCTCCGGTTTTTTTACTTCTTTTTTTATCGGCGTTTTTCAGCGAAAACTGAAAACTCTGGGAGAGAACTTCGATCTCGTTAATGCCGGCCAAACCGCGACGTCCGAGCACGATATCCGCGTTCATTGAATCGACCGTCGCGTTCTCGATGCCTTCCTGCAACGCCCAGCTTCCGAGAAATTTGATCCTGCTTTTTCTGCCGGTCACAAGGATCCGGATGCCGCGCTGCGAGACGAGAGAAAGCGGATCAAAGGTGACTTTGAAATCGCCGTCAAGAAGCTGCACCTTGTCTTCCCACGAGAAACTTCCCTTCCGCACTTCAAAAGAAGGAACAAAAACAGCAGGGATACAGATCCCCGCCATCCGGATCTCGAGCCGCTTCTGGATCTCGAGATAAACCACGTAATTAAGGCCCGCCGAGACAAGTCCCAAGAGAATCCCGGCAATGATCCAAACAGCTACTTTCCTGAGCATGCGTCCTTTAACTTGAAATCAGCGCGTAACGCCGATTATTTTTTCCGGAGAGATCACGATGTCGACACGCTGATTCCGGTTGCGGCCCGCTTCGGTCTTGTTCGAAGTCACCGGCCGATACTCGGCATTCCCCGAGATCTCAAAACGTTCCGGAGCAAGGTTCTTCGCATCGATCAAATAATGAAGCACCGCGGTCCCCATCCCGATCGAAAATTCCCAGTTAGTCACACCTTCGGCCCCTTCCACCTGACGATCATCCGTATGCCCTTCCACGGTCACGCGATTCTTCGGAAGATCCTGAGCCAGAATGGCGGCAATCCGGTCAAGGATCTCTTCTGAAGACGAACGAAGTTGCGTCGTTCCTTCCTCAAAAAGGGCGTTTCCCGAAAGCCGGAGTACAAGTCCGCGCGGTTCACTCAGGACCGCCACATCGCCTGAAGAAACTTCGCCAGCAAGCCCCTTTTTCAGCTCGGGCACCACCGACTCCAAAAGGTCCCGCGAGGCGACCCGGTCTTCCAGTTCCTGATTCAGCCGAAGCACTTCCGCATTAAGACTCCCGATCGTGGCCATTTGCTGTTGGTTCAACTGGCGGCAATCTCTGTCCGCGGAAGCACACCCCGCAAGCACCAGCATAAGGAGCACCATAAAAACATTTTTTCGTGAGTACAACATTCCTGAACACTCCTCGCCCCGTTTTGAGGGGCCGATCAAAACCGGATGGAAAATCTTTGATAAACGAACCAGAAGGCTAACGCCGAAAGCACGTAAGACACCACCATCAAAAAACGGAAAAACAACGGCATCTTTTCCCCGGACGCCTCGGGTTCTTCTCTTGCCATCGGATCCCGCGTCACAACATACTGGGGTCTTCTCAACTCTATTTTCATTTTACCCATTTTTTCTTCCTCCCTCCGTCAAAGATCCCGGAAAGTCACCGGTCGATCTCGATACAACGCTGGACTTTCTCCGCGATATTCCGGTCTTTCATCACTCTCATGAAACATTCCACCACATGGGGATCAAATTGTGTCCCCGTGTGTTTATTGATCTCTTCCAGGGAATCTTTAATCGACAAACGCTCGCGGTAATGCCGTTTGGACACCATCGCCATGAACGCATCGACTACGGTCACGATACGCGCCCCGATGGGGATCTCGTCTCCTTTTAACCCCTGAGGATAACCCTTCCCGTCAAAACGCTCATGATGATGCATAATGATCGGTATGACAGGCTTGAGCGGCGAAATCGAACGGAGAAGATTCGCCCCGCGGATCGGAATACTGCGAACCTCTTCCAGCTCCCGCTGCGTAAGTTTTTCCTTTTTCTTCCAGGTTTTTTCCGGAAGAGCAAGTCGTCCCGTGTCCAAAAGAAGGATCGCTCGCTCGATATGCACCAGTTCCTGTCCCGAAAGACCGACCGCCTTACCGACCTCAACCGCAATTTCGCCGACAACTTCGAGGTGGCTCCGTTTGCCTTCAAAATGACGTTCCAAAAGTTCATTAATCGTCTTGATACTGCCTAACGTCAGCTCTTCGGTCTGCTCGAACAGCTGGGCATTCTTGATCGCAACGACCGCCTGTTCGGAAAGGGATTTCAGGATCTCAAGGTCCGTCCGGGTAAAATTCTGCCTGTCTGCCTTGTTCCAAAGCGTCATAACGCCGACCACGTCATCCTCGATGAACGGAACGGCAATGTAGCGCTTCTGCAAACAGAATTCCCCCGTTTCCGCGATCCTGCCTTCGAGTCCGCGGCTGATGCGCAGCCTTTGCCGATGGATGAATTTCGGATGATGGCCAAATGAGAAAAACGGTGTGAGAAACTGGCGATCGGGATCCGTCAGCATGATCGCGCACCCTTGTGCCTTCAAGATCTGGGCGCTCAGCCGGCCGATCCTCGGTAAAAGCTCTTTGAGCCGGAGCGACGAATTGATAACCCGATGAACGGAATGCATGGTGGAAAGCGCAAGCGCCCGAGGATGAACGGTTTCATAAAAATTATTCAGCTCGAAATTTTTAAAAGCAAGCTCGACCTGGCTCGCAAGAAAATAATTGAACGGGGCAATCAACGGCCGGACCTCTTTTTCGGGACGTTTGATACAACAAAAAATAAGGAACCCCTTCAGGGCCCCGAGGTAACGCAGCGGAAACACCGCGCAACTTTTCCCGAAAGCACACCGGTAGAGAAGCGGCAATTTCTCCGCGGTCTCTTCGTTGTGGACCAACTGATCGGCAAATTTGGTGATAAAGGTTTCGCATTCCCGCTGAGTATCCGTGGATTTCGAAAAAAGCGGGCAATTCTGCCTCCGATCCATCCGGATCAGGCGCTGTTTACCATGTTCCTCCGTGAGCACCAGCCAGCCGACCGGCTTTCCAAAAATCTCGCAAAAGGACTCGTAACCTTCCTGCCACTGGGGATTGGGCAAAAGAAACCTTTCAAGCGGCGTCAGCGCCCGCTTCGGCATCTTGGGTCCTTTCATTTCTTCGGTCACCGGAACGGACGTCATGGTCTCCTCCGGCAAACTTTTTTCCCGGCAAGTGCTTTCGTCAAAACTTCATACGCCGACTCCAGGGACTCCGAGATCACTTTGATCCCGGCAACCACCGGCATAAAATTAACGTCCCCTTTCCACCGCGGAACGATATGCCAATGCAAATGGTCCGGCACGCCGGCTCCGGCAACATCCGAAATGTTCATGCCGATGTTGAACCCTTGCGGGTTCATCGCCACTTGCAATGCCGTCTGGACCCGACTCATGACTTCAAAAAAATCCGTCTTCTCGGCAGCGTTCAAACAGGTCAAACATGCGATATGCCGTTTCGGCACGATCATAAGATGCCCATTGTTATAGGGGTAGCGGTTCAGGATAACGGCGTGGTGAGCGGTGCGGAAGAGAATAAGGTTTTTCTTGTCTTTCTTGTCCCTCAGAAGCGAACAAAAAAGGCAACCGGAACGTTTAACGGGACTCGAGCGCAGATAAGTCTTGCGCCACGGAGCCCACAGAAGGCTCATGGATCTCTTCAGGCTCATGGATTCCTCGATTCGGCGACAAAATAACTTTGGGAAGATCGTAAAGATCCAGGAGCGCGTTCAGGTAACGAAGGTCCCATAACTGCATCTTGGCTTCCTGGGCGATCAAGCGGGCGTTGGGGTCCATTCCGTCGAGTGAGATCAGAACCTTCCGTTGGACGTTCCGAAGGCGCTTGGCATCGGCCACGACCATCTCGATCTCGGACTCTCCGATCCATTCCGAACTCAGGTAAAAAGCCCAACGCCCCCGCGCCCCGCGGGCTGCAAGTGAAAACATCGAATGTGGCATGTGCCGTAACAGAACCGTCTCCGAAAACTGCGGGCACTGGATCTTCTTTTGGTCGATCTCAAGGACATCGTTGCGAAACTCCTTCAGGAGGGCTTCAAAACGCAGTCCAAGGTCCTCATCGGTCATGCGCGCGCAAAGATCCAGGACCCGATTCAGTTCATCAAAAAGGCGTTTCCTCAGGATCCGCTCCTCCGGAAGGAAAAGGTCGTGCCGTTTCTGGAAGACTTCGCGAACCCAAAACCGAAAAAGAAAATCCGGAATGCAATGGAAGGAACCGCTTTTAACAATCAGCCCTTCCTGGACCAGTCGCTTCAAAACCTTCTGCGTCTCCGCAACGGTCTCTTCGATGAACGCGGCAATCGGGATCAACTTATGGCGGTTATGGCTCAAGGCCAACATCGCGCGGATATAAGGCCCACTCTGCTTGGCAAGATGCGCGCACTGATCGATTCTTTTCTCAAAAAGAAGCGCAATCCGGCCTCTCCGGTCGAATAGCTCCTGGCAAAAAACATCCAGCAGAACCGCCGGACTTACGTCCTGCGGGAACTCGCGGACCTCATAGGTCTCGAGGCGATCGATCAGAAGATCCAGATAGATCGGCTCCCCGTCCGTCATGTGAAAGAGGAATTTTTTAAGCTCCACCGGCCAACGGTGAGCCGGCATCCGGGTCGCAAGATACTGCTCCATCTCCATAAAACCGAAAGGTGCAAGCTCAAGGACTTCGAAATTCCCGAAAAGGAGCGACAGTTTCTCGCGGAAGATCTCGCGCGCACGATCCGTCGCAGAACTGGTGACAAGGTAAAGGACTTCCTTATCAAGCATCATTTGTTTTCCGAGAAGCAGAAAAGGATCGGGTGTCGGAAGTTTTTCAAGAGATTGAAACTCGTCGATCATCAGGATGACCTTCTTCCCCGTCTCGCGGGCCAACGTCCCGCTCAACATAAAAAGTTCGCGGACCGCGGAAGCATTCTTGTCTTGGCGAATCAACCTCTGGAGATGTTTAACCGCGATCGCTGTTTTCGGGATCACGGATTCCGCTTCGCGGAGCAACCCGTTGAGCGTCTTCGGAATATTGAGCGTCCGGTCAAGCAGTACCGCGCTCAACACCGAACCCATCCATTGCTGCATGAGCTGGCGGCCGTCAATAGTTTCGGCTTTGACGTAGACGGGAATAAGTTTCGGATTACGGGAGATCGACTGGAAAAACTCGCAAAGAAGCTTGGTTTTTCCGACGCCCGAGGGGCCGAGGATTCCGACGTTTTGACGATAGCCATTCTCGACATCAACGACGCGTTTGTTCAAACGCAACTGAATGGCCTCTCGCACCAGAAATGGCATATTTGCAAATCCCGTTCTGAGGAGGTCGAAACCCAAAAGGAAGGAAAACAGGTGTTTCAGGAACAGATTAAAATAAGAATTAAAACGAAATTTTCAGATCCTGAAAACCGCCGGCCGCCCTAATGGGATCGAGATTTTATATTCCAAAAATCCGCGAAAACAACACGGCTTTATCTTACGTTTTTCAGGAGAGAAAGCAAGCGGGAAAAACTGTTTCTTTGCGGGATTTTTTTTAAAAAAATCACGACCGCGTCGCTTTTTTCACGGCCACCGCCGCTTCACGCGTATGGATCCTTTGTTTGATGGCCGCGCGCTTGTCATACTGCTTTTTCCCCTGCCCGAGCGCGATTTCGACCTTCACATGACCTTTCTTGAAATAAAGCCGCAGAGGAATGATCGCGTACCCCTTCCGCGCCGACTGCCCCATCAATTTATTGATCTCACTGCGATTAAGAAGAAGTTTCCGCATCCGGGTCGGTTCGCTGTCGACATACCCCTGGATCTTTGAATAGGGAGAGATGTGGCAATTGATCAGAAACGCTTCGTTCCGCATGACGCGGACAAAACTGTCCTTGAGGTTCACCCGCCGTTCGCGGATTGATTTGACCTCATGCCCGTGAAGACAAAGTCCGGCTTCATATCGGTCTTGGATGAAATAGTCGAAGTGAGCCTTGCGGTTCTCGGCAATGACCTCGAACGAGTTTTTAACCGGCTTGGGAGAAGTGTCTTCTTTTTTTTTCTTTGTCATAGCCGCCGGTGGGTCATAAAAAACATTCACTGCAGTACAAAAGTACGGTGTGGAGAGGGTTTTCGTTAGCCCCTCACGGCATCGTACTTTTTCATTGAGAAAAAGTGCTGAGAGGGGGACTTGAACCCCCAAGGCCTTGCGGCCACTAGCTCCTGAAGCTAGCGCGTCTGCCAGTTTCGCCATCCCAGCATGATTGGAAGGCGCTATGATACCTTAAGTCGAAAAAAAAAACATCTCCGAATATAGGAATCCCCCGTCGGACGACCTTCCGAAAAAAAAAACAAGAGGCTACTGCAGCGGAATTTCCTTGGGGATAGGAACCCTTTCGGGCGCCGGTTCTGGACGGGAGGCCGGTTTCGCGACAGAAGGCTTCGAAGCGACCGCCTGCACGGATTTCGCGGAAACCTTAGACGGAACTTTAGCCGTAACTGGCGCAGGCAACGGCGTCTTCCTCGGAATTAAATTGAGGTTCCGAAACTCGAGAAATCCTTTTTTTGCCTCGCCCGCCCGCGCATTCGTGAATACAAACGTCACTTCGTTAACCGGAGTGGTCTTCTTGGCCTGAAAATCAAAATGCATAGGCGTCCATTCCCGGACGAAACCCCGCGGAGCGAACCGGCGCACAACATTCCCCTTGGATTTCAGCTCGATATAAAAGCTGTCGGGAACCCCTTCTTCAGGCTTCCTCCGGACCTCAAACGAAAGGCCTTCATATTGCGCGGCGTCAAGATCCCGGGTCTTGATATAAACCCCCGCAAAAGAGCCCACGGGAAACACATCGTATTCGGTTTCGAGATAAGTTTCGCCGGTATCCGCATCTTTATAAAATTCACGGTTCGCGAAGCCGCTTTTCGGCGTGTAAAAAGTTCCGTGATCGAACACACGGTCAAAAAAGCTTCCGGCCTTTTTCGAAAGATCGATCTGCTCGGCTTCCATTACGGCGCTGCGCTCAAGCAGTTCATAGGCCTCTTTCATATCGCCCCACTGCTGCTGGGAAACCTTCGCGGCCGGCTGGAGCGCTCCGTCGATCAAGGCAGCCTCTTCAAGCCCGCGAATCCGGACCCCGGCCTTGCCAAAAAAGAAGGAAGGAACCGACGCCTCCACGGAACCACGCAGAACACCCACCTTATTCTCCTCGGCCTTCGTGGAGCCGCTCTGGATCCTAAATAAAGCCCCGTGGATCGTCGTCAGAAACTCTCCCGTAAGGATCTGGAACAGTGCTTTCTTGGCGGCTTCCTTGCGATCAAACGTCTTCGTGGTCGCACCGAAAAGAACGCCGCGCTCCAGGAAAAGTTTGTAGATCTCTTTAAGCTTCAGGACACCGCATTCGCGGTTCTCGAGCAGGGAATTTTCTTTCAGGCGAAGGCGGATCTCGTTCTCGACCTGGAAATTGATGATCCCGTCGGTCCCGGTTCTCAATTTCTGGGAAGCACGGAACTCCTCCCCTCGTTTCGGGGTGCGCCAGGCGCGGGTCTGCAGATCATAGATCTGGGAATCGCCTTCAAAACTCATGATCTCGAAAGCAAGCGTCGGAAGGGATTTTTGGGCAACCAAACGGGGCAAAACAAAAAAAAGCCCGGCGATCAACAGAACCACGACCACTGGGGTTATGAAATTGCGCGCTTTTGGTTTTTCAATGCGAAGCTTCATGCGGGTATATTACTCCCCTTGAGCGATGCTGTCCACTTTCTGATGGATCTGCCTCTCGCTTAACGAACAAAAAAAACCGCCGCTGGGCAATAGAGGATTCGAACCTCTGACCCCTTCCGTGTGAAGGAAGTGCTCTAACCAACTGAGCTAATTGCCCAGCGACGGAATTCCTATTGAAGCATTTTTACGCCCGTCCGGCGTAATCCCCGGTCTCGGTGTTGATCTTGACCTCGTCCCCTTCATTCACAAAGAGAGGAACGTTGATCTTAAGGCCCGTCTCACAAACCGCGATCTTGGTCGTATTGGAAACCGAATCGCCGCGGACCCCCGGAGGAGCTTCCGTCACTTTGAGCGTCACCATGGAGGGAATCTCCGGAAACACCGGCTTGTCCTCGTGAAAATCAATTTTGATCTCCGCGCCTTCCTTCAGATAGAACCGCTTATCGCCGAGGACTGTCTCGCTCAGCGCAAACGAGTGATAGCTTTCCATATCCATGAAGTTGTATCCGCTATCGTCCTTGTAGAGGAACTGGCACTGTTTCGGATCCAGCACCACCCTCGGCAGATCCTCGTCAGGAGCGAAACGGCTCTGGATAATGCGCCCGTTCTTAAGATTCTTGAGTGTGATCTGGAAAAACGCCCGGAGATTACCGGGGGTACGGTGCACCGCCTCGGTGACCAGGTGAATCTCGTTCTGGTAGATGACCGTAGTGCCTTTCTTCATGTCTCGTGCTTGCATGGTAATTCCTCTCTGTAGGATAAATAATGGTTTGAAGAGAGTGGATTATAGCAATGAAGGCTCCGACCCGCAACCTTCTTTACCAGACGAACTTCCCGGGATATTTCTTCGAAAAAATCACGCGGGCAAAATGCTGATAATATTCAGAATGCGCTCTTGGGTCTGGCTGTCGTTCCGATAGGAAAAAAACGTTTCGTTCCGGCAGACGGTGCAAAGCCCCGTGTCATGGATCTGCGCGCCGGGAACTCCCCGTTTGACCAGCCTGTCCCGGATCACGCCCACAAGGTCCAGCAACCCTTTCGAGGCGTCCTTCCTGCGATAAAAGCCCGGAAAATGGCCGAGGAATTCCTTGCCGACTTCATAACAGCATTTGCGGATCGATGGACCAAAAACAACCTTAAGATCTTTCACGTCCGTCCCAAACTCCCGTTCAAAGCCGTTCAGCATGCGGCTAATGATCCCAGCCTTCACGCCCTTCCACCCGCCGTGCGCGATCCCGGCAACCCTCTTTGAAGCGTCCCAGAAAAAAACCGGCACGCAGTCTGCTGTCCGGATCCCAAGAACAAGCCCCGGCGTTCCGGTGATCAATCCGTCCGCGGGCTCTTCTAAAAGTCCCGGATCAGTTCCTTTGACTGCAAGGACCCCGCTGCCATGCACCTGTTTGACCATAACGAGCTGTCGGGGATCTAGCGAAAGCAGACGGAGGTATTCTTCGCGTCTGGAATTATCAAACGTGCGGGACGAGAACGCGGCACAGACACCGGGACCCAGTATCTCGACGCGGAAAATGCCTGCCGGATTTTCCTGAAAGATCACGATTGGGCCGCTTCCGGAGCTTTCCCGGAGGGTTCAAAAAACTTTTCGGCGGAGAGAAGCTTTTCGGCCTTCTGGATCTGAGGGTCGGCGTGGAAACGCTTCCGGATCGCGCCGTCATTAAGATAATTGTTGATCGCGATCAGGATCATCGCCTGGTCAAGCGCGAGATATTTTCTCGCAACCTTTCCGGTCGCGACATCCACGGCGTCATAAAAACCGTATTCGCCATAGATCTCATAAAGCTGGATGAGCTTGCGGAGATTCGCCACGGCTTCGGCAGGAGCGTACTCCAGCGCGAGGGCACTCGCATGCGGCGTCACGACCCCGGCCTTGTAGCCTTTGATCCCGAACGGTTTCGCGCCGTATTCCGAATAAGTCCCTCCGGGAACCGACGCGGGACTCATCCCCCAGGCCGGCTGTTTCAACTCCTCCATGGCATAACGGATCTGACCGCGGACATGCGCGACATTGTTGGCCCCGAGTCCCTCCGGCGCCAACTCTTTTTCCTTTAAAATAAGCGGCGGCATCAACGCCTCGAAAGCCGAACCACCCCAGCTTGGAACATATTTCAGATCTTTCCATTCATAGTAGCCGCCGGCATAGGTATAACCGAGAACGGTCTTTTCCACGCGGTCTTTCGGCGTCTGCGACTGCCACCCGTAATTCGCCGGAAAAGTGCGGACCATCCCCTCGAACCAGTGTTTTTCCGGAATGTCCCCTCGCGCGATCGCGACATAAGCCGCCGCCCGCGGCTCACAATAGAAAACGCCGTAATGGTAATCCGAATACACCCCGAGGTTATCGTAGAACCCGTGGAACATCTGGTTCTCGACAGGATCATAAAAGAAATTGAAATTCACACGGTTGAGCATCCGGGAGGCCTGTTCGGAAAGTTCGGCGGGAAAAGCACCCTTGGCGACATAAAGACCGAGCATGAGCCAGCCGCTATCGACAAAAGAGATAAAGTAGCTCGTCGGATCCAGCACGGTCGTGTCGTAATAATTGTAAGGAAAACCGCTCGAATGGCATTTGAGCTTCTCGACGACCGAAAGACTGTTCCGGATACGTCCAACGGCATCTTCCCGCGTGATAAACCCCATATCGAGCGCGCTCACCACCGACATGATATAAACGCCGACGTTCGTGACATTCGTGTAATCCCCGATCCACACCCCTTCGGAGAAGGGCTCCTTTTCTCCCAGCAGAATATTGTCCAATGGCAGATGATTTTCGGAATCGACGATCTCGTCGAAAAATCGCCAGGTATCACGCGCGACCTCGGTCAGGAACGCCTTCTCCTCCGCCGGAAACTCCTTTTTCACTACCACCGTTTTGGGGAATCCTTTCAAACGTTTGGCGAGAAATTTCGCAAATTCCACGGTCCCGTGAGGGATCGTCGTTTTCCGGGTTTCGCGGGGTGGAAAATCCACCGCGCTCGGACCGGGAACGCCGGTATTCACAAACCGGAGGTTATCGAGAAATATCCGGCCGGACTTCTTGGTCACGAACTTGTCGTTGAAGATAATGATCAGTTCGTCGAGTGAATCGTAGCTCAGGCGCGGATTTTTCCAGCATTCCGGGTTTGCAAAGTCGATCAGCCCCGTCAACGCATTAAGCGGAATACTCACGGTCTTCCATTCCCCCGTCACGGGAATAACTGCCGAACCTTTGACGCTCTGGACGCAGCTATCATCCAGACACTTTTTGATCTCGATCCGGAATTTTTCGGTAAAACCTTTCTGAGCATCGCCTTTGATATCGAGCTCGAAATGGTCATATTTCCTGCCGTCGAGGTCGCGAAGCTTTGTCCAGAAACCATTCTGGGCCGGGATACTGGAGTCCACGCTGTAGGTCAGCTGCAACATACGGCTTTCCTTGCCGTCCTTGCCGGGGGCCGTCACGATCCGCGGGTCGGTAAAGGAATTATTGATATCCGAGGGATTGAGGTTCCAGTCGCCGCTTTCGCCGCCGAGGTTATTGATGATCTTCCCATCCGAAGTTTCAAAATCGGCGATCATTTGGACTTCGGGAACCTTGGACACGGTTTTGGGAGATCCCGCAACGGACGCGGCCGGCATTTCTTTTGGCGGAGGCTGGGGCATTTGAACGGAACAGCCCGCAAGGCAGACGCCCAACAACAAGAGCGGAAGCGCAAAATCTTTCGCCCATCCTGTCTGTTTTCGCATCGTCTTCCCCTCTTTATTTTCCGGAAAAACCTGCCACGGAAACCGGCATCACATAAACTTTTTGAGTTTTTTCCAAGTCCTGGGGCCAACGGTTCCCGTCACAGGAAGATCGTTAGCCTTCTGAAAGTTCCGGACCGCTGATTTCGTCCGTTTCCCGAAAAACCCGGTGGGATTTCCCTTAAAGTAACCGGCCCGTTGCAAAGCCTTCTGGATATTCCGCGTATCTTTCCGCGAAGGGAGTCCGCCGCCTTCGATCTTCACCGGAGTGAACGTTCCTCCGGAAGCGAACGCTGAGATGCGGACAAGATCCGACCAAAGATACTGCCGCCTCGCACTCCCCATGATCCCGACGTAGATCACCCGGTTCCCTGCCTGCACGCGTCCCGCGAAACAATGCTTGGCCGTGCGGGTCCAGCCCGTTTTACCGATTACGCTCGACGTACGCCAAAGCATCTTGTTGCAATTTCTGAGATAGATCCTGCGCCCGTCCAACGTCGAGATCGCCGCCTCGCGGACTTTCATGGCCTGGACCAGATAAGGATAACGGGATGCCGCCATGATGATCCTGGCAAGATCGAAGGCGGTCGAATACTGTCCCTCCGCCGGTAAACCCGCGGGATTCACGAACCGCGAATTATAGGCTCCGACGCTCTGCGCTTTCTGGTTCATGAGCCTCGCGAACGCCGGCCGCGAACCTGCTGTCAGGATCGCCAAAGCCTCGGCCGCATCGTTGGCAGATTTAACCAGCGCAGCCTTCACAAGGTCTCGGACATAAAAACGTTCGCCGCCATAGAGACCGATCTTGGAAGGCTGGATATACTCAAGCCCGGGCGGTATCGTCACGATCCGGTCCAGAGGAAGATGATCCAGCGCGACCATCACGGTCACAAGCTTGGTCGTACTCGCCGGCGCTCGCTTCGCATGAGGGAACTTGGCATAGACTACGGTGCCGCCGTCCAAAAGAACCACGGAGGGAGCCGCCAGGGACAAAGACGCCGCTTCCGCCACCCTCGGCGGGAAAACAGCCGTTGCGGTAAAGACAACGAACAGAAAAACACACAGAAATCTATTTTTCATAATTGATTTGTCCGGAACGGACTTTGACCGGAACCCCGGAAAAAATTTCCCGTTCCATAAAGAACAACTTATAAAAACACGACCCCGGCGCGATTCGAACGCGCGACCCTCAGCTTAGAAGGCTGATGCTCTATCCACCTGAGCTACGGGGTCAACTCTCATTAACCACGAGAAAAGAACCAAGCCTGACACGAACGCGTCAACAACCTCTCCCCACCGCGAGCAATCCTTGGGAACGGGATCCTAAGAACATTGGGCATGCATTCCCAGTCACAGCCTCAGACAACGCATTCCTCCCGAAACGTCACAACCCGGATTATCGGCAATTATAGGAAAAGAATGCCGTTCCGAATAGGAGATTCTATCCCAAAATTCAAAAAAGAAACTCCTTCGGATATGGATCTTCGCCCTCAAAAAAAAGGCCCTGCCAGCTGGGAAAGCAGGCAGGGCCGGTTGAACAAAAAATCTCAGCGCGAAGACCCCGCGAACGGACTCTTACTAATGTCGCGGAAAATCCCTTCGATCTTGAGATTGCCCCGGGATTTGTCGAGATCCTTCGGAAGAACGAGCTGGTTCTTCACCACCAAAGCGCCGGCAACCCCTTCGAACGCCTGACGGAGCATCCACCCGGCGGCTCCGGTATAGCCGTTCCAGATCATGCGCCCGGATTCGAACGTGGTCAAAAAGTCCGCTGGTTGCTTGTTAGGTTGCCCGCCGTAGATCTCGATCTCCTGCGGCGTCAAATGCGCCAGCGGCGAAATCTTGCGCCACAAGCGGTACGCGGTCGCGCGATATTCATCCGCCTTTGCGCGATCGCCTCGCTTCTCGAACTCTTCGGCCAGAAGACGCGCGGCGCGAACTAGCCATTGAACGCCGTGACAATACATCCCGTTCTCGCGAACACCCTCGGGATATTTGCTACTTCTTCCGAGATACGGCTTAGTGTCTTCGCGTAGAGCTGGCCATCCGAGAAGGATAACACTACCCCTTTCAAGGACGCTCAAAGCCGTATTGAAGATCGTGACCGACCGGTCAAAATTGATACCGGTGTACACCGACCAGGCCGCGGTCAAGGCATCAATCTCCCAAACGCCGCTGCCCTTGACGCCGATCTCGGTCCCGTCATCGTGGATCGCGCGCAAATAGCGGTCCTCGCGCCAGGTCTTTTCAAGTGCGGCCTCCAGGGCCTGCATCTTGTTCCGGTAATGATCCCGGCGCTTAACACCGTCCTTCTTTTCGATCACACCGAGCATTTCTTTCAAGATGTAATAAAGGAAGAACCCGAGCCACACGCTCTCGCCCTTCCCGGCGCTCCCGATCTCGTCGAGACCGTCGTTCCAGTCCCCCACGCCCATGAGCGGAAGACCGTTCCGGCCCATGCGATGGTTGAGCACGGTGTCGATCGATCGCATGCAGTGGCGATAAACGGAATCCGCGCGGGTCGAGCGCTGGTAAAGCGAACTCCACCCGTGCTTGTTCTTCGGAAGCGGCGCAAACGGAAACTCCGACGCCACATACGAAGTCATCTCATCCAGGATCGTTTCATCGCCCGTGATCCGGACATACTCGCCCACGCCCCACGCGATCCAAAGAAGATTGTCGGAAGCGTGCGACCGGCAGGAGAACGCGCTCCGGCCGTCGGTCAGCGTGAAGAACCAGTGGAACACGTCCCCCTCGATGAACTGCTGCGAGGCGTGCAACAGAATCTGCTTACGCGCAAGCGCCGGATCCACCCAGGTCAAGTTCACGGTATCCTGCAGCTGATCGCGAAAACCGAACGCGCCGCTCGTCTGATAGAAACCGCGGCGTGCCCAGATCCGCTCGGCCAGCGCCTGATACTTGAGCCAGTTTTGATACCGGTTGAAGTCGGGATCGTTGGTCTTGATCTGGGCGGTACCCATAAGCCCGAGCCACCATTTCCGGGTCTCATCGAGCGTCTTGCGAACGGTCTCGAGATTTTTATACTTCTGAACAAGCTCGATCGCATTCTTGCGGCTGTCAGTCTGTCCCAGAATGATCGCGACAGTCTTCTCCCCGCCCGCCGGAAGTTCCAGCACGCCGAGAAACGCCGCGACCTGCGCGCTATCGGTCAGTTGCGTTGCGTCCGACTGTCCCCGCTCCACGAAGAACGGATGGGCCGGCCCGCGGCCGCTTCCAAAAAACCTGCCGCGCTTGGTCTCATAGCAATCCGCCGGGATCGACATCGACGCGAACGCCGGGCCGTTACGGAAAATATTGCGCGGATTCTCGAAGAAAAGCGCGTCCAGGGCTTTGTCGTACTTCGTCCCGAGCGGTCCCGAACGTTCCGGCTGGAACGCGAGCGCCATCTGGAAATACGGCGCGACACGGATCCGGCGCGGTTGATCGTCATGGTTGCGGACGGTCAGGAGATAAACCCCCATCGGGTCTTCGGTCGGCACAAACACCGTCATCTCGGTCGAAAGAGTTCCGTTCGACATACGAAAGACCGCGGTCCCGTCGACCCCGAACTCCGCCTCGTTGTGGGCGTTCGGATCATTAATCGGATGATGCGTCGGAGAAAACCATTGGTCGCGATCCGGATCATAAAGATAGATCGCTTCCGAGGGTACTTCCCGGGTGACCGTGTCCGGCCAATCCGGCGTCACGCGGTTCTGCTGGGAATTTCCGTTGCAGGACGTGTGCAGCCCGCGGTTCGTAACCATCACCGAATGAACCGGGTTCGCCATGCCGTGGTCAAAAGGCCGCGGCGTATACGGCGTGCGCACCAGAAGTTTGTTCCCGTTGTCCTTGTATTCATAGTAAGGCTGCGGGGTTCCCGGAGGGATCTCCCCGTGGCCGATCAAAAGCGACCGCTTTTTAGCCGGCGCCGGAGCGGCGGATTTCGCCGGCTGCGGGTTCAGATATTTTTTCACAAGGCCCAGCGCCTGGTCTTTTTTCTTCGCAAAGCCGATCATGAAGCGCATCGTTTTGGCTTCGCGCGGATTCACCGTCATCCCAACGAGCATGCTTCCGATAGGATCGAATGTCGGACAGCCCGGCGTATCTTTGGCTTCGAGAAAGTCCATCGTCTCGAGGGCCCGGGGCGTCCAGATGCTGCGCGCGCGGCCGATGAAATCCACGCGGCCGGTCAGAAAACCTTCCGGAGCAACGTCGCAGGCAAGAAATCCCATAGACTTCGTGCTCTTGTTCGCGGCAAGGATCGTATTCGCAGCACTCACGTATTCCATTTCGGGATAGAGACGCTGGTACTGCGTGTGGAACCGGTCGTGCATCCAGCCGTTCAGGACCCACTCCAAATAAGGAACGACCTTGAGCTGGCGGGTCTTATCCGTCAGGTTCTCAATCGTCACGTTCCAGATCTCGGCCGTACTGTCCTGGTCCGGCAGCGTGATATCGATCGTGGTCCTCACACCGTTCGAGGTATTGAAAAGCTTCAGCGAATCCTCCCCGCGTTCGGCGCGGGAAAGCTCGAAATATTCCTGCGGGAAATTCCCGGCCACCGGCCAGGTGCGCACGGCGCTGCCGGGCTTTTCCGCGGTGTCTACGAGATAAAGGATACGGCCGCAGGGATCGATGAGATCGTACGAGCGGCGGCTCACGTCGGATTCCTTGGCGATCACTTCGCTGTAGACTTCACCATTTTCCTTGAGGGTGACCTTGTATTCGCGGTTCCCAAGCTCGTAATTTTTGACACGCTTCTGCTCCGCACGACGGTGCAGCGCGCGGATCACGGCCGAAAACGCCGTACAAAGCACGACCGCCGCGACCGCTAAAAGCGTCATCTGCCACAAGGACAAAGATTGCAACGCCGGGATCAACCCTTTCCCACGGTTCGCATTCTGAATGCCTTCCGCCGTATTCCAGACATAATCCCACTGTTCGCCGCGGGGCAAGTAGAACGGAATCAAAAGCGGCGCCCATGTCGTGAAGCGCTTCACCCCTTCGGGGATGTAGCGCTGCGCAACGGCCGGCCCGATGAACTTGGCGACCTTCTCGTCAAGCTTGTCCATCCCGAGGAAGCTCAGGTTCACAAGCGTCGCCACGCGAAGCCCCATGTGGTCCATCCAGATAAGGACGCGGAAGAAATCGAACGCGAGGATCCAGACAAAGATCTTGAGGCTCCACGCCTGGAACGCCGGCGCGGACATCGTAATATTGTTCCAGGTCGCGATGATCGTGCGGATCGCGCCGTCCTGGTTGTACCAGGTCGGGGTCGGCATCATGCGGAGGAACGTGAAAATGATCGGCGACATCCAAAGACCCCACCGAAGCACATAGATCATCAGCTCGGTCAGCTGCGCGAGACCCGCCTTGGAGAAGAAAAACTTGATCGGCGTCTTGTCCTTGTCAAAGAACGCCTGCATGAACACCTTATTGATCGCGAAAAGCCACGTCGCAACCGACCACTTGATGACGCCGTCGAGAGATTCGGTGAACAGCAGCTTTACGCCGCCCGGGCAAAAGCCGAGGTCCATCTGACCCCATTTGCTGAGCAGTACCGGCTGGACATAATGGCCGAGATTGTTGAAATAAGGATGCGTCGAGTACTCCGCGCCGGTGAACCGGGACATCATATAAAGTTTGAACTTGTACACGATCGTGGAAACCTGCGGCGTATCTAGATAGAACGCGATCGCACTTCCGAGGAACACCCCGAGACACGAATCGATCAGATACATCCTCCACGACTGGACCTTCCCCTGACCTTTCATCGCGTACACAATGTCGCGGATGAGACTCACACCACCGGAAGCCAAGAGGCCGATGATCAATCCGAACACCACGCGTTCCGAGATCGTCTTTTGGAAAAATCCCTGGGTGATCATGACCGCCATCCCGTAACCCACGAGCGCGCCACGGAGATAAAGTGTCCAGTGGCGGTAGCTGTAACGCATGCGCTCAAAGAACGGCAGACTGCCGTCGAAAGTCTCGATAATGGTCTTCACGAACGGAAAGACCAAAGCTCCGAGCAAGAGCCCGGTCGGGATCGGGAATGAACCCATGACCCGCTGCGCGACCGACGTATTAAAGATCAGGTTGATCAAATACAGAATCGCCATCAGAATCCCGCTGAACGCAAAACCCTTGCGCATACCACCCACCGTATGTTTCCAAAGGCTTTCTTCGGACGGGGCGATACGCTTACCGCTATCGAGCAAAATCCCGGTCAGGAGATAGATCTCTCCCCAAAGACCGGCAAACGAAAACATGGTCAGAAGAATGGAAATGACCGCACGGATCACCGGATGCCAGCTAACGACCACCGCGGCCGAGCCGAGATTGGCGATCGAGGGCGCGACCACCACGCACAAAGACACCAAAAGAAGATACGCATGAGCCTTGAGGGTTTTGAGAAGCTTGCCCTTCATGGCGAAGCCGAGCGCATTGATCAGGATCTCATTGAAAGCAAATACGACCAGCAGTCGGCCGAAGAATTCGAGAATCGCGGGCCACGCAGCTAGAATCCCGCCCGTCAGGCAAAAAACCAAGGTTTGAAGCAACGTTACATTTTCCAGAAGCAGGAGCCAGCCGAAAAGAAACGGCGTCGCGACGATCAAAGCGCCGGTGGACATCTTCAAGTGCTTGCCGGAAGCGCCGAGCGAAGAAGCGTTAAAAAGCTGATAGATCACGAAAGTGACCGCCGCCGTCACGCCGCTGATCATTAAAAGGTTGGCCCATGCGACCGGCGCCTGCAATAGTTCCATTTTCGTGGAAGCCGCCGCCAAAAGCCCCGTCAATAACGCATTTTGAAAGACTTCCCCTGCATCAAGGTGCTTCCCGGCGAAACGGAGCTTCAGCATTTCCGCGATCACGACTCCGAGCAATGCCGCGACAAGTGCGCCCACGAGAGACATGCCGGACGCATAGATCCAGAGCGTCAGTCCCGCGATCAGCACAGTCACGATTCCGTAAAAAAAGTCCTGCCTCAAACGGGCCATTACCGAAACTTTTTCTGGAGAAAGAATGCTCAGCGTCTTTCCGACCCGGGATTCCGGGCTGGCCCCTTTGTTCGAACCGGACATTTTCCAGAGCAACCCGGCCAAAAACGCCAAAAGGAAACTGAAGAGAACGACGGCACCAAATTTCATCAGGAACAAATATTTTTTCAGGAAAGACGTGTTGCAAAAATCAAATCCGAGATAAAGGGTTCCGTTGACGGAACCGGCATTCCCTTTCGGAGTGATGACAAGATCCACTTCGGTAAGTTGGCCGATCTTCGCCCACGGGATCGTCTTCTCGACGGCGTTCCATCCCGGTTTGAGACTGAGAGGCATGACCTGCGTGGCTCCGGTCCCTTTGATCTCCGCTTTCAGGGAGATCTGGTTCAATTGCGCGGGATCAAGTGCGCGAAGGCCGAATGCAATCGTGTTCACCTGGGTTGCGACCAGATCCGCGGGAAATTTCTTCGTCCAAACGGTCAGCGACGATCCGGCGGGCAATGTGTACCCGAGATCGTAGACATCCTTTTTGGCTTCTTCATCAAACGAGAACGTCACGGTCCCTTTGGCCGTTCCTGCCGGGGAAACACCCTTCTCGCCGGCATCCAGAAGCCCGAAAGACGACCGCGCAGGTGCCGCGGGAACTTTCACGGGACTGACAGCAACGGTAGGCTTGGAAACAACCGCAGCTGCCGCAACCACCTTAGTTTTCAAATTTTTCGCGGAAGGTTCCAAAGCATCTTCAGCAGAGAGCGCATCCATTCCGGAAAGAGCTTTCTTCTGGACCGGCGCCACGGCTGATTGGACGGTCTTGGCTACAGGAGCTGCAACCGTTTTTACTTTTGCCGCAACGGCCGAAGGCGCGACAACAACAGACTTCTGCGCAGGCACCTGTTTTACAAACTCGAGAGCAAACCCCAGGGTGTCTTTTACGGAGGCAACCCCCGCAACAGGACTGACCACAAAAACGACTTCACTAACGGCTCCGGTCTTCGTAAGATCGATCGCCTCTTGCGTGGAGATCCAGCCGCCCTTGACCTTGAGCGGAATATTCTGAACGCCCGTGGCCCCTTTAAGGTCCATCCGCACCGTGATCTGGGCCGCTTTTTCGGCCGTGCCCCGGAGACTGACCTTGGAAGAATTCATGCCCGCCGTTGCAAATTCCGCGGGAAAGTTCTTCGCCCAAACGCTGACCGTTTCCCCCTGCGCCACCGCATAGTCGAGTTCGAGGATGTCTTTCTTCGCAGCCTCGTCATAGGTCGCGGTAAGCTTTCCTTTCGCCGAACCCGAAACGGTCACACCCCGTTCTCGCGCGTCCAAAACATTGAACGAGGACGCCGCCGCAAAAGCCGTAGCCGCCGAGATCAAAAACATCCCAAGCACGGCAAGGACCGCTTTGTGACGTTCCGTGCGAAAAAACTTCGAGAGGGTTGAAGAGAACGGATGGACGGACATCGGAGAGAACGGCATCTTTCTTTAACCTTTCTTTAATGGGTGAAGTAACTTTTTAAATTTTTTTTGTACCAGGTAACTCTATAAATGAAAACGATCAAGGCATGAGCTGCGTCAGCCCGGGACGCAAGAGGTTGTATTATACTCAAAAAGGGCGCTTCGGGAAGTTTTTGGTACGGAAATTCTACCCACGTTTCCGGGAATAGGCGCTGGCCGAAACCCCGTAAAACATCTCCGCGCACTCCTTCAAAGTTTCCGAGAGCGTCGGATGCGGATGCACGGTGTTTTCAAGATCTTTGGCCTTCGCACCCATTTCAATGGCCAGAACGCCCTCGCCGATCAACTCCCCGGCCCCGGCCCCGCAGAGACCGACCCCGAGAACCTTCTCGCTTTTCGGATCAAGGATAAGCTTCGTGACACCGTCCGTCCGATCCAGCGTCGTCGCCCTGCCGGAAGCGGTCCATGGAAATTTCACGACCTGAACCGCCATGTTCCTGTCCTTGGCCTCGTTTTCGGTCAACCCGCACCAGGCGATCTCGGGATCCGTAAAAACAACCGCAGGCATCACCGGTATCTTCCCTTCTTTTTCCTCGAGGATCGCGTCGACAGCGACACGGGCATCCCGGGAAGCCTTATGGGCGAGAAGCATGCCTCCAGCTACGTCCCCAACGGCATAGATCCTGGGATCTGCCGTGCGCTGCTCCGTGTCGACCTGGATAAATCCTTTTTCATTCACCTGAACTTTGGTCCTCTCGAACCCCAACCCCTGCGTCACAGGCCTCCGGCCGGTCGAAACCAGTACTCGGTCAAAAAGTTCTTCTTTTTTTTCGCCGCCGGATTCCATCACAACGCGGATACCGTTCGCCTCCGGTTTCATTTCCAGCACTTTGGCGCCAACCCGGATCTCCCTGAAAAATTTCACCGCGCGCTCCCGGACAAACCGCACCAGATCGGCATCCGCACCGGTCAATATCCCCGCCAACGCTTCCGCGACCACGACTTTGCTTCCAAGCGCCGAGTAAACCGTCCCAAGCTCCATCCCAATATAACCGCCGCCGATGATCAAAAGGCTTGGGGGGATCTCTTCGAGTTCCAACGCTTCGGTGGAAGTCATCACACGTTTGTCTTTCACGTCAAAGATCCCGGGGACCGCCGGAACCGAACCCGTCGCGATGATCGCGTTGGCGAACTCCACCCGCTGCTCCCCCACCCGAAGGATCCCCGAGCTTTCGAACTCAGCTTGACCCCGGAGGATCTGGACATTCCGGCGCGCGGCAAGGCCGGAAAGCCCCTGGGTCAACTTGGAGACCACGGAGGTCTTCCATTCGCGGATCCTGGAAAGATGGAGCGTTGGCGAAGCGTACTCGATGCCCCATTTTTCGGCATCGCGTGTCTCGTGAATAAGCCCGGCAATATGAAGCAACGCTTTGGAAGGAATACACCCGCGGTTCAGACAAACCCCACCGAGGCTGGCGTCTTTTTCGATCAGCACTACCCGCTTGCCGCGGGCCGCGGCGTAAAAGGCGGCCGTGTAGCCTCCTGGCCCGCCCCCGATCACAACAATGTCAGTTTTAAGGTTTTCCATAAGAGTCCTTTGAAAAATGACGCAGTCATTGTAGCAAAAGGATCCCGAAAATGAATACTGTTTCTTCAGCTCTCGATTTTCCGGTAGAGAAGAGCCGCCCATTTTCTCCCCCGGAGGATCCGGAGACATTTCAGAGCGGGACTATGGAATCCCCGGCGAAATCCCGGAAGATTCTGGAGTGCGATCCCCGAAACCAGCAGATGTCCCCCGACGCGGACACGGGCCACGATCGGTCGTCGGCATTCCAAAAGCGTCTTCGAAAGAAGGTTAGCCCCGACCGTTTCGAATTTTTCGCGCGATCCTAAGCGTTTCAGATTCGCACCGAAGAATTTTCCGTTCGAGCAACCGTTCATTTTGAAATTCTTGCGGGCCGCGATCACCGAAGGTTTATCATTGTCAAAAGCATCGACTTTCTCCGCTCCGAGTTTGGAAGCGGCCACGGCCAGGATCCCGGTCCCCGTTCCTATGTCCAGAAAACTTCTCATCTTCGGTCCGAGTGATTCCATAAGCCGGACCATCAGCCGCGTGGTCTCATGATACCCGGAGCCAAAGGCACTGCCGGGTTCAAGGAAGATCGGGAGCCGGCCGGAAGACTTATACTTCTTCCGCTCCCAGACCGGCACGATCATAAACTTCGAGCCGAGCGGCCGAATGTGATAATCGATCTTCCACTTGTCGAACCAATCATGCCGGCCGAGGATCTTCGCCGTGAAACGGACCCGGCGGATGCGGCGTTCTCTGAAGCACCGGACGATCCGTGCCGCTTGGGCAGACGAGCGGGTGTAATAACTCAAGCGGAACAAACCCTTGTAGTCGGTGCAGACACGTTCAGCCGCGGGAACCTTGCAATGGTCGAACAATTCACGGGCTGCTCGTTTTTCCGGGGAGCCGAGGCCTTTCCCGGACAGCGCCAGTTCAATACAGGAATATTGATCGGAGGAAGAAACGCGCAGGGTCATTCGAGGTTATATTCCGAAAGTTTGACGAACTGGTAGCCCTTGGTTTTAAGCTTACGGACCGCCTCGATCACGCCTTCCGAAACGGTCTTGTTCAAAGTTGCCGGTTGAAGTACGGCGATCGCCCCCGCGGCAGGATTCGCGAACGCTTCAAGAACCTGCCGCTTCGTCACGTCCGTCCCTTCGGGAAGACGGAGGCCGGTTCCCACCGCCTCGTAGCCCAGCGCCCGGATGATGCGGACCGCGACCTCGTCGTAATATTCCGCCCCTGCGCGATAATACTGCGGCAAAACGCCGGTAACGGATTCGATCTTCCGGGCGTTTTTTTCGATCTCGGAAAAAACCTCCTCCACGCTCCCTGTCCCCGCACGTCCCCCCGCCGATTTGCCATTGATCGAGCAGGGTTTCTGATCGAGCCCATGGTTCGCGATCTCAAACAGAGGATTGGCCGCGAGTTTTTTAAGGAACTCCCGATTCGCATCGATCCAGTCCCCGGAAACAAAGAATGTGGCGGGAATATTTTCAGTCTGCAGGAAACGGATCAGTTCCAGTTCCGAAGCTTTCATCGCCGGCGCGCAGATGTCAAACCCAAGGGTGATGACCTTCGCATCCGTCTTCAGCCGTGTTTTGACGCCGGAAACGACCTTGCCCCATTCGTGCGGCGTCTCCGAAGCAAATTCGGTCACAATGATCTCTCGAAGCAGTTTATAGTCCTCGGATTCTTCTTGCTGGCGCGACGGAGAAGCGAACGAAAGAGACGGGAAAAAAGCGGCAAGGGAGATCCAAAGAACCAGCCATAACCCCATCGCGCGGCTCATTTCTTGTCGCCTCCGGCACCGGAGATCATTTGGGAAAGCATCTTTCGAAACAATTCTTTTGGGAAACCGACGACATTAGAATACGAACCCAGGATACGACGGACGATCGCGGGTTTTTCCTGGATCGCGTAGCTGCCGGCTTTATCGTACGGGTGGGTGCGGTCGACATAATGCCGGATCCGCGCTTCCGACAGGGATTTCATCCAGACCTCGGTTTTAGCGCATCCCTTCAGAACGCGCCCGGTCTTCCGGTCCCACAGAACCAACCCGGTGTAAACCTCGTGCTTTTTTCCCGACAACCGTTTGACCATCCTTATAGCTTCGGCACGCGACCCCGGCTTCCCAAGTCCGTGCCTCGCGTGCCAAACAATGGTATCTCCGCCGAGAACAAACCTAGCCCTGACCGGCAAAACGGCTTTTTGGGCTTTGTGGAAGGCATGACGGAGGGAAAGATCTTCAGGAGAGGACTTGCGGCACCAGCGCTCGCGATAAGTGCTGGGAACGACTTTAAAAGAAATCCCCATGTTCCGAAGGATCTCCTGGCGGCGCGCGGACTGGGACGCCAGATAAATCAGAACACAGCGTTTGGGCACGTTCATGCTCCCGATAGATTTGAAATCGTCTGAAAATTTTCAAGACAGCCGGCGCGTTCTGCCGGCAGCCCCGACAACCTTCGTTGTTTTATAAGAGTCGGGGTGACAGGAATTGGCTCCCCTTCGGGGTAGGCCACCCGCTCTTTGAAACGCAACATCAGTTGCATTTCAAAACAAGAGCTCCCTTCAATTCCTGTCAAACCGAAGGGGCCTAGCCTCAGCTAGGTCCCGACAACCTTCGTTTTTTTATAAGAGTCGGGGTGACAGGAATTGAACCTGCGACATCTTGCTCCCAAAGCAAGCGCTCTAGCCCCTGAGCTACACCCCGATGTTAGTTACAACATACCCTATTATAAGTACTTACGTCATTATAATTTTCTTGATACCAAACGCCATTTCTTGCATTTGCCGGATTTTTGCCAACTTTTCGCGTGTTTTGAAGAGTTTCAGCAAAAACAACACCCTCAAAATACCGCTCGAGCTTGCAAACGGCATCATGCAAGGTTTGATCTAAAACGGCCGTATAGATCGCGGTTATCTGGATGGGACCCTGGATCGTATGCCTCAAAAGCCGGGCTATCGTGTAAAGATCCACCCCCACCTTATATAGAAGAGTGGCCGCAGTGTGACGGGTATCGTGAAAATGCACATCGTTGATTTTGGCTCGCGTCACCGCAGTTTCAAAGGCTTTTCTGAAGTTGTAATCAAATGGCTTTGTGCCTGCATCCCCCGCCTTATCACTATGATATTTGAGAAGTATCTTTTTCACTATGCCATTCATAGGCACCGATTGCGAACGATTGGAACTACCGAGGCTCTTCGTCTTATTCTGAGGAATCAAGATAGTGCCGTGCTCAAAGTCCATATCCTCCATCGCGATATTTTGGATCTCCCCTTTCCGCATCCCCGTATTAAGCGCCAAAAGGAAAACATCCTTAAATTGCTCGCTCTCAGCATTAGAGAGGACCTTCTTGATTTCATCATCCGTCAAATACCGGTCTCTCGGGGTTTCGGGCTGAAAGCGGATGCCGCTAATAGGATTCGTGACAGGTACGAGCCACTTTTCTTCATTGCTGGCTTTTTGAGAATTCCACCGGGTAGCCTTATTAAATAGACTCCGGAGCAGGAATAATTCCCGATTGACCCCGACAGACGCCTTAGCGGCCCTCTGTCGCTGATACCGTTCGATCATTTCATATGTGATCTGGTGCAACGGGATATTGCCAAAAAAAGAAGAGAGGCTCTCAAGGAAATACTTCTCGACGTCTTTTGAGAGCTTATATTGGCCATGGCGCTTCAGATACTCCGCCTTAAACTCATTAAAAGTGATCGCCCTGCCTCTTCGAACCTCAAGTCCTGCTCGGTTTTCATAAATCTGCGTTTCCAGTTTTTTAAGAGAAAGCTCAGCCGCACGCTTACCCTTTTTACCAACACCAATCCTCTTTCGAAATCGCTGGCCACCGAGGACATAATCAATGCCCCATCCCTCGTAACCCTGCTTATCCGTAAAAGAATAAATCTTCATATTATTTACGTCCTGTAATCCTTTTAAGATTTTTAAGATCGGCTTCGGTCCAAAAACGATAGTTGCTCATCGGATCACGCTTCGCCTTCGGGATCTTCCCGCTTGCCTCCCAAAGATAAAGGGTTTTCCTGGATATCCCCAACTCTCTTATAACCTCATCAATCAGGAATCGCTTATCCATATATTACCATACTTTACCAATGTTTTGAGTTTTTGGCAAGCCCATTCAAATAACCTTCACGGCATTTCGCTCTATCCACGAATCCAACTGCCTGATGTCAAACCGGGTCAATCTACCCACTTTCACAAAAGGGAAACGTCGCTGGCTCACCCACTGATAAAGAGTGTTCGGACTAACTCCCATGTAAATGGATGCCGCCTTGATATCCAAAAGTCTTTTAGATTCCGCCGAAAAGCTATGCCCCGCCACATTACCCCCCCCCATGGGAGGTCGAGTTACGACATGGCCATTCACACAAAACGAACATTTTTATACTGAAAATATTTTTTTCAGGCATCAGGAGCGGGTTTCCGCTTAGGAAACTTCGCGGTCAAAAAAAACTACTTCCGGAACTTCTCAAGATCCTTCTTATCCATGAACTTGATGCCGCTAATCGTAATATATTTCAATCTTCCCTCCCTAATTGCCTTATTAACTCCTTGTCGCGTTATACCGGCTGCCAAGGCGAATTTTGTTATGCACAAGAAATTTTCCGTCTCAATCATCGGCATGAGAGTTTACCTTACGTCTACTTTTTTTCTTTTGCTAAAAGCATCGCCTTATCGCTCCACAGCCCGAGCCCCTTCTCCCTCGCCTCTTTTTGCAAGCCAAGAAACAAGTCCTGATATTTAACGTTGGGAGGGTAAGTCATGACCTGAGCATAACCCGCTTTCATTATCTCGGCATTGACGAAGGTTCCGTCCTCCAAATAGACGTAAGCCAACAAACGCCCGTATTTATCTCTCGGCCGGACATCCAACTCAAGCCTGACTTTCTTGTCTTGGACCAGGTTCCGAGTGAATGCCGCGGCCTCTTTCCCCATCCGGACGATCTCGATCGCATCTTGTCCGGTTCTCTTCGCGTCCCGGCGCATCTTCGCGTTGTTGGAAGATTCTGGCGTATCAATGCCGATAAGACGGACTTTTTCTCCGTTGGAAAGCTGCAGAGTATCTCCGTCCACAGCATGAGTAACGATCAAAGGATCATTTTGCGAAAATCCCACAAAAGGGCTGTTAATGAACAATGCCCCCGCAAGGATCAGCATTTTTAGTACCGGAAATCTCATGGGCTCAGTCCTTGCTTCCGAATTTTTTCATCATCATCAAAAAATCCGAATACTCTTCCACATCTTTTAGTTGTTTCTTATACTTGGCCGCCAGCTTTTGGAAGCGTCCATCCTTCAGCAGACCCTCATCCTCAAGGATCTCAAAAATCGCCATAAAGTAAGCGCCCTGATTGATCATAAGCTTTGAGAACTGGTGCTCAAGCTCATTTATTTTCTTTTTGATCTTCTCTAGTTCCATGTCGTTCCTTTCCAATGGGTATTTGTCCCTCACCCTTCGTCACACGCGCTACCGTCATACAGAACTTGGCCCGCATCCTTCGCAATAACAACAGCATGCCCGGAAGCTATGACGCCCGTTCTATCCGACTGAAGCGAACAATAAACGCACCAGACATCATCGGGATTACGCGGGAAACTCCCATAAATAGCAAAATTGGACGGAATCCCGCTAGTCACCCCGTACAATACGAACTTAGCACCATGTAGCTTTTCCGCGATCGCGACCGCTTCTTCCTTAGAAATCATATTTCTTCATAATCGGATCTACCCATAATGCGGCGGGTTAGACGCCCAAGGTCTTGCGGATATCCTTCATAAGCAAGAACATATGGAAGGAATCGACCGGTGAGGGTTCAAACCCGTAATGCTCATAAAACCCTTTGGCCTGTTCGTCCTTTGCGTGAGCCAGAAGAGCCCGCCCACCGATAATCTCCGCAGCGCTTACCACACGAAATAAAGCGTCCCGCAGTAATCCTCCTCCAAGGGACTTCCCCTTTTCTCGTTTATCAACCGCCAGCCTTGCAAGGAGAATAATAGGCACGGGATGGCGCGCCAAACCATGCCCCACCCGCTCAGGCGCCTTTTCCTTTTCTACGGATCCCGCTGCGATGGTGTAATAGCCGACGACCTGATTGTCTCTTAGTGTGACATAGGTCCTGGCAGAGTCGTTTCGGTTGTTAATATCGGCAAACCGCTTGAGGTAAATATTGAGCGGCTCGGCACCGCAGTCAAATCCCTCCACGTGATGCGAGGGTTTTAGCAATACCGGAGATTCAAGAGGCGGATTTTTGCTCATTGAAAACACTGGCTTTTTCAAAAAGCTTTTTTAACGCAGGAATTTCCCGTGCTGGCCGATCAAGCGCCTGGCAAAAGGTCTTCCATTGCCGCTCGGGCAATTTAAAGCGGACATTCTGGTTCACAACTTCGTCGGCCTCCTTCATAGCGCTATCAAGCACGAATGCGGAAAGCTTTTTATCCCGTAAAGTGGCCGCATAGATCAAGTAGCTCTTTTGAGAGTCTTTCACTCTCAGGTCAAGACGCTCATTCTTATGTTTTATCGCCATTGCTATCACCTCCATTTCTGATAGAAAGATAGCATGTTGTACACACAATGTCCACACACTTTGAAGGTTAAAATCCGCCTTCAGTTGAGCATGAATACCCCATATCTAGCTCCCGGATCACAGATGAGCAATTCCGCGCACTCGCGAAGCTGGTCCTTGGTAATGTGAGTATAGATCTGCGTTGTTGTAATACTGTTATGCCCAAGGAATTCCTGGACTTTCCGGATGTTGTTAGTGCCCCGCATCAGATCGAACCCGACCGTATGACGCAAGGCATGCGGGGAGTACCTTCCCTCCAAACCCGCTTGGCGGACCCATTTATCGAGGTCGTGCTGCACGCAGCGAGACCCCATCCGCCGGTGCTTTCTTGAAATAAAAAGCGGCGCCTCCGAGCCGAGGCCTTCATCGTTCATTCTCTTCCACTCGAGGAAAAGACGGATCTCTTCCCGGATAGCCGCGGAAAGCGGGATCTCCCGCTCCTTGTTGCCCTTCCCCACCAGAACAAGAAGGGTCCGGTCCTTCACGTCACCAACGTTCAGCCCGACGGTCTCGGCAAGACGCAGTCCGGTCGAGAACATAAGCTTGTACATAAAACCGGAACGCTTGGCCAGCTTGTTGGGATAATGCGTCTGGATAAAATCCAGGAGCTTTCGTTTTTCTTCAGGTGAGAAATACTTGATTCGTTGCCTTTTCACAGTTAGCCCTCCTTGGCTGGGTGGTTTTGGAGGGCTAATCGTGCTTGGAAGAAGAATTTCTCCCATAGGCCTAAAGGGGCTTTATCCGATTTTTCCGCGTGCCTGTTCGCAACCCGCGAAACCTAACCGAGAGGAATTATAAATGAGGGGTATCCGGCTATCCAGAAGTTTTCGTTCCGAATGTCGCAATATACCGGGATTTCTCTCTTGAATGTCGCATTGGTGATCTATCGCGACATTCAGGCCCGATAAATCAATGCCGCCGACCCACAAAAACCCCGATCGGCACAGAATAGTGAATTTCATCGCCCTTAGAAAAAGCACCAATGCCAAGCCGATCAATACCGATATCTTCTTTGATCCGCGCCCGAACTTTTTCTTCATCGCCGGGGTTCGGAAAAGAAGCTTTCATTTGTCGTTCCAATTCGATCGGTACGGAATAAAAGTCTTTTTGGACATCGGTTAATTTATTGGAAGAAAACAATTCTTCCCACTCGGAAATTGACATGGCATGGGTATGAGACGGATCCCGTAACTTTTCTAAATCATCATAGGCTTTAGTCTTATTCGATGGCAACGCTACATCCGCCACAAGCACTCTTCCACCGGGACGGCA
>Ga0116171_10000893_pt1 | contig 30895 bp, 31 predicted proteins | sample AD_JPNHW2_MetaG_FD_89798 | JGI IMG/M metagenome (GOLD analysis project Ga0116171, IMG submission 89798) | Active sludge microbial communities of municipal wastewater-treating anaerobic digesters from Japan - AD_JPNHW2_MetaG | ecosystem: Engineered > Bioreactor > Anaerobic > Digestate | place...
CCTGTTTTCAGAATGTGTCATAATGTTTTAGATAATCTTCTTGAGTGCTTCCGCGAGTTTTTCGTAATCGGTTTCGTTGTTATAGAGGGCGGCGCTGATGCGGAGGATGCGCTGTTTTGTGGGGTAGAGTGTGGTGATGACGGTTTCGATGTTATATTTGTCGAGGAGTTCCATTTGAATGAGGTCAATCCCGGTTTTGGGGTCGATGTCTGCGGTGGAATTTAGTTTGATGGTTGCCATTGAGCCGATGAGTTCATCAGGCAGATACTGGTCAAGGTGAAGTTCTTTGGTTATGATGTTTCGTCCTGTTATGACTAGTTCATGATTTCTTTTCATAATGCCGTTCCAGCCGCCGGAAACTTTGTTTTCGAGGTAGTCGATAGTTTTTCCGACACAGGCGTAATTTGTGTAATCCATTGTGCCGGACCAGTCAAAAGAGCTGTGAAATCTTGCGTTCGAGGTTTCTCCCTGACAGAAATAATTGCTGATGATGGGCGGGATCACCGATTCCTGTTTTTCAGGTCTGACGAAAAGAAATGCTGTGCCTTTGGGAGCGCATATCCATTTGTGGCAGTTGCCGGTGTAATAGGTCGGATTTATTGCTGAAATATCAAGCGGCAGCATCCCGGGAGCGTGTGCTCCGTCAATAAAAACATCGATTCCGAGTCTGTTCGCTTCATCACATATTTTCTGAACGGGAAGAATTAAAGCAGTTTCACTTGTGACATGGTCGATGAAAATGAGCTTTGTCTTTTTTGTGATAAGTCCAAGTATTGATTCAGCAATTTCATTTTCACTTTTAACTGGAAATGGGATATTAGCTTTTTTTATTACCGCTCCTTTTGTTTGAGCGGCATAGTCCAGAGCATTCCTGCATGAACCGTATATCAGATTTGTCGTGACGATCTCATCGCCAGGTTTAAAAGTCATTGAATTTATTACAGCATTTGCCGCCGTTGTGGCATTTCTGATAAATATCATGTCTGCTGACGAGGCATTTACAAACCTGCTTAAAGAATACATCGACTCAGCATTCAGATCTTTGACGATCCTTGTGAAAAACCGTGTCGTAAGCGATTCCATTTTTTTTACCAGTTCAAACTGATAGTTTATGATCTCAGCCGGACATGAACCGAAAGAGCCGTGATTAAGGGCAGTGAACCCAGGTTCAATTAGAAAAAGGTGCGAATAGTCTGAAGTTTTCATAGATCATTCCCCGCAAGAATAAGGTCTTATCTGTTTCAAAATGAGTTTTGTTCCGTTTTCTGTATCGTTAAATTTAAATTCAATGTCAAAGGTCGCAGCACCTTCATTAATTCCGTAACGAGATGAAAACTCTGAATGAGCTTTTAACGAAGCTTTATAAAGTTCTTTCACCTGATCGTGAGTAAGAATTGCGGCATCAGGACTTAAACTTGAATATCTTATCGGAAGAACCTCGACATCTCCGCCGAAACTTTCAGTAATTACAAATATTTCAGGAATTCCGCCGTCTTCCGGATTTGTGACGGAAGCTTCACCAGGCTGAACATTCACATACATTCCGGCAATAGCGGGATCAGCGATATTTTTTGTTATCAGCACTCCGTTTGAGGTTTCTCCGTCATAGGAAGATGAAACACATATCCCCATGAAAACTGCATTGTGGTCGATGCCCCAGAACTCTCTTTCTTCAAAAGCCGAGAAGTTCCACATACTTGCCCAGATCTTGCCGATCTTTAGCGATGCAGCGTCAACTCCTTCTGAATATGCTGAAACTGAATCATATAAACCGGCTCCACTGAATTTCTGGAGATCTTCAGAGTTTGTGCTTGACCGCAGCCTCACTTTTTCAGTTCCGAAAACTTCAGCAATTCTGCTGTTCAATTCAGTTGCAAACGCTTTATCAAGAGGTGTTCTATAAATGATATATCTCAAAGTGTTCAGCACTGCTTCTCTAAAAACCGTGTCACTCTTAAATTTGGTGTCGGCAAGCATTCTGATAATAAAATATGAAATCTTTTCAGGAACTTCCGTGGTTAAGAATGAAGTCACTTCGGCACATATTTCAGCACTTCTTCCTTCGTCCACGCAGTCAGTTCCGGCTTTCTGAATAATTTCCGCTGTAATGTTTTTTGAATTTACAAACTCATTGTAATAATAAAAAGGAACTGCAAATCCAATAGGGGTGTTATCCGGAAGAATCTGAGACAGAATCGCAAGATTGGTCGCTTTTACTCCGACACGGATAGAATCTTCAAATTTGATCTCTGAAAAAAGCGGGAGTCCGGAAAATGCAAGATCTGACTCGGGGACAAAAGGTTCTTTTTTAAGTTCATCCCAGCATTTTTCTGCCTGGGCAAGAGTCATTTCCTTGATCGTATAGTTTCCGCTTTTTACAATGAATTCAACAAGTTTCCCAATGAACGGCTTGATTTTTGTATTTTCTGAAGCATCCGGAAGAGCGATATTCGGAGTTCCTCTATTTCTTGCGGCGACATTGACATGGGCAAGTGGAGTCTGGAACTCTTCGGTTATCGTTCCGCCGACGACAGGAAGTTCGTTGGGGAGCCTTGTCAAAATTAAGACATCTTTGAATGAAACAGGAGTCGCAACAAGTTCTTCAGGAGTCATTTTTTTAAGTGTTCCGCAAGCCCTGCCTTCATTTAAAAGCTGAAAAGAACTTGAACTGTAAAGCATTTCGCGGGTGATCACCGGAATATCCCTTCTGCTGAAAAGCGACTGCTCATTATCTGCTTCGATTTCCTGCGTCTCTCCTGCGGGAAGATAGACAAGTCTTTCTGAATCTCCAATAATTTCAGTCGTTTCCATTCTTTCTTCGATAAGTTTATGAACAAGTGCAACCTGACTGGGATTTATTGTATCTCCCGGAAAAAAAGTGAGCGCATAAGGAGAATTTTTTATGCCTGAATAATAAATTATCGAACCTGCAAAACGGGTTCTTTCCGTATTTGTGTAAACTTCTTTCGTAAATTCCGACGGAGTGAGATCTTCACCGGCAAAATTAGCGGCAAAATCGTAGTGGATAGGATGCTTTTTGCTATTCTGGAAATAAACTGAAGGTGTGTCGGTGTCTGCGTTTTTTATATAAAACTTTAAAACGCCTGTTTTTCCAAGTTCTGTATTGACGCTTACCGCAAGGTCATTGAATAAAGAGGTGTCACCAACATCCATTCCTGAAGTAAAATCGTCAGTTTTTTCAAAAGCAGCAAGCTTTTTAAGTGAAATTTCAGCGTTTTTTTCTACTGCAACTGTTTCAAACTGGAAATTCCTGATTTTCAGAAACATGGAGATAATATTCTGCCCGCCTTTTATCTCTATCATTTTCAGATCGCATTTAAAGGAAGCTGATTCAAAGGGGCAGACAAATTTTTCTGCCGTACCGTCTTTTTTCCAAGTTATCACAATATATTTCGAAGGCATATCAGCCCCGTCGTTTGACAGCTTAAACACCAATGTTTCCGGAGAGTTGTTGCCGCATGAAAAAATGCAGACAAACGCAAAAGATAAAAAGGCGAGAGTGCTAGCCTTCATAATTCGGATCGCCTTCGCAAGGTGCAAACGAATCTGTGAAATCGCCGATCGTGCCATCAGCTTGTACTTCCTGACAGACTGAAGGAAGCGTTCTTTCTTTGGTGCATCCGTCTTCAGTCACAGGATTGCCGACCTGCATGCAGTCCATATTCTGGCATGATCTCCATCCGTATCCGAAAGATGAATGGTATAGTTTGAAATATTCCCCGGAATAAGTGAATTCCAGAAAATCATTATGATGATTTCCGCCCCAGTCGTAATTTGCTCCGGTGATTTCAGATACTTTGCCGTTAAAACTGATCCAGCTGCCGACAGTTGTAAATATCGGATTTGCCGACATTATCACTTCGCATGAAGTCATATTCGACTGAATATAGACAAATCCTGACTTTCCATCGTAATTGAATGTGCATACCCAGTCTTTATCAAGCTGTGTAAGCTCTTCTCCATCGCAGGAAACAGTTCTTTCTATTGGTTTTCTGACATCAAAATCCATGGGATTAGTGCTGTCATCATCGTTTGTTCCGTCAGTTATTTCGTCAGTTGTATCATCGGTGGCTTCATCGATCGTTTCATCAGCGATTTCGTCGTTCTGATCGGCAGTGTCATCGATCATTTCGTCATTTGACGCATCGTTTACTGCTGAATCGTCATCTGTTTTGTTATTTGTTTTTGTCTCACCGCATGAAAGAAAGGATATAACTGCAAAAATAATAATAAATTTCTTCATTTTTTTCTCCTGAAAAACATTTGATCTGAAGCAAGTTATGCTCTTTTCTGTTTTTTTTACAAGAAAACAGAGGCTACATTTTTCCGTTACCCTGAAAGGAATAGTAGCTTTTTTTCGTGAGAATAACATGGTCAAGCACTTCGATTCCCAGGATTTTTCCTGCTTCGACAAGCCTTTGAGTGATGTTTATGTCTTCAATAGACGGTTCTACAATGCCTGAAGGATGGTTGTGCGCAACAATAACTGAAGCAGCTCTGTCTGCAAATGCCGGTGCAAAAACTTCCCGCGGATGGACAAGTGATCTATTGAGCGTTCCGATGAATATTACACGGACATTTATTACATTGTTAGCTCCGTCAAGAGTAATTGTAATAAAATGTTCCTGATGTCTGCCGGAATATTCATCAAGCAGAATTGCAATGTCTTTTGAAGCACTTATCCGCACTTTCTCAGGTTCGGTATAAAACCTTTTTGCAAGCTCGAATGAAGCGGTTATCTGGCAGGCTTTGGCAATGCCGATACCTTCAACGGAAGTAAGTTTTTCGATACTTACGGCATCCAGTCCGTCTTTTTCAAGAAGAAGTTCTATAGATCTTGAGATGTCCATAACAGGAAATCCTTTCTGTCCGCTGCCCAGAATTGCCGCAATAAGTTCTCTGTTTTTGAGCGATCCTGGACCTTTGATCAGAAGTTTTTCTCTTGGTCTGTCATCTGAGAATAATTCGTGTACCTGTTTCATTGCAACTTTTCAATTCACCGTTTTTAACATCGGAATAATAAAATGGCAGAACAATAATGTCAAATTATAATTAGAGGTGCTGAAAAAAATATATTTTCTGTACGATTTCTGTACGATTTCTTGACTGCAACATACAATATTTATATACTGTCCCGTGTTTTAAAACAGGCACTTGACGCAGGAGTTGAATTTGAATAATCGACAGCTTACAGGAATGTTGATAAAGAGAGGAATAATCTCTCTGCCGGAATTAAAGAATCTTGAGAATCTGGCAACCGAATCAGGCGAAAGCATTAAAGATCTTCTCCTGAAAGATAACCGGCTGGACGAAAACCAGCTCGTTGACATTTTAAGCGAACAGTACAATGTTCCGAGAATAAATCTGAGTGAACTTGACATAGACCCGAATGTCATTTCTCTTCTCAATGCCCAGTTCGTTTCAAGATATCATGTTGTTCCCATATCGAGAATCGGGAATACTCTTACCGTGGCAATGGTTGATCCTTCGAACATGAATGCTCAGGATGATATAAAATTCCTGACAGATTATAATGTTGAAGTCGTTGTGGCATCCAGCGCAGATATTGATGCCGCCATAGCCAAATACTACGGAGCTTCGTCTGTTAAAGAGAATTCGAAATTCGGTGATATCACATTTGATATGGAAGATCTGCTCAAGGAAGTTGATCAGGTGCAGATATCCGATACTGACTGGGAGGAAGGAAGCAATCTCGAAGATACTATCAGAGATTCAGGTGATGCTCCAGTTGTCAGGCTCGTCAACATGGTTCTGCTTGATGCAATAAAGAAAAAAGCTTCCGATATTCATGTCGAACCTTATGAGAAAAGTTTCAGAGTAAGGCTCAGAATGGACGGTGTGCTTTATGATACTCTTCATCCTCCAAGACACATGATGGATGCGATCATTGCCCGTTTTAAGGTCATGGCTAATCTGGATATTGCAGAAAAAAGGGTTCCTCAGGACGGTCGTATAAAGATCAAGATCGGTCGTGAAGAGGCCATGGATTTCCGTGTGTCGGTATGTCCTGTTATTTTCGGAGAGAAGGTCGTTTTACGACTTCTGGATAAGAGCAATCTTCAGCTGGATATGACCAAACTCGGATTCTTTCAGGATCAGCTCGACATTTTTAAAGATGCGATACATAAGCCGTACGGAATGGTTCTCGTAACCGGTCCTACAGGTTCAGGAAAGACAACTTCACTTTATTCCGCACTGTCCGAGCTTAATCAGACCGATGTTAATATTTCCACGGCAGAAGATCCGGTCGAGTATAATCTTGAAGGTATCAATCAGGTTGCGATCAGAGAGCAGGTCGGGCTTACATTTGCTGCGGCGCTCAGATCTTTTCTTCGACAGGACCCTGACATAATCATGGTCGGTGAAATCAGAGACTTTGAAACAGGCGAAATCGGAGTCAAAGCCGCTCTTACAGGTCATATGGTGTTAAGCACTCTGCATACCAATGATGCTCCTTCAACAATAACAAGACTTCTGAACATGGGTATTGAAAGCTTTCTTGTAACTTCTTCACTTAACTGCATTGTAGCTCAGAGACTTGGAAGACAGATATGCAAGAAATGCAAAGTGGAGCTGGAAGTTCCCAAAGCCGAACTTCTGAAGCTCGGAATAAAAGAAGAGCAGATCGCAGGCGGATATCAGATTTATCATGGAAAAGGCTGTGAAATATGCAACGGAACGGGTTATAAAGGCCGAATAGCATTTTATGAAGTGCTGAAAATGACAGATCCGATAAAAGATGCTATTTTGAACGGTGCAAGCTCGATGGAACTTAAAGAACTCGGTATACAGCTTGGAATGAAAACCATGAGAATGAGCGCAAACCTCAGACTGCTTGAAGGCGTTACAACAATAGCCGAAGTTATTAGAAATACTGCTCCTGATGACTAAATTTTGAGGTAAAAAGAATGACAACTGAAGCTTCCAGCGTTTCCTTGCAGGATCTGCTTACATTGATGATAGAACAGAATGCTTCCGATCTTCACATAACCAGCGGAAGTCCGCCCCAGCTTAGGATCGACGGTTCTCTGAGACCTGTCAATGTGCCGCCGCTATCACCCACAGATACAAAGAAATTGGCATACAGTATTCTGACCGAAAAACAGAAAAAGCAGTTCGAAGAGAAAAACGAACTTGATCTCAGTTTCGGAGTGAAAAATCTCAGCCGTTTCAGGGCGAATGTTTTTATGCAAAGGGGTGCTATCAGTGCAGCAATCCGAGTTATTCCATATAAAATACTGGATTTTAAGCAGCTCGGGCTGCCTCCGATAGTTGAAGAACTTGCGAAAAAACCGAAAGGACTGATTCTTGTAACCGGTCCTACGGGAAGCGGAAAATCGACAACTCTTGCTTCTATTGTCGATTACATAAACAGAAACAGAAAAGGTCATATAGTAACTATCGAGGATCCGATAGAGTTTATTCATACCCACAAAAACTGCATAGTCAATCAACGAGAGGTCGGAGCCGACACCGGGTCATTTGCATCGGCATTGCGTGTTGTTCTAAGGCAGGACCCTGATGTGGTTCTGATAGGAGAGATAAGAGACCTTGAGACAATGTCCACAGCATTAAGTGTGTCCGAAACAGGTCACCTTGCACTTGCAACGCTTCACACAAACAGCACAATTGAAACAATAAACAGAATAATTGATATGTTTCCTGTGAATCAGCAGTCACAGGTCCGTGCTCAGCTTAGCTTTGTGCTTCAAGGTATAGTCGCTCAGACACTTATTCCGAAGAAATACGGCGGCGGGCGAATTATTGCCTGCGAAATAATGGTTCCGAATGCGGCGATAAGGAATCTTATCAGAGAAGAGAAACTTCAGCAGATATATTCGAGTATGCAGTCGGGACAGACTGCCAGCAGTATGCAGACAATGACTCAGGATCTCGCAAGGCTTGTGAAAAATGATATTGTTGACATGAATGAAGCTCTTGCGATTGTCCCGTTTATTGATGAGTTCCAGTCACTTTTGGCAAAATCACAGCAGCCGACAAGGAGGTAGAGATGCCGTTTTACAAGTATTCAGGTGTAAACAAAAAGGGTGAAACCGTAAAGGGAACCATCGACGCTGATGATGAGAAAGGCGCACGGCAGGCACTGGTTGCAAAGGGTGTCAGAGCTGATTCATTAAAGAAGGACTGGACCAGATTCGAGCTCGGCGGTGGCGGAATGAAGACTAAAGAGCTTGTAATCTTCACCCGTCAGTTTGCAACGATGATTAATGCCGGTCTTTCAATTATTCAGGCACTTGAGATTCTTGCCGCACAATCTGAAACCCCGTTTTTCAGAAGTGTTCTAAGAAAAGTCAAGAACTCTGTCGAGGAAGGCAAGTCACTAAGCGATGCTTTGAAAGAGCATAAAGCTGTTTTTACAGATCTATATGTCAACCTTGTTGCAGCTGGTGAAGTCGGCGGTATTCTTGATACGATACTTGACAGACTTGCGATTTTCCTTGAAAAAAATTCTGCAATAAACGACAAGATCAAGAGTGCAATGAAATATCCTGCGATAGTCCTTATTGCAACAATAGGTATCACCATCGTTCTTCTTTACTGGGTCGTTCCGACTTTTGCGGCAATGTTCATGAGTAATGGTCAGCAGCTTCCGGGACTTACGCAGATGGTTGTCGATATGAGTGAATGGATGCAGGCTAATATTATTATTGTTATTATTCTTCTTGTAGGAATATTTTTCGGATTTAAGACCGGTATGAAAAATAAACAGTTCCGTTTCAATATTCACAAACTGGCTCTTCAGGCACCCATTGTAGGTGACTTGATAAGAAAATCTGCTGTTGCCAGATTTACAAGAACTCTTGGAACTCTTGTCAGTTCAGGTGTTCCTTTGGTTGACGGGCTTGAAGTTGTTTCAAGAACTGCCGGAAATCTTGTCATTGAAAAGGCGATAGTTTATGTGCGGGAAAAAGTTATAGAAGGTAACGATATGACCACTCCTCTTACCGATGCCAAGATTTTTCCTTCAATGGTCGTTCAGATGATAGGAGTCGGAGAAGCGACCGGTGCAATGGATACAATGCTTAATAAAATTGCTGATTTCTATGAACAGGAAGTCGATACGGCTATTGATGGTCTGACTTCAATGATAGAACCTATAATGATGATATTTATCGGAGGTATAGTCGGAACCATGATGGTTGCCATGTACCTTCCGATCTTCAGTATGGGCAAGGCTGTAGGATAGGATGAACCCTCTTTTCGCAGAAGAATTCCGCAATCACTTATATTACTATTTTATAATCAGGTTTTTTTTCGTATTTACCGTTGTATTTTCTTTTTTTCTTTTTCCGTTTGTCCGTGAAAATACTGATATTTTTTCTTTTTCCAACAAAGTGTTTCTTACGGCGGCCTTTGTAATTGTTTTAATAAATATAATTTCGCTCCTTTCCAACAGAAGCATAAAAGATAAATATCTTCCTCTTTTTGCATATGCCCAGTTCAGTTTTGAGATAACTTTCTGGGTGATAGTTTCATATCTGAGCGGAGGAATAGAATCGCCCTATCTTTATGTCATTATTATAAACATTGTCTATTCGGGGATACTTTTAAGGGAAAAAGGTGCTATTTTTACAACTCTTTTTGCATTTATGCTTCTTCTTTTTCAGGGAATAACCGTGAAAATGTCAATGGTTCCTTTGATAAGCACTGAACTCGTTGAACTTTATGCCTCGAAGTGGGAGACATATTTTTCCAGACTTTTTACATATCTTCTTTTTTTCTCATTTACGGGGTTTGTCGCCAGCAGAATATCCAAAGGGTTTCAGCAGGCTAATAAAGATCTTTTTGAAAGTGCTCAGAAAAACAAGGAGCTGAGAAAACATTTTTTTGCAATTTTCTCCAATATCAACATGGGAATAATAATACTGAACAGAAAGGAGATTATTTACATCAATAAATATGCCTATCAATTTTCCAGTATTCTGAATTCTCTGGTTGATATAATATTAAGCGATAATTCTGCAAAGGGTCGCTGGGCCGAAAAGAAGATTGAAGATATGTGGGTAAGTTTCACAGTGATGCCTTATGTCGAAGAACAGGAGGTCATAATATTTTCTGATGTGACAAATATCAGAAAAAGAGAGGAGGATCTCGAATATCAGGAAAGAATGGCGGCTATCGGCAGGCTTACAGCTTCTATTGCCCATGAAATCAAAAACCCTCTGACAAGTTTGATAGGAGCAAGTGAGCTTATGTTTGCAAGTATTCCTGTTCCTGAAAATTCCCGTAGCGATTCTGATGAAAATCAGCTGGTTGCAATTGTAAGAAGAGAAGGGAAAAGGGTTAAAACGCTTCTTGATTCCCTTTTCAGATACACAGAGGATATTAAACCGGTCATGGTCAAATGTAACCTGAAACCGATAATTGAGGATGTAGCCACTCTTTTTAAACTAGGGCACCCTGAGATCGATGTAGATACAACAGTAAGCGATGTGCTTCTTTTTGCTGATGCTGACAGGCTGAAAGAAGTGTTCTGGAATATTCTTATAAATGCAGCGGAATCTATTGAAGGATCTGGAATCGTAAAAATATCTTCCACGGTTTCAAAAGATAAGGTGGCAATTTTCATTGATGATTCAGGAACCGGTTTCAATGAAAAGAACATAGACAGAATATTTGACCCGTTTTATTCCACAAAAAAAAGAGGCACCGGACTTGGTCTTGCACAGGTTTACAGGATAATTACAAAGCATGGAGGTACTGTAAAGGCACAAAACACAGGAGCAGGGGCGAGAATTGTGGTCGAACTTGAGCTTTTCAAGGAGAACAGTAATGGAAAAGAATAGAATTCTGGTTGTTGATGATGAACTTTCAATGCGTCAATTTCTTGAGATCCTGTTAAAAAAGGATGGTTATGAGGTTGAAAGCGCAGAAAATGGAAAAAAAGCTCTGGAAAAACTCAAGAATTCTAAATATTCAGTGATCCTGATGGATTACAATATGCCTGAATCAATTGACGGAATAGAACTTCTCAATGAGATAAGACATCGTGCTCCCAGATCGCAAGTTGTTGTAATTACGGCGTATGCTTCGACTGAGCAGGCAATAAAAGCCATTGAGCTCGGTGCGGTGGATTATGTGAGCAAACCGTTTAATGTTGCAGAAATAAGGGATATCGTAGAAAAATGTATTTCCAAACAGCAGGAGACAGACGAAAAGTACAAGGAGAAGATCGCCTCAAACGAAAGGAAGGTATCAAGTAATGAAGAAAAGCTTTCTGAAGATATAATTGCTGAAAGCCCGCAGATGAAAAAGATATTTGAGATTGCAGCTCAGATCGCGCCGACAGACAGCACAGTTCTCATTACCGGAGATAGTGGAACGGGAAAGGAAGTGGTCGCAAGGTATATTCATGCAAAAAGCGGAAGAAACAAAAAACCGTGGTATCCTGTCAATTGCGGTGCAATTCCTGAAAATCTTCTGGAAAGCGAGCTTTTCGGTCATGAAAAAGGTTCTTTTACCGGTGCATATCAGACAAGGAAAGGTTATTTCGAAGTTGCTGCAGACGGAACACTTTTTCTTGATGAGATAGGTGAATTGAGTGAAAACATGCAGGTTAAGCTTCTCCGTGTTCTTCAGGAAAAGAATTTTACCAGAGTGGGCGGAACTGAGAAGATTACTACAAATGTCAGACTTATTGCCGCCACAAATAAAAATCTGAAAGAGCAGATGTCCAAAGGAAAATTCAGAGAAGATCTCTATTTCAGACTCAATGTGCTTGAAATTTACATTCCTCCTTTAAACGAAAGAAGAGAAGACATAATTCCTCTTGCGCAGATGTTTTTAAAGCAGTTCTCTTTAAAATCAGGCATAGAATTCAAGTTCTCGGATGAAATGATAGAATTTTTCAATTCTTTTCAATTTCCCGGCAATGTCAGAGAGGTAAAGAACATTGTTGAAAGGGGCACTGTTTTTGCCAAGAATGGAATTCTGGAAAAGACTCACTATGAAAATTCCGGAATGATCTCGGAAAAGCTTTCCAAGGAACTTTCTCTTGAAGCAGGTCAGAAAGTTGACCTTGATCAGATACTTGCTGATATTGAAAAGAAATATATTACGGAAGCTCTTAAGAAAACGAACTTCAACAGGCATGAAACATGTGTAATGCTCAATATTACTGAAAGATCTTTAAGGTACAGGATCACCAAGCTTAATATAAAGGACGAAAGAAATGATTGAAATCCTTAATTCTACGGCCATGGCGCCTTTCACAGCATCTGTCGTTTTTATTTTCGGGATGCTTCTCGGAAGTTTTCTGAATGTATGTATTTACAGGATACCTCTCAAGAAAAGCATAGTATTCCCTCCGAGTTCATGCACAAAATGCGGACATCTGATAAAATGGTATGAGAACATTCCGGTTCTGAGCTGGCTTTTTTTAAGAGGCAGGTGTTCAGGATGCAAAGAAAAGATTTCGATGATCTATCCTGTAATTGAGCTTTTGAACGGTTTGCTTTATCTTTTCGCATTTCTTAGATTCGGTGTGTCGATCCAGCTGATATTCGTTTTTTACTTTATTTCGGCAATGATAGTGACTGCAATGATAGATTTTAAAACGCAGTTTGTATATCCGGCAGTTGTGCTGCCGCTTGTTGTTACAGGGCTTGCAGGTGCTTATTTTTCAAATGAGATGACTATTTATCAGTCTTTTTTCGGAATACTTGCCGGTGCGGGTATACTTCTGATATCAATAGCTATTTTTTATCTGGTAACAAGAAAAATCGGAATGGGGCTGGGTGATGTTTATATTCTCGGAGCGATAGGTGCATATTCAGGACCTTGGAAGATACCTCTGATACTCCTTTTTGCATCTTGTGCAGGAACGGTGTTCTTTCTCACGGCAAAAATTCTGTTCAAGAAGAAACGGATAGCTGAAAATGTTACAATGAGCGATCTCAATACTACAAATGAAAAGGATCTGGAAAACGCTATATATTTCGGTCCTTTTCTTGCATTGGCAGGTGTTGCGGTGGTACTTGCTCCTTCTGAAATACTGAATATTATATTTCCGACATTGTTTTAAGAGGCTGTAATGAATAAAGAATCTGCACTCCATTATCACAAATATCCTGAACCGGGGAAAATAGATATCGTATCGTCCAAAGACTGTATTACCCAGCATGATCTTTCACTTGCCTATACTCCAGGTGTTGCCGAGCCGTGCAGAGAGATAGTTCTGGACAGTTCTGCGGCATATGATTACACCATTAAAGGAAATCTTGTCGGTGTTATAACTGACGGAACTGCTGTGCTTGGACTTGGAGACATCGGTCCTCTTGCCGGAAAGCCTGTTATGGAAGGCAAGGCACTGCTTTTTAAAAGATTCGCAAAAATAAACGCATTCGATATTGAGATCGACGAAAAGGATCCTGCGGAGTTCATTAAGATTGTAAGGTCTCTTGAACCGACTTTCGGCGGTATAAATCTCGAAGATATTTCATCGCCGAGATGTTTTGAGATTGAGGAAAAGCTCAAGAAAATCATGAATATACCTGTGTTCCACGACGATCAGCACGGGACTGCGGTGATCTGTGCGGCGGGAGTGCTCAACGGTATTGAAATAGCAGGCAAAAAGCCGGAAAATTGCAAAGTTGTGGTCTGCGGAGCAGGTGCGGCAGGAGTTTCAATTGCAAAACATCTTATCAACTGCGGTTTTGACGAAAAGAAAATATTCTGTTTTGACAAGGACGGTGTTCTTTTTAAAGGGAGAAAAGAGACGGTAAGCCCTTATCACAGCTTTCTTTTCCAAGATACGACGGCCCGTACTCTTTCTGAACTTATGGATTGTGCTGATGTTTTCATAGGAGTGAGCGTTAAAGGTCTTGTGTCTGAAGAAATGATCGTGAAAATGGCTCAGAACCCCGTGATATTTCCAATGGCAAATCCCGATCCTGAAATAAGTTACGAAGCAGTAATGAAAGCCCGGCCTGATGCGATGGTGGGGACTGGAAGAACTGATTATCCCAATCAGGTGAACAATGTTCTGGGATTTCCTGCGATCTTCAGAGGCGCTCTCGATATAAGAGCTACTTCTATCACGGAGAAAATGAAAATGGCGGCGACTCATGCACTTGTTAAAGTTGCAAAAATGCCGGTGATAAAGTCTGTTCTTGATGTTTACGGACTTGATTCTCTGGAGTTCGGCAGGAATTATCTCATTCCTAAACCGTTTGATCCGAGAGTCCTTGTTGAAGTTGCTGCTGCAGTGGCACTTGCCGGAATGGATGAAGGTGTTAACAGGATAAATATCGATATTGATGAATACAGATCAAGACTTGAGAGGGATTTCAATGTCTGAAAAGGGTTTTGTTCAAGTCTATACTGGAAACGGCAAGGGAAAAACTACGGCGGCACTGGGACTTGCAATGAGAGCTGCTGGAGCCGGAAAGAAAGTTTTTATCGGGCAGTTCGTGAAAGGGATGCACTACAGCGAGCTTGATCTCAAAATTGAAAACATTGAAATTAAACAGTACGGTGCGGATTGTTTCATCTACAAAGACCCGACTGAAAATGACATAAAAATAGCCCGTGCAGGACTTGAGGAAATGGCCGGAATACTTAAAAACGGCAGATATGATGTGGTTATAATGGATGAAGCAAACATTGCCCTTTATTACAGGCTTTTCTCATTTGAAGAGCTCTGGAACGCCGTTTCGAATAGGGCGGAGCATGTCGAGGTCATCATCACAGGCCGTTATGCTCCTGCTGAACTCATTGAAAAAGCCGACCTCGTCACCGAAATGAAAGAAATAAAACACTATTATACAAAAGGCATCCAGGCCCGTACCGGAATAGAGAAGTAAAGGTATTACTTTTTGTGCAGGGTAACTTGCAGCTTATACAGCTCCTGCTAAAAACAGTAGAAAAATATATAAAGAGGACTAAGCTTAATGGCTCAGGGGCTGTCCCTGTGTTTGAAGTATGGTGAGTCTGATGGATAATAATTACTGTCTACCTTCTCAGGAGTGCCGGGTTTTAATAAAAAAATATGAATCAATTATTTCCGACACGAATGTAAACCTTATCGATAAACATATTCCGAGAGGTGATTCCTCTTTTGTTTTCAACCTCAGGGGCAATGTCTATATTATTGACAGTAATGGGTCTGCAACTCTGCCTGAAATGTTTATTGCTCCTAATCTTCTCAGGGCTATCACTTTAAATGTCCGCGGAAAGATACTCTCGTTTATAGTCATCTGCAAATCTTCAGTGCTTTCAAGACTTTTTGGAATTGATCTGACACCTGAAAGTAGCATTTTATATAAGAAAGTTTCAAATGAAATTTTTCTGCCGGTATGGAATGATCTGGCTGTAATAGAGACATATTCCGGTAAGATAGAGTTTTTTGAGGAATTTTTATTAAGGACTGTTCTATCAAAAAAATATGTGCCTGACGAGATTGATGAGATTTATGACTACATTTTTGAAAATGCCGCTGTAAAACCGCTTAATTCCATTCTGGAATCAATACCATTCAGCGAAAGGAGCTTCAGGCGTAATTTTATTAAAAGGGTAGGGGTCAATGCCAAAACTCTTGCCAGAATATGCAGAGTTAATTATCTGTGGGAAAGAGCTGAATATCAAAATATGGTTGATTACGGCGACCTTGTCTTTTGCGGCGGATATTTTGATCAGGCTCATTTTATCAAAGATTTCAAATCAATTGTCGGTGAAACACCAGGGCATTTTTTCAAAAGGAACAGAGAACAGGTGAAAATCATGTCAGGCAAATGAATGCCTGTCCGTTTTTTACAATCAAAACTGTTTTGCTTAATTAATATAACTCCGTTTGTCTGTGTTCTGTTAATAACTATGGAGACTTGATTATGCAAAATGTAAAAAAATTTGTTTTGGCTGTAATTGTTGTGCTTTTTTCTCAGTTGCTGATTGTATCCTGCTCTGACAACAAATCATCATCTGATGACGGTATCAAAAGCAGTGAAAAGCAGATACTTTCGTTTGTCCTGAACCAGTTCACACCGTCTATTTCAGGTACGATTGATGAATCTGCTAAAACGATAACCGCCACTATTCCGGCTGACAGCGATCTTAAAACACTCGTTCCTGTCGTGACTGTGTCCGAAAGAGCTTCCGTCTCTCCCCAGTCCGGAACTATTGTGGATTTCTCTAATCCTGTTGTCTACACGGTAACTGCCGAGGACGGAACCACTGCTCTCTATGTCGCTACAGTTACTATCGTTGGAAACAGTGTCGACTCACCGGAAGAACTTTCAGGTTCAATGTCCGATAACAAAGTGCTGGAAGACAGATGGGACGGAATTGATTACATCATCAGCGGAACATTTTATGTTGAAGGAAATGCTCTTCTGACGGTTGAACCGGGTGTCAAGATCGCTTTTGCAAGCTCAGACAGCGGTATTGATGTGGGCGAAAATGCAGGACTTAAAATGGTGGGTACAGCTGAAAAGCCGATAGTACTTACCGGCCCTGTCAATAACCAGAACAAAGGCTCATGGTACGGTATTGAAATCCGTTCATCGAGAGCTGACAATCAGTTTGAATATGTCCAGTTTATAAACGGAGGTTCAAATGATGAATTTTCGGTTATAAATATTGAAAATGATGCTGAACTTTCTATCAAAAACTGCTCTGTTGACGGTTCTCTGGGATCTGGAATCGGAACTTACGGCTCCGGATCGAAAATTACCGGATTCGAAAATAATACAATAGTAAATTGTGATGAAAGTCCGGTTTATTTAGATGAATTATCTCAAGCTAAATTGTTCGGTTCTGAAAATGTTATGAACAATAATGGTAAAAATTATATAAAAGTTATGAATGCGAATATAGATGACAATGTCGAAATAAATGATCCTTCAGTTCCGTATTATATTGATTATACCTACAGTTATGTGAACAAAACTCTTACTCTGAATGCGGGTGTGACAATATATTTTAATGCTGAAACCGGAATCGATATAGCTGAATCCACGGGTAAGCTTATCGTGAATGGAACGGCTGAAAATCCTGTTCTTCTTACAAAACTTCCGGGTGAGACATATTACTGGGAGGGGATTTATGTCCGTTCGGATATCGGCAATGAAATTAACAACGCCACTATAGAATACGCCGGTAATGCGGACGATGAAGGGATTTTCTGGATATCTTCCGATGGTGCTGTAACTCTGAACAATGTGACTATTAGTAATTCAAAGAATTATTGTGTTGCAATGTCTGAAAGTAGTTCTGTCGATGCCGAAAATGTCGTTTTTGAAGAGTGTGCATCAGGTAATGTTTATAATTACGATACCGACAGCGTTTCCGATAATTTTTAAGCCTCCATATCTTTCATAACTGCTATTAAATTCAATTAAATCTTGAACACAAAGCGACTATCAGTAATATGAGTTGCGCAAACTGTGGCAAATATGAGGTAATTAATGAAAAAGAGTTTGTTTTACATAGTTATGATAATTCTGGTGATAGTTAGCTCTGTTGTTTTTTCAAAGTATGAGGATTATCAGGATTTTAAGCAGAACAAGATCGAACTGAAAGATGAGGTTACGGTCAATATCGAAAAAGGGAGTAACTGGAAAAAAGTTGCTTCATCATTGAAAAAAGCCGGTGTTATCACTGACGAAAGGTCGTTCTACTGGATGATCCGTGAATATAAGTGGGGCGGGAGTCTCAAGACTGGTGAATTCGCATTTTCCGGCAGTATCAATCCGGTGGATGTTGCAAAAATAATAATGAGCGGCAAAGTAAAACTCTATACATTTACAATTCCTGAGGGTTATAACAAGTTTGATGCAGACAGCGTTTTCAGGAAGCTTGACTGGGTAGTTGATAATGACAAATTCCTGAAGATATGCAGCGATAAAAATTTTCTTGCAACGATAGAAGCCAAAGGCAAAAGGAGCTGTGAAGGGCTTCTTTTTCCTTCAACATATAGTTTCCCCAATAATACCGGTATCTTGACAATAATGGAAAAAATGGCGGCACAGATGAAACTGGTGCTTGCGAAATATCAGAAAGAGCTTGATGATTCAAAAATGGATGTCTATGAACTCCTCAAAATGGCATCAGTAATTGAAAAAGAGACAGGTGTGAAGTCGGAACAACCAATGATCGCTTCGGTGTTTCTCAATAGGACTAGGATCGGCATGAAGATCCAGAGTGATCCGACAGTAATTTACGGAATGCTTCCGGATAATTACAAAGGAAACATTAGAAAGCAGGATCTGCTGAACGATCATCCGTGGAGCACTTACACTAGATACGGACTTCCTGTCACACCGATTTGTTTTCCCGGTGAAGGAGCGATAAAAAGCGTTTTGAATCCTGAAAAGACGAGCTATCTTTATTTTGTAGCAACAGGTAAAGGGTATCATTATTTCTCAAAAAATCTCGTTGAACACAACGCCGCAGTTGATTATTATCAGGTCAAAGGTCTGAAAGGCGAATTCAAATATTAAAAACGATTATCGATCCTGTGTCGGTGATATGATCCTGATTTAATTCGACAATTCTGATATTATTTGCTTTAGCGAAATCTGTTATAATTCCGGCACTTTTATGAGTTGAAAGTGATCCGTTTATTAATAATGTGTCAGGTTCAATAAAACCTGTTGCTCCGCCGAAAAAGCCGTAATCAAAACCTTCGAGTTTAATACTTCCCCGACCGATAAGAAGTGATTGAAATCCATTGTTTTTAACTGCCTGCGCAATTTCAGGATCTTCAGTGATCACAGTATTTTTTCCTGTAAAACATATTGAACATTTCGAATAGCCCTGTTTGACATCAATAAGCTTTTTATTCAGTTTTTTCAGGGTGCTGACGATGACAGGATCGCAGTATTTGAAGTTATGGACGGCAAAATTCTCTGTCACAGCGCAGTTGTATGGAATATCATCAGGATATTTACCAAAGGGAATTTTTTCTCCTTTTATTATTTCAATACCTGAGTAATTCATCTCATCAATAAAATATTGAGGCAGATCGGGAGAAACAACGGCAAGAGATTCAGTCACCTTGCATATTCTCAAGTCAGGATGAGCCTTTGTCGAGTTTTTGATCCTCCCGCTATCAGGATATCTGATGATGTAAACTTCCAGAGAGGGGATTATTCCGGTTTCAAAGATAAGCGATGAGATAATAATTGCAGTCATATTAGAATATTTTCCATAAAGCACATAAAGGTATCTGTCTGATATTTCTTTCGCTACCGAAGTTTTTAAGAGATACCTGAATTCCGTATTTAACAGATTCTTTTTCTTTAATAAACTGTATAAGACTTTTTAAAGTTCCGGTTGTGCCGCTTTTTACTTCAACTGGAATTACTGTGGAATCTTTTTCGATGACATAGTCAATTTCTGCCTGTGCCGAAGTTTTTTCTCTAACCCAGTAATAAAGCTTTTTCTTTGAATCAGGTGAACTGTAAGCGAGTATTTCCTGTCCCACAAAAGATTCGACTAAAGCCCCTTTGTTTATGACTGAATTTTTAATATTGAGTATCCATTCACCATCACTAAGACCAAGAAGGGATTGGGAAAGTCCGATGTCAAGAAAAATTGTTTTAAAAATGGTGTCATTGCTTTCAGCTTCAAGAGGCACTCCGTTTGAAGAAGAGTGTCTTATTCTGTGTATAATTCCAGCCATTTCCAGAAGCTCCAGCGCAGGTTTTATTTCTCTGCTTTTTAAACTTTCATCAATATGGGAATATATGAATTTTTTCCCCAGCATTCTTGGAATAACTGAAAAAACCTTCTCTACATGATGGATCTGCTGATTTTTTGCATATTTTATGAAATCCTGTCTGTATGTATCAATGATATCATTATGAATTTTGCGTACTTTTTTCAGGTCCCTGTTTTCCAGCCATGAACGGACAGCTTCCGGCATTCCGCCGATAGCCATATATTCAGAAAACAGGGTAGTCAATTGTGAAAAGAAAAGGTCATCAAGCGGGATCTCAGGGTTATGTCGATCAATAAATCCGCATAATTTCTCTTTGCCTGTAGCGATTATAAATTCCTTGAAAGAAAGAGGATATACATACATGCTGCTCACTCTTCCGACAGGCATCCCGATCTTTTCCAGCACAAAATCAAAAAGAGATCCGGCAGCAATTATGTGAAGTTCAGGAAGCAGTTCATAAAAATATCTAAGAGCTGTAATTGCATTAGGAACTTTCTGGATCTCGTCAAAAAAAAGCAATGTTTCTCCGGGTGTAATTGTGATATTTCTGGCAATTGAGAGCTTTTCAATAATGATTTTGGGATCAAGTGAACTTGAGAAAATATCGGCAAGATAAGGTTCCATCTCAAAATTGATTTCAATAAAATTTGAAAAAGATCTGCCGAGTTCCCTGACGAGATAACTTTTCCCAACTTGCCTGGCACCTCTGAGAATTAGAGGTTTTCTCTCTTTTTCGTTTTTCCATAAAACAAGCTGTTGCGACAAAAACCTTTCCATAGATCCTCCAGATTTATATCAAATAATATCTGATTATAGCCGATTATGTTCTAAAAGCAATACCTGTTTAGCTCAATAATGTTTTAAACATGGGGGCTGTTTTGTTCAGAATTGCACAAAATGATATGGTTCTGCTAAAAAGGAAAGGTTTGACGGCTTTTATAAACTCTCAGGGAGTCCTTCCAACCCGTTAATTCTTAACAAATCTAGTTCTTCAGCTGAAAAAGTTCCTGCATTATAAAGAGCAAGAAACTCATCAGTTACAGTGCTGTTGAAAACTGTTATATCATCACTGTTCACTGAACATTTCACGCCGTTATCAAAAAGAATTCTGATCGGATGAGTTTTCAGATTTTCTGCATTTCTGAGTCTCACATTGCTGGTCGGGCAAATATTGAGCATCGTTCCTTTCTGTGCAAGCCATTTCATTACTTCTTTTGATCCGGCGGCGGCAATTCCGTGCTGAACAGCATCAAGATTGAGCATTTCAACACTTTTTCTAACAAATTCAGGATCTTTTATAAGTTCTCCGGCATGCGCTTTGCAAACTAAACCTTTCTTTTTTGCTTTTATAAAAAGAGGTTTAAATGATTCAATATCACCGATCCGTTCATCACCATAAAGATCAATTGAGTAAAAAAGTCCTGATTCTATTCCCATTTCGGCATAATAAAGCTGATTTTCAACAGGAACATTTCTAATAATTCCAAGCTCAAGTCTTAAATCAATATGCGGAGCAACTTCTTTTTGAATTGTTGAAATCTGTTTTTCAAATTCTTCTATATTTGCATAAGCTTGCAGAAGATTTGCCGTTAAACTTCCCTCCAATAACACAATACCATCTTTCGAAGCAGTTTCCAGCGCCGATCTTATAAAAAAATTAACTTCAGGGCCCCACTCTTTCATTGGCTTTTTCAAAAGAGGCTCCGAAAGATGAACCAGAATATATTCATCAAATTCAGAAAAATCCTTAAAAAACTCAGGCGGTTCGTTGAAATTGCATCCGTAAAAAGCTCTAAACGCATCAAGTCTTCCCCCAAGCGGCAGGTGATTATGCCTGTCACTCTTCGGAATCCTTTTTAATTCCGCAATATCGCCTCTTTTCAAGGCATTTATGAAGTTTTTACTATGATTCATTTTATTTTTTCCTACAACATCGCACATATTTCAACGGTAAGCCAGATCTCCATATTTAATGCAGCCATCGGCGCACCGAGACCACCCATAGCCAGAGCTATCTTTTTCCCTTTGTATCCGAACTCATACACTTTTATATCACCAATTACAGTCGGAATACTTGATAAAAGCTTTGTGTCATGCTCTGACGCAATCTTTTAATAACCTCAGGAAAAAATGTCATCACACAATGTTCAGGAGCACCAATATTTTCCCCAAAACTGGATGCCTTCAGCAAAGGCTCACTTTTACTGTCAAATTCCATGATTGGAAATTTCTCATTGTTCATTCCTGCCTCCTTTAATCACCTTCATACAATCCTTTTTTAACACTTACATTTCACTCCCATATAACAATATCTTTTTCCCCTTCTATCTTCCAGATACAAAAACAGTTTCTCCGCTTTATTTATCTGAAAATTACACAGCCCGGTATTCCCTTCATCTGCGAAGGTTGACTCCATATTTTTTGCTGTCTGAATTTTCAGTTTCCAATCTCTTATAGAGACACATCTCCTTTCCATTTCTGACAGAAACTTCAATATCAGCGTTGGTAATAATAGTTCCTAATCTTCCGCAACACCCGTTTATGGTCTTCACATACAGTATTCCTTAATTCCTGAAACATTGGATCTGCCTCATCCGCAATTGCAACCAGCGGAGTTTCCCAGTATTTTAAATTCCCACAAGTGATATTTTTTTTATTTACAAAACTGATGATTTTTTCTTCAACAATCTCTCTCAAATTAATCATCAGGCGCCTCCTCTTTCATCGCATCATCACATTTTTTATAGCAGTGTCATTAACAACATCATAAAGAAGATGAATATAGGAATTATCCAGCTTTTTTACATCAACAAGCTTTAATGCTTTTATATATTTAAGTTCATCAGGAGATAATAGCGAAATTCCGTCTATCAAAGAAGGTGTTTCTATTCCTCCGATTAATGCCGGAGCAACAACGACAGAAAGCCTGTCTATTAACTTTTTTCTCAGAAAAACAGCATTTAAATTTCCGCCAGTCTGAACCGTTATATTGTTAATATTATAAGACTGTTTAAGTCGCACAAAAAGTTCTTCAAAGTTAATCTCATTTTCATAATATATTATCTCAAGGTTCTCCTCTTTTCTTGCAAATGCAGGATGGTTTTTATTTGTTGTGATAATAAACAGTTTTTTGCTTTTTCGAATAAAATTGTCGACACCGACATCATTGAGGTGAGGTTTATTGTCAATTATCAGAAAACTGACAGGCAATTTTCTTATGCTTTCTCTCTTCTCATTTGCACCGATTTTAGCTTGAACTTTTCCTGAATTAAGAGAAAACAGATCTGTAGTCTGCTCAATATCATAGTATTGCTGTAATCCCTCTTTAAGTCCTTCAATCTTAGGAAAATCTTTATCAAAATCTAAAACATCACTTTTTCCTGTTGAAATCTTTCCGTCAACAGACATTAACATAAAAAGTGTTGTCAGTGGTCTGTTTATCTTTGTCATTTTCTATTCACCTCATTTACTATAAAATCAACTACCGCACCATCATTGTGATGTCCGATCACACCAGTTGCCGCATCTTTTATCATCAAGCAAAGTCTGATCGAGATCACTGATGTATAATTTTCTCAATTTAAACCTCTATATTTCTTTAGCTGTATGACTCTCCTTTTCTGTACTTTCAGCAAGCTCCAGTATCTCTTTCACGAACTCGTTTTTTTCATCGGTGTATTTTTCACGGTTTTCTCTATATTTTTCTCCCAGAGCATCCCTTCATCATTTCTCAAATTTAAAGGACTGAAGTTGTTTATCACTGCGTTTCTAATGCCGTTATCTAAAAAGTAGTATCTTGAAGTTTTTACGATCTCTTTTCTTAAGTTTCTTGAAAAACCTCTGACTCTCTTTATAACAAAAGTTTTTTCAAGCAGATCAAGATATTTCTCGACACTGTTTTTTGACATTCCGAGTTGACTGCCAAGTTCATTTAAAGATACTTCATGACCGATCTGAAAGGCGATAAGCCGTAAAAGATCCATCAATTTATCAGAGTTTCTTATGTTTTCAAGAGAGAGAATGTCTTTCAGAAGATATGAATTTTTAAGTTCAGTTAGATAACTCTGCTTTTCTTCATTATTCAATGCGGTTAAAACTTCAGGATATGTTCCATAGACAAGATAGTTTTCAAAATCATTCTGATAGAAACGATTGTACCACATTCATCGGTTCCCGCACAAAAAGACAAACAGAATTGACCAATATTTGTAAAATTTAGTCAACATGCTGACAATATTTATATAAATTCAGTCAATTTGCGAGTTTTTCCTTTAACTTTGCCTGAGCTGATGGGGAGCTATTCTATTTTTTTCCGATATAAAAAACATATCCGTAATGCTTTTTATATTTTGAGTATAAATCTGCCTCATGCCTCATGTTTGAAACGAAGGACTCAACGGCTTTGTTTCCGGCATATTTTCTCAGAAACGATTCATTTACCGCTTCCTGCGGATCAATATAATTAGCCCAGCAGTTTTCAGACAGTGCAAAGGCGGCAACAGGCACATAACCCGCTTTCTGTATTATTGAAATATTCTGCCCCATCGTTCCGATTTCAGGAACCGCATCAAGGTAATATTTTTCAAGCTCAGCCGGGCGTTCATTTGTAAACCATGTCAAATTTGTTACGGCAAAATAACCGCCGCTTTTAAGATAGTTTTTCCAGTAATTCAGGCATTTCTCAAAACCCACACAGTCAATAGCCCCTTCAGACCATATAAGATCGAGTTCGCAACTCTGAAACGGCAGATTATCCATTGACCCGGCAATACCTTTTACTCTATCCTGCAAACCGAGTTTCCCGGCAGTCATGTTGAGTTTATCAACCGCACCCGGAAAAAGATCCAGAGCTGTAATAGTTCCTTTTGTATTCTGTGCCAGAATCATAGTCTGACTTCCAGTACCGCAACCTAAATCGGCAATTTTAGATTCATCTGAAAGTTCCCCGATAAAACTTAACGCCTTAACAGTTGCTTCAGGACTACCGGGACCCTGCCTTTCAAAATTAATGAAATATTCCCAAATCAAATTGAAATCAAAATCGTGAATCGTCTGTTTCTGTTCGCTCATTTTCTTCTCGTTATTAGTGTTGTTATGCTTCTGTTTATCTGGTTCTTTTGTCTTTACTTTTTACGATAACCTTGAAAAATTCGTTCAACAGGGGCCCAACCAATATACTGAGGTTGATTCCACCCAGAACCTGGTTTTAGGTTTTGAACATCTAAATAATTATCCTCTCTAATAACATTCCAAGTATGAACAATTTTTCCATCTCCTATACAAATTCCAACATGACCCCAATTCTTATATATACCGTTAATATTGCCGCTACTATCATAAAAAACGAAAGAACCAACCGGAGGAGGAGTCTCCTTATTCTTATTTGCCTCATAAAAATCTGCAGATTCTTTTGCAGTGTCTCCACCAAAAATTTCTACATTATTACCCTGCTCGTAACAATCTTCAACAAAACCCAAACATTGATATTTATATTCTTCAACACCTATATGTTTTTTAGCCCATTCAATAGCGTTTTCAATATATTCTTTATATTCCATTTTGTCTCTTTTCATTTCCTTTCCGAGTATTTTTGCTGACTAAGAAACTAAACGCATTTTCTTCATTTACCGACTGATTTAACTACAATTTTTCTGAAAATTCAATATTTTTCTGAGCAATAAATTTTGAAGAAGATGCGTTGTCATCCTTTCCGGTACTACTGTTAAGAAAAACTACTTTCATTCAGGACTTTAACCTCATCATCTTCATCTTTCCAGTACGGATCGACGATGCAGAGAAATTTCAGGTCTTTATCTCCACAATTTTCAATATACTGAACTGATCCAGCGGGTATAAACACTGAATCACCCGGATTCAGAGGCTGTTTTTCATCGTTGATGAGCATAATTCCCTGTCCGCTCAGGATCACATAAACTTCCGATGATTTTTTCAGAGTATGCGGCTTTGTGGACTGGCCTGCTTTCACCGTGGCATGAGCAATACTGCAACTTATTGGTAGATTGTGCCTCTGCGGATGAAATATTTCACGGATCAGCGAACCGTCAGTCGTAACAAAAGGTTCTATATCTGAAATTGTTTTAAACATGAATCACTCCTTAATATCCCATTATATTTCGTACATTATCGGCATCTTGCTTTGAACGCAATTTTTCAAGAAGGGTAAAGGCAACATCTGTGGCGGTTTGAGGACACCACGAAGTTATTATGTTATTACTCACAACAACCGGCTGGTTTATAACGGTTGCTCCAAATTCTGCGAGCTGTTTTTGTCTGTTGCTATCCATAAGGTGGTAAGTGGTCGCATTCTTTCCTTTTAGAACTCCACTTTTGCCAATTGGCAATGCACCGACACAAACAGACGCAATTGGTTTATTTTGCTCATTAAATTCCCTGATTAAGCATAGAAACTTATTATCGTAAGCCTCTTCGTAAAAACCATAAGTTTCAAATCCTCCGGGTATTACAAGTGCTGCGTAATCATCAGTTTTTATTTGATCAATCAAAACATCAACCATTAAATGCGCATTGAAGGTGCTGGTAACCGCTTTATTAAATCCGCAAGTCAGAACTTCTATGTCGCCGTTATTGTAAGTTCTATCCCAGCCAAAAATGTCAATAAATGGTGACGCTTCAAGCATTTCAAAACCTTTAAGACAAAAAAGAAGTATTTTCATTTGATCATCCCTATTTATAATTAACGGATCTACTCTGTTTTCCCGCCACCCAGAATCTGCAATCCATTGAATGGCTTTTTACCTGTTGTTTTGACATTATTTGCTCCTTCAAAATTTTCAATCACCTAAAAAACCTTACTCATAATATTTTCAAATCTTGTGTTGCTGACTGGATGATGGCTTATTATCCTGCCGTTATAGATCATGCAGAAAGTGCCGAAAGGTGATGGCGAATTCTGAGCAGAAACAGGATCGTTCACATCTATCAGCGTTGTTTTCAGATGAAATTTCTTTTTTGCGGTTTCCAGAATGCTTCTGACATTCTTTTCTGTGTAGGGACATTGATACGACCTGAGTATTGTAAGTCCTTCTCCAAAAACTGATGGATCTCCAAGTTTGAACTTCGGATCTTTGGACGATTCATCAAACTTTTTCACAAGCAGTTCAAAATCGGGTTTTGCAATGTCTGCAATCTGAAAACCTTTTTTCAGAAATATAGGACTGTCAGCCATGAAAGAACCTTTTCTGGTAACGACAGCGACACCGGACATTCTTTTCACTTTCGCCTCTTTAATACATTCATCAATCAGTAAAGAAGCGTAACCTTTTCCCTTAAATTCCTTTTTAAATCCGACAAAAACGCAGTGAATGAATAAATATCCTTTCGCATCAACCGGACGGTGTGCATATTCTCCCGGAACATACTCAATCATGCCCTGATATCCGCCTGTGCGCGAAAAAATGATCTTAATCCTCAACCCTTTTGGATAGTATTCGCCGAACCATTTAATTTTATTGCGCAATTCCAGATGCTTTTTTGCATCCTTATATCCGCACACACCATAATCAGCGATATTTTCAGGTGTCAGATCAATGATTTTAATGTCTGGCATTTACTTCTCCTCGCCTTCACAAATCTTGTTATATCGGTCCATTTCCCATTTTGCGGGATTAATGTTGATGTAATGCCGGATTTTATCCAGTTCTTTTTCGTTGCGGATTATGTGTTCGTGATAATTCCGCTGCCATAATGGCACACCTGATTTTCCTCGTAAAATGTTTATCTGTTTTGATGAATTCATTTTCAAATATCCTACAATTTTCGGCAACAACATTTTTCGCCGTTCCAACGCATTCTGTTGTAGGGGCGATTCATGAATCGCCTTTTCTTTTTTTGGCAATTCGTTGTTTTCGGGCAATTCGTGAATTGCCCCTACGATTGCAATTACAATGTGTATATGATTCGGCATTATGATGTATGAATCAATATCAATATTTTCATATTTTTCTGGAATTGTATGAATGCACATGTCGACAATTTTTCCAGCATCATTCAAAACCATTTTACCATTCTCAACATTTCCCAGCAATTCCTCTCTGCCATCCACACAGATTGTGATAAAATACAATCCATTTTGCGAATAATCATATTCTCTTAGTCTAATTGATCTACGGCTTTTCATTAACTTACACACCTTCACTTTTTTCTCATTTCCCATTTATTTTATTCCTGCAACTATATAAAAAATGCTTCCGCCTGCACAGACATAAGTGCCTTTCTTCAACCTAGTTGAGATCTGTTTTGTTCTTTTCAAATTTTTTTTCCAATAGTTGTCAAAACTCTTTTTATTTCCGCCGCCTGCAAGATGATATTTCAAGGCTTCATCATAATTATATGTTCCGAGTTCATCTTTGATAAAAGTCCTGAACTGTTCTGCTCTGGAAGTCATTTCATCTGATTCATTGTATGGCGGAATTATCGGCAATCCTTTGTCTGAAAGCCAGACTTTGATATTTCTCAGACCGGAATGATGAAAAAGTTCAGGAACAACATCACCAAGAGAATTAAATCCCTCTCCGAGTTTCATTTTTCCTTTTTCATATCTGAGCATGATTTCAACATCTTCGAGCATTTCTTCAACAGGAATATCGAGTCTGTTCATTTGATCGATAGTCAGTGCACTTGCCATGTTGTTGGGTTCGAAGGCAACGATGAGTCCGCCCGGCTTGGTGACCCGTATCATCTCTTTGATAGCCCGCTGCGGATCTTTTAAATGGATAAGAAGCGTCTGGCATATCGTTATATCGGAAAAATCATCTTCAAGAGGAATGGCGTAAGCATCGGCGACCTTAAAAGAGAACTTCTTTCCGGAATGGTCGGCCGCCGCGAGCTTTTTTGCCTTTGCAATATGCTCCTTCTCCAGATCGAACCCGTGGATCTTGGCGTTCTTTTTCATAAATTTTGACAGAAGAAAACCCATCAGCCCATAACCGCACCCGACATCCACAAGCACGCTCTTTTCCACAAGATTCAACCGTTTTGCCAGAAGTTCCAGATAGTCATCGTTCCACCAGAAGTTCCGTGCTTCTCCCATATACTCTATTGAGTGTGGCTTTTTTTCTGTCATTTATTTCTCCTCTGTTTTTTGGCATTTCTCAACTTCCAATTCCCAGAATGTGTGTGTCTGGTACTGTTTGAATCCCATTTTTTCGTTTATGGCAAGCATTGCTTCATTCACATTGGCGTTGGATGTTCTGATAAATCTGACATTCGGTCTTTTTTCAATCAGATAAAGAGCATTCAGTGCTTTGACGAGCTTGCCAAAGCCGTTTTTGCGATACTTCGGCACGGTCAGTGTGTTGTTTTGGAAAGCGACATATTTCTTCGTATAGTAGATAATGACATCTGATATTGCCGCAAACTCACCGCTATTTTTATCTCTGACCCATGCAATAATTATTTCATCTTTTCCATCGACAATTCCTTTTACCAACTTCCTCATCGAATCCGGTGTCATTTCAGTTATTACATTATCCAGATCACCGTGAGGAGCATCGTTTATGCTGTTATAAGCCGCAGAATATTTCTCAAGATGTTCTTCAGGAATTTCATTGATCCAGACTCCGGATTCATATTCCGGGCTGTTTCCATCATCCACCCATTTACGCATCAAATTCTCATCAAGATCTTTTATAAGCACTTGATTTCCTTTCTGTATTATTCCTTTTTTTGCTCCGTTTTTCATTAAAAAGTTCTCACCTGACGGGATTATGTCAACAGTGAAAAAAAAGAATGTCTTGAATTCTAAAGAAACAGCCTCTTCACATAATTTTTTCAGCAATTCACTTCCCACACCTTTTTTTCTGTATTCAGGAAGCACAATTATGTCGGCATAAACCTGAGAATGAGCGCTATGTTTTGTTAAAGCACCCAATCCTGCTATTTCACCGTTTTTATAGGCAAGAACAGTCAAATTGAAACAGTAGTCACTGCTCAGCCAGCCTTTTTCAGAAACCATAAAAGTATCCAGCTCCACCGGATCATCATCAGGAAACAGTTCCATGAAATATTGCTGTTTAATCTTATGATAATCACGCCATTCTTCCATTGTGGCAGTTTTAATTGAAAATACTTTAATCTCAGTCATTTATTCCTCATCCTCCATAATTTCCTCTGCGTAATAGTTTAAGAATCGGTTGATTTTACCAATTTCAGATTTCAAGGCAATTTGTTTGTAGATTCATTTCAGATTTCAATTGCTCTTTTTTATCAGCTTTGTTACAATCCAGCATGAAGAAGCGATATCACAAGTGGTACGGCAGAACTTACAATTTCAATGAATATCTGAACAGGAAACTGACAACTCATGGTGCAGGTGTTTTCATTACGGCATTTACTTTGCTTTTTTTTGGTCTTAATACTCATGTGAGTTCTCTGTATATTATTTTTGCGATCGCTATTGCACTTTTAATAACAGATATGTTCTCACTTATTTTTAAAATGCCTGAATTTAAAATAACCCGCTATCTTCCGAGATTCGCCTCAAAGAACAGTGTTGTGACTTATAGAGTTTCGATTAGAAACGGCGGCTCTGAATTCGATTCTGAAGGTTATTTTATGAAAGAGATCAGCGCTGATCCCAGACCTGATTATAAGACATTTGTTTCAACGCCTGAGCCGGGTGAGCAGGAGCGGAACAGTTATGACAGAAAAATGGGGTATTACCGCTGGAAGTGGCTTATTGAGAGAAATATCGGGGCTGAATATGGTGAGATAGAGATAAAGGGAGATAAATTCAAGGAGGAAGTTGTCTTTTCGGCTGTACTCACTCCGAAAAGAAGAGGCAGAGTAAGGTTGACCGGTGTCTACATATACAGAAAAGGTGTGTTCGGACTTTTTAAAAGAGGCCGTGTTGTTGATCTGCCGGGAGAAATGATAGTTCTTCCCGAGATCTATCCTGTTGAATCGACTCTCTGCATAAACGGACTTACGGCTTCAGGCAACGAAAAAGTGCGTGAAACACCCGAAACGGGCAGCGGATATGAATTAAAAGCGCTCAGGGAATATTTTCCTGGTGATTCTCCAAGAAGCATTCACTGGAAATCAAGTGCCAAGACAGGTCATCTTAAAATAAAGGAATTCCACCGGGAAGTCGATGCAGGAACGGTGATGTTCATTGATAATTTCTTTACTGAG
>Ga0116171_10000895_pt1 | contig 30844 bp, 26 predicted proteins | sample AD_JPNHW2_MetaG_FD_89798 | JGI IMG/M metagenome (GOLD analysis project Ga0116171, IMG submission 89798) | Active sludge microbial communities of municipal wastewater-treating anaerobic digesters from Japan - AD_JPNHW2_MetaG | ecosystem: Engineered > Bioreactor > Anaerobic > Digestate | place...
AGTGCGATTTCTACCGGCCGCGCGGCATCCCCGCTGAAGTGCTTGATGCCAAACAGCTTGCCGAGGCCGAACCGAACCTTCGACCGGGACTCGCCGGCGGCCTCCTATTGCCCGCTGACAGCGTCCTGTACCAGCCCGCCGTGGCCCGCTGGATGCTGGATGAAGCCTGCAAATTGGGGGCGACAGTCCATACGAACCAGTCCATCGCCGCCATCGAGGACGACGGTCTTCACATGGCCGACGGCGCTATCACCGCGGGCGGAAGGATGGTGAACGCCACCGGCGCCTGGGCCGGGCAACTCACCCGGAACACAGCAGTGAAGCCGAAGAAGGGCCATCTGATGGTCACCGAGCGCGCACCCGATTTCTGCTTCCACGAGGTTGTGGAACTGGCCTACATCAAGTCGTCCAATTCGGGCGCGACCGAAGCCGTGGCTTTCAACGTCGCCCCACGGCCCACGGGCCAGGTCCTGATCGGCTCCTGCCGTCAACTCGGCGTCTGGGACCCGGAGATCGACCGCAACATCCTGAACAAGATGCTCAGACGGGCGATTGAATACATGCCCGGACTGGCCCAACTCCGCGGCATCCGCACCTGGACCGGTTTCCGCGCCGCCACCAGGGATTCGTTGCCACTGATCGGGCCCTGTCCCGGATATGAAAATGTCTGGCTGGCCACCGGACACGAGGGACTGGGCATTGGGATCTGTACCGGAACAGCGAAGGTCCTCGCGGCTCAAATGCTTGGAACGCCCTGCGAGATCCCCGTCGATGGCTACCTGCCATCGAGAGAGGCCGCCCGAAATGCCTAACGAGATAGAAATCACGATCAATGGAGGGCAGGTGCGGGTCGAGCGTGGGACGACCGTGGCCGCCGCCATCCTGCAAGCAGGTATCACCTCCTTCTTCCATTCGCCCAGCGGCGAGCCGCGCGCGCCACTGTGCGGCATGGGCGTCTGCTACGGGTGCATGGTCACCATCAATGGCGAAACAGGCGTGCTGGCCTGCCAGACGGTCTGCGCCAAGGGCATGAAGGTGGTGACCGAATGAGCCACCGGAGGATGCAAACATCGATTCTGATCGCCGGAGCCGGTCCGGCGGGCATGGCGGCGGCCTGCGCCGCATCCGAATCCGGCGCACGTGTCACACTGATCGACCTCAGCCCAACTGCCGGCGGGCAGATCTGGCGCGGCGCGAAACCCTCCGGCAAACTGTCCAAGCAATGGTTCGAGCGTTTCGCCAAGGCAGCGCCGGAGAGGATTCAATCGGCCCGCATCGTCTCGGCCGAACCGGAAGCCAGGAAACTGCTGGCCGAGTTGCCCGGTAACGAATCGATCGCAATCACTTACGAAAAGCTGATCCTGGCCACCGGTGCGCGCGAACTCTTCCTTCCCTTTCCCGGTTGGACGTTGCCCGGCGTTGTGGGCGCGGGGGGACTTCAGGCGCTTGTGAAATCGGGCCTCGACGTGCGGGGCAAACGCGTCGTCCTGGCCGGTTCCGGCCCGCTGCTGCTGGCCGTGGCCGATTTGCTCCGTGAACGCGAGGCGAACGTCCTGCTCATCGCCGAACAGGCATCGAGCGCCACAGTGAACCGTTTCGGTTTGAAACTTGCATCGTCACCCGGCAAACTGGCGCAGGCGATCGGCCTGCGGGCTCGGCTGGCGTCCATTTCTTATCTGACCGGCTGCTGGGTGGCGTCCGCGCAAGGTGATGGATGCCTGCGGAGGGTTCAGGTTCAACAGGACGGCCGGCGTTGGACGGTGGATTGCGATTACCTCGGCACCGGCTACGGCCTGGTCCCCAATACGGAACTGGCGGAGGTGCTTGGTTGCTCGCGGACATGCCTGGGCGTGACCGTCGACGATCTTCAACGGACGAGCGTCGAGGGCGTCTATTGCGCCGGCGAAGCGGCAGGCATCGGCGGTGTGGACAAGTCGCTGGTCGAGGGCGTGATCGCCGGATACTCGGCCACGGATAATCCGGGCGCTGCCCAGGCGTTGTTTGTTGAACGGGCGCGGACCCACAAGTTCGCCAAGCTGCTCAACACAACCTTCGCCCTGCGCGCCGAACTACGCTCGATCACCACGCCCGAGACAATCGTCTGCCGCTGTGAAGATGTCCGGCTGTCCGAGTTCGACGCTCGTGAAGGGTGGCGTGATGCGAAACTGCAATCGCGGTGCGGCATGGGCCGCTGCCAGGGCCGGGTTTGCGGGCCGGCTGTTGAGTTTCTGAAGGGCTGGAAGTCATCGCCCGCGAAGCCGCCGATCTTTCCGGCGCGCGTGGGCACGTTGGTAGCTGATGACGAGGTGGAATCATGAAATCGATCTGGCGCGGGGTGATCCCCGCCATCACGACCCCGTTCGCTGAAGACATGTCGGTGGACTACCGCACCTTCGGCGACCACTGCGAATTGATGGCCAAGGCGTTTTGTACTGGCATCGTCATTGGCGGGTCGCTCGGCGAGGGCGGCAGCCTGACGCTGGACGAGAAGTCTCGTCTGATTGAGACGGCGAATGAGGCGGTAGGCGGCCGGCTGAACCTTTTCCTCGGCGTCGCTGCGTTGACGACATCCGAGGCTGTGGAAACGGCTCTGATGGCGGCGACGAGTGGCGCGCAGGGGCTGATGGTGCTGCCGCCGTACGTCTATGTTGGCGATTGGCGCGAGACCAAGGCGCACGTCGACGCCGTCTGCCAGGCGACGGGGCTGAGTTGCATGTTGTACAACAACCCGATCGCCTACAAGACCGACTTCCTGCCGGAACAGGTGGCCGAGCTGCTGGACAGCAACCCGAACCTGCACGCAATCAAGGAATCGAGCGCCGCCATCCGGCGCATCGCCGCGCTGCGGTCGCTGGCCGAAGGGCGGCTGGACATCCTGGTCGGCGTCGACGACCTGATCGTCGAGAGCATCGCCGCCGGCGCGGTGGGCTGGATTGCGGGGCTGGTGAACGCCTTCCCGCGCGAGTCGGTCGCGCTGTTCAACCAGGCCAAACAGGGCGGCTACGAGGAGGCGTTCAAGCTCTACAAGTGGTTCCTGCCACTGCTCCGAATGGACATCGGGCCAAAGTTCGTCCACTTGATCAAGTTGGTTCAGCAGGAGGTTCTCATCGGGAACGAACGGCTGCGGCCGCCGAGGATGGCGCTGGTTGGGGCGGAGCGGGAGGCGGCGTTAACCACGTTGCGAACGGCGCTGGAGACAAGGCCGGGCAGCGAAGCATAGAGACTAGCTGGGGAACCGGCAGTGCCGGGCCGGTGTCTGTTCGGGCATGAGGCGGTTTCCTGTTGTAGTGTTCGCCGTGATGCTGGCGCTCATGGGCCGTGCGGAGCCCCGGCGGCTGACAACTGGCATCGAGCGGCCGCTGCGCCAAGCCATCGACCTGCTGGCCGAGCGTCACGGCTGGCGGATCTGTTACGAGGAAGCGCCACTCCATTACTCCGGCGACTTCTTCAGGCAAGGCCCGCGGCTGGGCATCATCTCGATGGACTACGAACCTGCCAACGGGCCGGAAGCCGTACTGAAACAGCTTGTAGCCGAGCACGAGCGGAGGGGCGGAGTCGAACGATTCGAAGTAACGCGGCTGGGCAAGCGGTGGCTGGTCAAAGTGAGACAGATGCGGGGTGAGAGCGGCCAGTGGGTGGATGCGAGATCGCCGCTGGAGGCGCGCATCGGCTTCAACCAGGTGGGCTGGCATGCGAACGGGCTCGGCGAAATCTGGTGGCAATTGCGTGAGAGGCATGGCGTCTCGGTGAACGAAGGCGGGCTTGCAACGGGCATGGGGCCAACCCTTGTGCCGACAACCGGGCCGCGAGCGGGAAACCGGGTTGCGAGAGATGTGATCGCTGGTATGAAGCAGTTGAGCCTTCGCGGTGAGCTGGCCGAATACGGCGCGGACTGGTATCTGGTCTGCGCAGGCGAGCGCCGAGGCTGCATTTTCAACTACGTACGGGCCAAGCCGCTGCTGCCGGCGCCGCCACTACCGCCCGGATGGTTCCTTCCGCTGTTGCCCCACATTCCGCGGCCGGTACTGGCGATCCGGTAGTTTCAAGTTGGAACTGGCCCCGTCCCGGATGATCACTCACGCGACTCAGCCGGATGAACGGGCAAGCGCCCGGTCATTGAGCGTGCCGGAAACCGACTTGGTAGTAGAATGGCGGGCGGAAAGCCATGAGACACCTGACCCTTTGCCTGTTACTCGCATCCGCCTCCTTCGCCCAGCGGCCAGACACTAACTACGACGAGACGAAAGTACCCAGGTACACGCTGCCGGACCTGCTGACTATGCGCTCCGGACAGCTTGTGAAAGACGCCAAAACGTGGCGGCAGGAGCGGCGTCCGGAGATCTACAAGCTTCTTGAGGACCAGATGTTCGGCCGGGCGCCTGGCCGCCCGCAGAAGAAGATGACCTTCGAGTTGGCATCGATCGAAAAGAGCGCCTTCGGTGGGAAAGCGGTCCGCAAGGAGGTCTCCATCAAGACGGCGGGCAAAACGCTGAATCTCCTGCTGTACTTGCCGTCCCAGACAAAGGGCCGTGTACCTGTCTTCCTCGGGCTGAACTTCGGTGGCAACCACGCGATTTCGCCGGAACCGGGCATCAAGTTGGCCACTATCTGGAGCCGCAACGGCAAGACTCCACCGGCAACGGCACCTGAGTCCAGCCGCGGCTCGACATCCTCCCGGTGGCCGATCGAGATGATCCTTGCGGCCGGGTATGGCGTGGCGTCAATCTACTACTGCGACATCGAGCCGGATTACGACGGCGGATTGTCCAACAGTGTGCGCCAGGCGTACCTGAAGGATGGCAAGACAGAATTCGCGGCCGGCGGATGGGGCGCGATCGGCGCCTGGGCGTGGGGGTTGAGCCGCGCCATGGACTATCTGGAGACTGACAAGGCGGTAGACGCGAAACGCGTCGCCGTCCTGGGGCACTCCCGGCTCGGCAAGACGGCGCTATGGGCCGGGGCGGCGGACGAGAGGTTCGCCATTGTCATCTCGAACGATTCCGGCGAAGGTGGAGCGGCCATCAGCCGGAGAATGTTCGGAGAGAACGTCAAGAACCTGAATACGAGCTTCCCGCACTGGTTCTGCGGCAACTATAAGCAATACAACGATCGCGTAGCCGAGTTGCCGTTCGACTCACACATGCTGATTGCATTGATCGCGCCCCGGCCCGTCTATGTGGCGAGCGCGGAAGAGGACAAGTGGGCCGATCCCAAGGGCGAATTCCTGGCCGCCGTGGCCGCCAGCCCCGTCTACAGGCTGTACGGCAAGAAGGGCATCGAATCAGACGCGATGCCCGGCATCCATCAGCCGGTGGGCGATGCCGTGGGTTATCACATTCGAGCAGGCAAGCACGATGTCACCAAGTACGACTGGGAGCAGTTCATCAGGTTCGCCGACCGTCACTTCGACCGCAAGTAAGAATCGCCGGGCTGAGTGTTTGAACTCTGAAGGTTGAGACGAATCCGTGCGCGCGTTTCGTCAAGCTGGCCGGGCGTGGCGCCGAGTTTGCTCAGAATGCTATCGGCGATGGCGACGGCCACCTCACCTTCGCCGGAAAAGACCTCAGACGCGCCAGCATCGCGCAGTATTTTGGCCTCGCGAAGATAGTCGGCGCGTGCGACCACGTGAAGATGGGGATTGATCTCGTGCGCCATCCTCACCGCCTCGGTCGCGCCCGCGGTACCGGACGCGCTGAGGATCAAGCTGGTCGCGCCGACGATGCCCGCTTGCTCCAGGACTTCACGCCGATTGGCATCGCCATAGACCACGGATTTGCCCTCGCCGCGCAACCGGCGGTGCGTTTCGATATTCATCTCGATCACGGTCGGCTCGATCCCGTGCTGGAGCAGGATCCTGCACACCAGTTGCCCGATGGGGCCGTATCCGACGATCACCGCCCGGTGCGCAAGTCCGCCTTCGTGCACCACGCCGGATTGCCCTTCTGTTTGAGCGGCGGCCCGCCGATTGAGGGCGCGCCAAAGCCGGGGATGCCGCTCGATGTATCGTTCAATCGGGTCCACCCAGCGGTAAATCACCGGATTCAACATGATGGAGATGATTGCGGCCGCGACGACCGGATTCATCACACTGTCCGGCAATACGCCGAGTTGACGCCCGAGGCTTGCCAGCAGGAACGAGAACTCTCCGACTTGGGAGAGTACGAGCGCAACACCGAGCGCGATCTTCGAGCCGTAGCCGAGAACGGTCACGATGGCCAGCGCGGCAAGGGGCTTGCCAATCATGACGATCGCAGTCGTCACCACGATCAGAAGCGGCGATTCGAGGGCCTGGCGAGGGTCAAAGAGCATGCCAACCGACAGGAAGAACATGACGGCGAAAGCGTCGCGCATCGGCAGCGCCTCGGAACCGGCGCGCGCACTGAACTCCGACTGCCCTACCACCATGCCAGCCAAAAACGCGCCCAGCGCCATGGAAACGTCGAAGAAATAAGCCGAACCCGCGGCGATCCCCAACGCGACAGCCAGCACCGACAGCGTGAACAACTCCCGCGAGCGGGTCTCGGCGACCTTGTTCAGCAGCCAGGGGACAAGGCGGCTGCCGGCGAAAAGCGTGAACACGATAAAGGCGGAGAGTTTGACGGTCGCGATCCCGGCAGACGCAGCCAGGCCGTGCTTGCCCGGGCCGGCTATCGTGCTGAACATGACGGGGAGCAGAACAAGCACAAAGACCGTGAAGATATCTTCGACCACCAGCCAGCCGACAGAAATCCGGCCGGTAGGACTTTGTAGTCTGCCGCTGTCGGAGAGGACCCGCACAAGGACGACCGTGCTTGCCACCGAAAGGGCCAGTCCGAAAACGACGCCCTGGGACCAATTCCATCCAAAGGCATGAAACGCGATTGCGCCAAGGCCGGTAGCCACCGCGCTTTGGACCAGGGCGCCGACAATGGCAATCCCCTTGACGGCGGCCAGGTCTTTCAGTTTGAAGTGCAATCCCACGCCAAACATGAGAAGGATCACGCCGACTTCCGCTAACTGCTCGGACAGATGCCTGTCGGCCACGAATCCAGGCGTGTGTGGACCGACAACGATACCCGCAAGCAAGTAGCCGACGATCGGCGACCACCCCAGCCGGTGGGTCAAGTAACCGAAGCCAAGCGCCCCGATGAAGCCGCCGGTCAGCGTCATGATCAGTTCAACATTGTGCATGGCCGCGTGGCTGCTCTTTCTGAAAGGTCCTGTCTGCCGTGGCCCACAGCCTCCCGGTCCGCGGAAGTGGCGGCGGCAACTGGTGACAGAGGTACAGCGATGTTCTGCCAGAACATCCGCATGGAACCAGGATCGCACGCGGGCAAGGCCAGATCTCCCGCTAGAAGTGAAGACCGGCCCCGAAGGGCCCGAAACGGGCCATCCGGAGCCGGCTTTGCGATAAACGTCTGTCTAGAAACCCATAGGGCCGCGGCCGGCGGGCCGGGGCTCGGGTTTTGTCTTGCGCGGGATCTTCTGATCGCGGTTGGCCGTGTGATAGACCAGCGAGGTCATGATGGTGGACATCTGGATCATGTCACCGCGTTGGACGCGGTCGTAGACGTCCATGTTTGAATGGTGCGTCCGCGTGGAGTACTCAAGCGGGTCTTGAATGAACTGGAAACCCGGCAGACCGACGGCGTCGAAGGCCTGGTGGTCGGTCCCCGATGTGTTCTTGATGGTGACCGTGGCCGCGCCCATGTCCTTGAACGGAGCCAGCAGCGCTTCAAATACCGGTCGAGCCGCTTCGTTGCCCTGGAGGTAGATGCCGCGGATCTTGCCTGCGCCGTTGTCGATGTTGTAGTAGGCCGAGAGCTTGTCCCAGGCTTCAGTGGTCTTCATCGTCGCCGGATCTGCGAAGTGTTCCTTGACGTAGGCACGTGAACCCAGCAATCCCTGCTCCTCGCCGCTCCACAATGCGATGCGTACCGTGCGGTCGAGCGGCAGTTTCAGTGTGGTGAGCACACGAATGGCCTCCATCATCACGGCCGACCCGGCGGCGTTGTCGGTTGCGCCGGTACCGCCGTGCCAGGAATCAAGGTGGCCACCGATGATGACGACTTCGTCCTTGTGCTTGCCCGTGCCGGGCAGGTCGGCGACGACATTATAGGAATCGTCGTTGGTGTCGCCGATCTGGTTGCGCACTTCGAGTTCAAGCTTGACGGGTATCTTCTTGTCCAGCAGGCGGTAGATGCGGTTGTAGTGTTCGGGCGTGAGCGCGATGGTGGCGGGAGCGAGCGGCATGCTCGGGTCACGGTTGCCGGCCGACGATGCGGCGATGGTGCCGCCGTCGTTACGGTAGCCGGACTGCACCAGAGCCGCCGGAGCCTCCTCCGCCCAGAAGGCGGCGATCTTCTTTCTCAGCGCCATCTGCTGCATGAAATTGCCGGGACCGCCCGCGCGCGGACCGCCAAACATGCGGGCATTGGGGTCAGGCGCGGCGGCGATCTCTTCAAGTTCCTTGTCGGTGTAGCGCGAACTGAACGGCTTGTCGAGCAGTTGAATCTCGCGCGGCGCTTCCGACAGGACGATCTTGCCCTTGAGCTGGCCCTTGAACTTCACCATGTCCTCCTCGGTCCGGATGACGGCGATCACCGGCTCACCGGTGACCACGCCCTCGGTCGATTTCGACCATGCCAGCGGGAAACCGATCAGCGGCTGATAATTCGGCTCGACCATGTGCGCGGAGAAGCGCTGGTTCTCCCACGTCCGGCCAAACGGACCCCACTTCTCCAGCCGGGCGTTCTTCAGGCCCATGTCCTGAAGTTGCTTCACCACCCACTCGGCGGCCTTCTTGTAGCCAGGCGAGCCGGTCAGCCGCTGGCCGTTGACTTCGGTCAGGTAGAACAGGTGGTCCATCACCTTCGAGTTCTGGATGGCCTCCTGCTTGATCTTATAGATCGTGTCGAGGTCGACACGTTCTTGCGCGCCGGCAGCCACAGTGATGGCCACAGCGCATGCGATGTATCGAAGAACTTTTGTCATTTGGAATATCCGAACAGAATAATTGGGCGATCTGAGATGGTCCATGGTTACGGCTGCCGGCCCGCCGACCAGACGATGGCGTTCCTCACCAGGCACCGGTACCAAGGGTTCTCGTGCGCTTGGTGGTCATGGCCGAGTTGAATGAAGGCGACCTTCGACTTTTCGTACGGGCTGATCCAGGCAAGCACTTCGTCCGAGGTTTCGTGCCTGGTTGTGATCAGCACCTGTGTATTGGCGGCTCTCCACATTCCTTTGTAGGCTTCGTCGCGCATCCACGCGGACGTGATGCCTTTCAGGATCGGGTGCTTGCTGGCGGGCTCGAGGCGAAGATCAATGTCGTGCTTATACGTCGACATCTTCATGCCCATCGCCGGATCGTCTTTCAGCAGATACTTGCCGCCGACTACCTCCTTCCACCACCACTCCCAGTCCTGGTAGTCGGCGATGGCGTGATGCAGGACGACGATGCCCTTGCCCGCTTCGGCGAAGTCTCGCAGGTTCCTGCGTTTGAGATCTGTCAGGTCCTGGTTCAAGTCATACAACACAACGACGTCATACTTCTCGCGCATGTCACTGCGGAACGCGGCCGGATGCGGATCAACGAAAACACGGAGATCCGGCTGGTGTTCGAACATCTCGTAGAGACTCGCATCGTGCTCATGCCCGCCTGTGACCAGCAGAACGCGGACGGCGTCGTTGTTCTTCGGGCTCAGGCTCAGATTGGCCGGGATGGTCACTACCGAACGAGCCGCCCATTCGACTCCCCTGGCAAACGAGTCGATGAACCCTTGGGACATCTGGGCATGGACGTCATGACCGAGCGCGCTCTGGAAGATGCGGCCCTGGCCATAGGCATTGGTCCAGATCAGCGGCTCGTCAGCGCCGCTGCCTCCCTCTTCCTTTGCGTTGAACGCGGTGGCCAGAACATGAATCTTCGCAGAGAGGATGAAGCTGTAATAGAGTTCGTCGCTGGTGGTGAACGACGGAGCGAGTCCGGCGGCGACAGGATGGGCCGGATCTTTCCACTTCACGTCATAGACGTGCCGGCGGCCATGGCCGGTCTTCGGGATGCTCTTGGCTTCGTTGGCCTCCTGCCACCTGGCTCCCACCATCTCTGCCCAGGCCTTCCAGGGCGGCTGCCGGATTCCGGTGTTGCTCATCTTCTCGCCCAGCACTAGCCGGTCACCGAACGGATATGACGATGCGTGAACGACAACCAGCCCCTTGCCCGAGCGAACGAATCCCTCAACAGCCGCTTCGGCCTGCGCGCCCCAGCGCGGGCCGCAATAGTCGACCACCAGAACGTCGTAGGGCCGCAGGGTCTCACTGTTCAGCCCGGATGGCTCCTCGGTGACGCGAACATCGAACTTGCCCGCCACATCGAGGACGCGGCGCAGATGCGGCGTCGTGTCGCGCCAATCATGGTTGTTACGGCCCGACAGGATCAGGACCCGGATCTTGCCTTCCTGAAAGTAGAACTTGTCGGGAATCTGCTGCGCTCCGGCAATGCCGAACGCGCTAAGAACCAGTAGTGATGCGAAGCGAGTCGTGTTCATCCAATGCCTCGATAACGGTGTTCAAATGCCGAAGGCTGCGTTCAGCCTGCTCAGGTGTGCCGCACTCGACCGACAGGACGCCATTGAAATTGTGCTTCCGCAGGATCGTGATGACGCGCCGCCAATCGACAAGCCCGTCGCCGCAGGCGCAGCCGACAGGGGTTCCGGTCACCTTGCCCTGCTCCGCCGACGCGTGCTCCATCGAGATGTCCTTCGCGTGAATGTGGATCAGCCGGTCCGCGCACGCCTCCAACCCAGCGTAGGGGTCCTCGCCAGCGATCAGCGCGTTGCCCGTGTCGTAGTTGATCTTCAACATCGGCGAGTCTACCAGCGTGGCAATGCGCAGCAGCCCCTGTGTTGTCTTCGAAAACTCCTGATGATCTTCAATGCCAACATAGATGCCGTGGCGCTCGGCCACGCGCAACACTGCCTTGAGCGTGTATCGCATGACATCGTGGGCTTCTTCGCGGGTGACCCACGACGGGCGGACACCCTCGTCCGTATTCACGCACTTGGCGCCCAGGGCCGAGGCGAAGCGGATCGCTTTCTCAAGATATGGCACGGACACTTCCGGCCGCATCAGCGGGCAGTGCGCTGAGAGCGCGGACGGGCGGACACAGTATTGCTGTAGGATGTCGCGGATCAGCAGCGGGTCCTCATCCATCGAAACAGAGTGAAAGTAGCCGGCTTCGGACAACAGCTCGCGACCGTTGTGAACCATCGGCTCCACCCACTTGTAGCCCATCTTCGAAGCGAGATGAATGCCTGCAATGAAGGGCTTGTCCTTGCACCGGATGTATTCGAGATTGATGCCTGGTTCGATGCTCATTTGTCGTCTCCCACTCTCACGCGATGTCCCATTCCTTGCGCCATTGAATCACGCGGCGCTCTTTGTAGGCGATGTTGCCAATATGGCAGGCCATGGCCGCATAGTGACCGTCGTACGCAGTGGCGTTCGGATCCTTGCGGCTCTTCACGCATTCAAGGAAGTTCGCCATATGCGGCGGCTCGGGCGTGCCTTTCATCATCACAGGCTCGCCCTTGCCCTGCGGCAGGAAACGCGCCCGGCCGCGAAAGATGCTCAACCGCCCGCCTTCGCCGAAAAAGACGATGTCGGCGGATTCCTCGCCGCGCATGTCTGTGATGGTCGCTTCGAACGTCACCGTCAACTTCTCCGGATACTCCAGCAGGAAGTTCACATTGTCTGCGGTGTCGCGGCCATCGTTGTACTGGTAGATCCCGCCCATCGCCGCGGCGGCCATCGGACGCTTGATACCGAGGTACCAGTGCACGACATCCACCATGTGCACAAACAGCCCGCCCGTCTGCCCGCCGGTGGCAAAGTCCCAATAGGCGAATCGGTTGAAATATCGCTTCGCATCCCACGGGATCTTCGGCAGCCAGCCCAGCACAGCGTCCCAATCCAGTCCAGCGGGCTTGATCTCCATGCCCGGCGGGACCGGCGTCAGATAGCCGCCATTGGCGTTCCAAAGGGTCCGCGCCATGTGGACTTTACCGAGCAATCCCGAGTCGACGAATTGTTGCTTGGCTTCGATGAAGTGTGCGATCGAGCGTTGCTGCACACCCACCTGCACCACGCGTTTGTTGTCTCGCTGCGCCTTCACCAGTTCATGGCCCTGCATCGGCATTGACGTCATCGGCTTCTCGACAAACGCATCCTTGCCCGCGCGGCACGCCTCGGAAGCGATGCCGGCGTGGGTGTGATCAAGCGTGGCCACCACCACGGCGTCGATATCCTTGCGGCCCAGCAGATCCTTGTACTTCGCGATCAGAGCTGGCTTGGGGGCGGAAGGAAATCGCTTGGCTACCTCCGCCGCGGCCTCTTCCCGCCTCTGGTCCCAGGCGTCGCACAACGCCACGACCTCGCAATCCACGCCCGAAGCCGCCGCCATGCGAATCAGATGCTGCCCGCGGCTTCCCGTCCCGATCCAGCCCAGCCGGACCCTGTCATTGGCTCCCATCACACGCGACGCCGACGCCGCCGTCGCCACGAAAGCCCGTCTCGAAACTTCCATGATGTCTCCTTAGGGCGGAATACCGCGCGTCTCAGGCCTACAGATCCGAAGCCTGCTGCAAGAGACATCATATGTGACCGGGATCGAAAGTAAAAGACGCCGCCCCGGCGGACAGCCCCCTCCGGAACGGCTTCCTTCGCGTTGCTCGTCTGCGAACTGGACAGCTACCGTGCCACGCGCGCAGTGCCGCCTTTCATGACCTTCTCGACTTCGCCGAGCAACGCCATCGTCGTATCGCCGGGCGTAGTCATCGCCAGCGCCCCATGCGCCGCGCCGCACTCTACCGCGTACTGCGCGCCTTTGCCCGCCAGGAACCCGTAGATCAGCCCTGACGCAAACGAATCGCCGCCGCCCACGCGGTCCAGTATCTCCAGGTCTTTGCGCAATGGCGCTTCAAAGAACTCGCCGTTATGCCAGCAGATCGCACCCCAATCGTTGCGTGAGGCCGTTGTCGCCTTGCGCAATGTTGTCGCCACAACCTTGAAATTTGGGTAGGCTTCCAATGCCTTCTGGATCATCTTCTTGAAATTGCCCGCGTCGAGCGACGCCAGGTGTTCGTCCAGCCCCTCCACTTCGAACCCGAGCGCCGCCGTGAAATCCTCTTCATTGCCCAGCATCACGTCGATGTACTGAGCCAGTTCGCGGTTCACTTCGCGGGCCTTGTCCTTGCCGCCGATGCCCTTCCAGAGCGACTCACGGTAGTTCAGGTCGTAGCTGACGATCACGCCGTGGCGCCGCGCCGCCTGCATCGCTTCCCGCGCCACCAGCGGCGTCGACTCCGACAGCGCGCAAAAGATCCCGCCGGTATGCAGCCACCGAGCGCCTTCCTTGCCAAAGATCTCGTCCCAGTCGATCTCGCCCGGCTTCATCTGTGCCGCTGCCGTATTCCCCCGATCCGAACAACCGAGCGCCGCCCTGACGCCAAATCCGCGTTCAGTGAAATTTAACCCGTTGCGCACCGACCGCCCTACGCCGTCGTACTTCACCCACTTCACATGCGACTGGTCGACGCCCCCCTGGTTGATCAGATCCTCCACCAACCGCCCCACCGGGTTGTCGGCAAACGCCGTCACCACCGCCGTTTTCAATCCAAAACATCGCCGTAGGCCGCGCGCGACATTGTATTCACCGCCGCCTTCCCAGGCGCGAAACTGGCGCGTGGTCCAGATCCGGTCATCGCCCGGGTCCAGCCGCAGCATCACCTCGCCCAGGCTCACGTGGTCCCAACGGCATTGTTCCTTCGGTTTGATCTGCATAACCGTATTTTCGTACCCTCTTGCCCGTTAGGCCAATAGATTCTTCCTCCGGATCACGCGCCGATCCGTTAAGATCTCTTTGGAATCCCGATTGTTCCAGCAAGGGGAGATACAGGTATGACCGTCAGCCGGCGTGAACTCGCAGCCCTGTTGTCCGTAATGGCGCCCGCAGAGGCGCAGTCCGCCCTGCCAACCCGGGTCTACCTGTGGGAGGATCTGCCCGTGCGTGTGAACGGCCAGAATCGTTCCCGCGCGATCCTCGACGGAACAACCAGCACGTCATTCCCCATCGAGATTCACGAGACTGAACTCGCGCCCGGACTCGCCCCCCACGGTTCCCACAGCCACATCAACGACGAGATCCTCATCGTCCGCGAGGGCACGCTGGAATCAATCATCAATGGCCAGACCGCCACGCTGACGCCGGGTTCGCTGGTTTATATCAGTGCGGGTGAAAAGCACGGCTTCCGTAATGCTGGCGCGACGCGCGCCCGGTACTACATCCTGGCTCTCGGCCCGAAGAAGTAGCGCGATTTACAGATCGAGCAATACCTGCACCGGCGCCGATTTCTGAATCCGTGCTCGCGCCGCGGCGAAGCCAGCCTTCGCCTTCTCGAACTCGCTGATCGACGTGCCGACGTCGTAGCGCACCGTCGGGTCGATCGAACAAGGCTTCTTGAACTCCTGCAAGTACCCGGCGTTATTGGCCGCGAACGCCTCCAGCGCCTCGACGAAAGAAAGGTGCTGCCGGATGGTCCGCTGCGATTCCCGCAACAGGGTCCAGCACGCTTCCAGCCGCCCCTCGGCATAGGACCACGGTGCGTTGGCCACCACAACGTCGTTCTTCGGGGGCTTCAAGCTCAGAAAGTAGTCCTTCGCCCTGGCGCGAAACTCAGCCGCGGTGATGTTCTTCGTGATCCCTTGCGGCGTGACCAGATCCTTCAACTTGCCATTCAACTCGTCCACTGACTTCAGCGTCCTTAGCCGCTGCTCGTCGAGTACGCTGATTTGCGACTTGAACAGGCTCCTGTTCGCTCCCTGCTTCATCGTGAATTCCTTCAAGCACAGCAGCGTCTTATAGCTGTCGCGGTACTGGTCGGTCTTGCCCTGCATCTGCTGCATCAGGTTGATGCCGAGGTCGAGCTTAAGAACATTGACCGCGCCCTGCGCCATCACGCCCGCCACCTCCATCTTCTTCCGCCGTCGCGCTTCGTTCTCGAGATAGTCCATCGCCTTGTTCAAACGGTCCTGCGTGATCGGTGATTCCTCGCTGGCCAGTGCGTTAAGCGACCTCAACATGCCGTCGCTGATCTCCAGCACCGGCGCCGCGTTCTCGGTGAACTGCCACGCCAGGTCATAGTAAGCTGCCGCTTTGTCAATCCGCTCGCTGATCTTGGTCCAGTTGAAATCCACCTGCCGGGCATCCTTGGACTCCTGCATCTGCTTATAGGACTCCAGGTTCAGGCGCTCGCTTTTCAGCTTCTGAATCTCGTTCGTTACCTCGTCCAGCGCTTTCTGCTGCTCCGCGAGTTGTTCCTTGTAGCGGCGTTCCAACTTTTCCAGATCGGAGAGCGTCACCGGCTCGGGCGCCGTTGCCGTCGCCGCCGGATCCTGTGCCAGCCCCAGCCCCGAAATCAGGAAAAACAATGAAAGCCCTGGTCTGATGAATTGAAGTCTCATTCCTTGACTCCTGCCATCCTTTCCGCTTGCCACCGGACGATCTCGGCCCGGATGAATCCTTCCACCTCCGCCCACACCATCGGATCGTTGTCCATCTTCCAGTGCGACAGCGTCGCCCACCCGCGCGCCAACCTTGGGTAGTCTTCCATGTTGACTTCCCGGAACAGATAGGTATGCCGCACGTTCGCCAGGATCTGTGTCTTTGACGCATCCTCGGCGCGAATAGACGATTGCCCCCGTACCGGCCCCGGATCCGCTTGATATAGATTCACAGCCCTCTGTACATTTGACGGGATGACCGCATCGCCCCACCCGATACTGTCCACTTGCACCGTCAGCCGCACGGCTACATTCCACTTCTTCAACTCGCGCGTCAGCTTCACGGCCGCCGCCCCGCCGTAACTCTGGCCATAGAAGATGATCCCAACCGAGCGGGCCTCGGCGTGGTCGATCCTCTTGTCTCCGTTCCGGTCGAGGGCCTCAAAGATGAACTTCCTGATCGTCTTCCGGCTGTGATTGCCTGCGGTTTCGACGTACACATCGGGTCCCGCCGACTCTCTCAACCGCAGCGCGACCTTCCGCACGTTCCTCTTGGGGTTGTCCCAGCTTTCCCATGCGCCCAGAAAGCCGACCACAAGTACGCTTCCCTCCGGAAGCGGCGCCGGCGTCAGAATGTCGGCCCGGCGGATTCGTTTCTCCGCCGCGCATGGCACAGCCAGCCCCCCCATGACGGCCACGGCCGCCATCTGTTTCCACATGATCTTTCTAATGTGTGTAACGCTCACCGCCCGGCTTCGGTTGCGATGAATTGTAAACCCAATCAACTCCGGCTCTTGTGCGCCTTCAGTAGCGCCGCCTGCGCTTCCAGCGACTTCCCCTTCTCGGGCCGCGCAGCCCGCTCGTAACCGCCGACGCTGTTCATCACCCGCACCTTGACGTTGTCGTCCCGGTAGACCTTCAGCACGTTGTCCTTGATCGTCCTCACCAACGCTCGCTTCAGCACGGGGAACAGCGTCTCCACCCTCCTGTTGATGTTGCGGGGCATCAGGTCGGCCGACCCCATGTAGATCTCCTCTTTGCCGCCGTTGCGGAAGTAGAAAACCCGCGTGTGCTCCAGAAACCGCCCGACGATGCTCGTCACCCGGATCCGTTCGCTCACGCCCTCCAGCCCCGGCCGCAGGCAGCAGATCCCCCGGCAGATCAACTCCACCTCGACGCCCGCCTGCGACGCCTCATATAGCAGCCTGATGATCCGCTGATCCACCAGGGCGTTCATCTTGAATATCAGCCGCGCTTCCCGGCCCGCCTTGGCGTGCTCGATCTCGCGCCGGATCATCTGCTCGAACTTCTCGCGCAGGTTCACCGGCGCCACCAGCAGTTGCCGGTAATCGCCCTTGGCCGAGTACCCGGTCAGGTAGTTAAACAGGTCCGTCGCATCCGCCCCAAACTCCTCTGCGCAGGTGAACAGGCCCATGTCCGTGTAGAGCTGCGCCGTCACGGCGTTGTAGTTGCCCGTCGACAAATGCACGTACCGCCGGATCTTATCGCCCTCTTTCCTCACGATCAGCAGGACCTTCGAGTGCACCTTCACGCCCGGGAATCCATACACGACATGCACGCCCACACGCTCCAGCGACCGCGCCCACTCAATGTTGCTCTCCTCGTCAAAGCGCGCCTTCAACTCCACCATCGCGGCCACCTGCTTGCCGTCCTCGCAGGCCTCCATCAGCGCTTTGACCACTGGGGAATTCGGCCCCACCCGGTACAGCGTCATCTTGATCGCCGGCACCTGAGGGTCCTTCGCCGCGCTGATGATCAGGTCCACGATTGCCTGGAACGAATCGAACGGGTGGTGTACAAGGATGTCGGACCGCCGAATCGCTGTGAAGAGGTCCTCCTTCTTCTTCGCGTTTTTCAGTGGCGCGGGTGTGAAGTGAGCATATTTTAGATCCGGCCGGTCGATCGCCGCGATCGCCCTGATCCGGCTGAGTGAGAGCGGCCCGTCTATCCGGTAGACATCGCTCTCATCGATCTCGAAGTTCGACCGCAGCACGTCCAGCACTGAGTCTGGCATCGTCGGCTGCACCTCCAACCGCACGACACCCCCGAAACGCCGCTGGCGGACACCCTCTTCCACCGTCTCCAGCAGGTCGCCCGACTCCAACTCCTGGATTTCCATCTCGGCATCGCGGGTCACGTGGAAAAGATGCGATTCCAGAACCTCCATGCCGGGGAAGAGCCGATCCATGTGCCCCTGGATCAAATCCTCGATCCAACACAAAGTCACATGCCGCCGCATCGTCCGTCCGCGCGCTCCACTCAACACCACCATTTGCGGCAGTGTGTCCGGCACCTTCAATCGCGCAAACCGCTCATCGCCATTCGTGCCCTGCACCACGATCGAGAAGTTCAGGCTCAAGTTGGAGATGTGCGGAAACGGTCGGCCCGGGTCCACCGCCAATGGCGTCAACACCGGATAGATCGTCTCGTCGAAGTACTTGCGTGCCGCCCGCCTCTCGACCTCATCGAGTTTGGCGTAGGTCTTCACCTCGATACCGGCTTGCCGCAGATCCTCCATCAGCGCCCGTCTGCACTCGTGCGCATCCTCCATGATCCGCTCGTACTCCTCGCGGATCGCGTCCAATTGCTGGCCCGGCAGCATCCCGTCCGGCCCCGTGTCGACAATGCCCGACTCCACCTGGTTCAACAGCCCGGCCACCCGCACCATGAAGAACTCATCCAGGTTCGAACCCACAATCGACAGAAACTTCACCCGTTCAATCAACGGATTCGTCTCGTCCTGAGCCTCTTCAAGCACTCGCCGCTGGAAAGCAAGCAGGCTCAGTTCCCGGTTGACATAGAGTGACGGGTGGCTCAGGCTCGAGGCCGGGGCTGTCTTTCGCGCCTTTTGACGCGCAATTCCAGGCATGGCGTGGTTCCTCTCAATGTAACAACCCGCGTGCCCTGCCGCCCGCCGCTCAGAACAGCAGAGGTGCGAAGTCGCGCAAGTACCTGCGCCAGTTGGGCCAGATATGGCCGCCCGCGCTCTCCACCCACGTGTGCTTGATTCCACCCTTGTCCAGCGTTTCGTGCAGCGCCACGGCCGACTTGTACAGAAAATCCGTCTTGCCGCACATCACTTGGAATACCTTCAACTGTTTGTTCGTCTTCGCCGGATCAGCGAACACCGCTGCGTGTTCCTTCTCGAACCCCTCGTTCCGGATCCCCATGCTGAACACGCCGAGGTACGCGAACTTGTCCAGGTTCCTCAACCCGGCATAGAGCGTCTGGCCGCCGCCCATCGACAACCCGGCCAGCGCCCGCGTCTCCCGCCTCGCATCCACCTTGTACGCCGTCTCCGCCAGCGGCATCACCGACCCGATCAGGTCCTCCATGAACACCTGGCTCGCCTTGGCCCGCGCCGCCGGATCAGTCCCGGCCACTGGATGGCCGTCCGGCATCACCACGATCATCGGCTTCGCCTTCCCTTCGGCCAGCAGGTTGTCGATGATCAGGTTCGCCCGCCCCCAGGCCGACCATTCGCGGTCGGTATCGCCGCTGCCATGCAGCAGATACAACACAGGGTATTTCCTCTTTGCCTTGGCAACGTAGCCCGGCGGCGCGTAAATGTGCACACGCCGGACGGTTCCCGTCGCTTTCGACAGGTACCAGTGCGCCGTCACCGTGCCGTGCGGCACGTCCTTCAACGCCTGGAAATCGGCAGCCGGACCCTTCACGTCCACCGCGCTATCCATCGACCGCGCCCCGCCTTTCATCAGGCCGTTAGCGGGATCGGGAGTCTTTACGCCATCAATATGGAAGTTGTACGACCACAGCTCTGGCTGCATGCCCTCTACCGTGACCGACCATTCGCCCTGCCCGTCCTTGGCGAGCGGGATACCTTTGCTCCCCCCCTCCAGCCAGTCGCCCCGCAGGATCACCTCAGAGGCCTTGGGCGCTTTGATCTTGAAGACCACCTTGCCGTCAGGCAATTGCTGCGGCTGGGCCATCATAACTTCTTCGCAGGGAAACATCAGGCAGATCCAGAAGAGAACCGTGAGGAATCGCATGGACAGATCATATACCCGCCCAACGAATTACGCGAATTCTGGCCCCGTGATGGCGAAGTTCAACCCCGCATCAAACACCGGCGCCTGGCCCAGGCTCATCCGCAAGAATGGTCTTTGCTTCACGAACCCCAAGCCCGTCAGCACCAGTTCATGCTCAATCGGCGCATCCACCACCACCTCCCGTCCGCACTTCGCCATTGCCGCCCGCAGCAGCCGCTCGGCGGATTCCGGCGTCCGTGCCACGATCGGGCCGATATGGTCGAACCTGAACCCGTGCCGCCCAAAGCAGTACCCGTCGCCCGTTGTCATCGCCAGATCCGGCGCGCCCTCGGCCAGCCATCGCAGCAGCGTCTCACGTTCCGACACGAATGCCTCGCGGTCCATGCCGAGAATCCATTGCCAATCGGTCGCCACGACCGCCCGGCACACTTCAGCCCGGAATTCTCCCGCTGGTCGCTCGTATCTCGCCAGCGGGAACTCCTCCTTGAACCCCAGCGGCCGGTACACCCGTTCGCCCGCCGGTGTGGCGTCCAACCGGATCGACTTCCGTCCGTCCAGCAGCTTGATCGACGCCTCTAGCAACCTCGTCCCGATCCCTTGCCCCCGGCACTCCGGATCCACTAGCACCATCGCGATCCAGGCGAACTCCTGGCCATAGTCGAGCGTCGCCGATGTCCCCACCACCCGCCCATCGCTTTCCTCCGCCAGGCAACCCGCCCTCGACTGCTCGACGAAGAACCGCCAGTCCCGCTCCACCTGGTTCCATTTCGCCGCCCGGCACAGCTCCAGCCCGCGCCCGACATCCTCCAACGTCATCCGCCGCATCTTCAGCTCGTTCATTTGTCGTCTCCCTCTCTGGGTTCGCCCCCTATTCTACAGACCCTCCTGCCTCTCCCCGCCACTGCCGCGCTAAACTCATCCCCAGTGCAGCTAAAATCCGCCTCACAGCCCGAAATGACCCTCAAGGCCGTTCTGCTCGGCCTCTTCCTCGCCTTCGTCTTCGGCTCCGCCAACGCCTATCTCGGCATGAAAGCCGGCCAGACCGTCGCCGCCACCATCCCCGCCGCCGTCATCGCCATGGCCCTCTTCCGCATGCGTGGCCTCAAGGGCGGCGTCCTCGAACAGAACATCGCCCGCACCGCTGCCAGCGTCGGCGAGGCACTCGTCGCAGGCGCCATCTTCACCCTGCCCGCTTTTATCCTGGTCGAAGTGGACGGCGTCCGCCTCTGGACCAATCTCCGCGCCCACTACTGGGACGCCACCGTCATCCTTCTCGCCGGTGGTCTTGCCGGCATCTTCTTCATCATTCTTCTCCGCAAACCCCTTGTCTCCGACCCCTCCCTCCCTTGGCCCGAGTCAGTCGCCTCCGCCGAGATCGTCAAAGCCGGCCAGGACTCCGGCTCCGCCCCTCGCCTCATCTTCGGCGGCATGGCCCTCGGCGGCCTCATCCAGATCCTCAAGTCCGACAAAGGCGTCCAAATCTTCCGCGAGTTCACCGAAGGATTCATCCAGTTCCCCAGGAGCGTCATCCGCCACTTCGACTACTCGAAAGCCCCCATCGGCTCGGTCGAACACACAGGCGGCATCGCCTGGTCCACACCCGCCTTGTCACCCGCCCTGCTCGGCATCGGCTACATCATCGGACCCGAACTTGCCTCCATCACTGTCGCCGGCGGCATCCTCGCTTGGTGGGTCCTCATCCCCCTGCTCCTCTTCTTTGATCCCAACTTCGCCGCGCGCATCTCCACCCCCGACCACGGCATTGCCTCTTACACGCTCTGGTACAACGTCGTCCGTCCCATCGCCGTCGGCATGATGCTTGTCGGCGCAGCCTCCACCATGTTCCGCATGCGCCGCTCTATCGCCCAATCCCTCCGTGGCGCATTCCGCCCCTCGGCCCACCCCACGGCCCAGGGCCGTACCGAACAGGATATCCCCGCCCGCTGGGTCATCCTCTCGCTCGCCATCCTCTTCATCCCCATTACCGCCATTTACTACGGCTTCACCGGCGGCTGGACCTCAGCTCTGGTCGCCGCTGCCATCATGGGCGGCGCCGGATTTCTCCTCTCCGCCGTCGGCGGCTACCTCGTCGGTCTGGTCGGCAGTTCCAACCAGCCCCTCTCCGGACTCACTCTGTCGGCCCTCGTCCTCGCCGCCCTGCTTCTGCTCGCCATGGGCGTCCGCGGCCCTTCCGGCGTCGCAGCCGTCCTCGGCGTCGCCGCCGTTGTGGCTGTCGCCGTTTCTGTGTCAGGTTCGATGATTCAGGACCTCAAGGCCGGCCACATCCTCGGCGGCACCCCGTGGAAAATGCAGCTTGTCGAAATCGTTGCCGTCATCTCTCTGTCGTTTTTCCTGATGGGACCCATCATCGCCCTGCATGAAGCCAACCTCGCCACCGGCGGCATCGGCGGACGCGCGCTGCCCGCCCCGCAGGCCGGACTCATGGCCCAACTCGCCAAAGGAATCATAGGCGGCGACATGGCTTGGGGCCTGCTCGCCATCGGTGCCGCTTTCGGCATCGCCCTGCTGCTGTGCGGCGCAAAAGCCATGATGCTGGTCGCCGTCGGCATGTATCTGCCCTTCGACACCAGTTCCGCCATCTTCGCCGGTGGCGTCATTCAATGGGCCGGCTCGCGCGTCATGGCCCGGTTGGACGACGCCCGCCGCCGCAAGGCCGAGGACGCCGGCACCCTGCTCGCCTCCGGACTCATCGCTGGCGAGGCCATCGTCGGCATCCTTCTCGCTGTCCTCTTCCTCACCGGCGTCCAGTCGCTCACCCATGCCTTCACGGGCCTCGATGAACTCCCCTTCTACGCCCCCTGGGGCGGCTGGTTCTCGCTCGCCGCCTTCGCTATTCTGGCTTGGCTTCTGATTTGGATTCCCCTCCGCCGAGCGAAATCAGAAACGTCTGCAGGATCTGCGGCGCTGGAACGGTAGCCTCCCCCGCGCGGCCCTTCCAATCCGGCAGCAGCGTCATCACGATAAACTCCGGCGCTACCTCCGCCTCGCCCGATCCGAGCCGGTACAGAGCTTGCGCCGGCGCCCCCTTCAGCACCACCATCTTCACCGATTCCGGCGTCGGCTTGGCGCAATTCTCCGCCGGCGATGTCACCAGATACTCCCTGCACCGCATCGGCCTGTGCTCGTAGATCGAACACGACTCCTCTTCCAGAAACGGACACGCCACACCCAGCGTGAAGTACTTCAACGCCAGGTCCCTGCGCTCCACTTCGTCGGTCAGTTGCCCGATCCCGCGCATTGCCTCGATCAGCCCGCTTTCCTCCATTCGCCGCATCGCTTCCGCGAAGCGCCCCTCCACCTTCGTCCTGCGCTCCCACTCCATGCCCGCCACCAGTTTAAGCAGCGCCTCCGCCTCGTGTACGCTGATCGGCACTGGCTGGCGGCAACACGCCCCGCACCCGGCCTTGCACGTGACCGTGCGCCCCTCGTCCACTGCTTCATCCACCGCGTTGTCCACGACCAACCCTGCCACCGCATTCATCACTGGCAGCAGCTCGACCACACGCACTGGCCCCGTGGGGAGCTTGATGTCGCACTTGTATTCGTTCTTGCCCAGACGCAAAGTAAACGCAGCCGTTCCTGTGCTCATTGAAACTGAAGATACACGAGATCGTCGGCTAGGTACACCAAAAAGTCCGGATCACGCCCTTGGATGCGCTTCGTCGTACACTCTCATCAAATCCTTGAGCGAGAGCTTCGTGTACTTCTGCGTTGTTGACAGCGAGGCGTGCCCCAGCAGCTCCTGAATCGCCCGCAAGTCTGCCCCCGCCGTCAATAGGTGCGTCGCGTACGCATGCCTGAGCGAATGTGGATGCAGCCCGGCGTCGCCCGCAAGCGCCACCGCATACATCTTCACGATTCCCCGCGCCCCGCGGTCGGTCAGCCGCCCACCCCTCTGATTCAGATACACCGCCGCCGGATCGCCGTGCGGCGGCCGCTCCTCAAGCCACGCCTTGATCGACGCCAGCGCCCGCCCCGGCACCGGCACCTGACGCTCCTTCTTCCTCTTGCCCCTGACCTTTACCCACCCTTCGGCCAAATCCAGGTCCGCCACGTCCATCCCCACCGCCTCGCTGATCCGCAATCCGCACCCGTACAGCACTTCGAACAGCGCTAGATCCCGCTTCGGCATCGGCCGCTCCAGCTTGCCCGCCGCGATCTCGTCGATCAGCCCGTTCGTCTGCTGTTCGGTTGGCACTTCGGGTAGACACTGCGGCATCTTCGGCGTCGTCAACAACTTCGCCCGGTTCACCCCGATCCGCCCGCGTCGCAGTTGGCAATCGAACATCCCCCTCACCGCGGCCAGCTTTCTCCGGATCGTCACCTTCGACAATCCCTGCCCGTGCAGATCCGCCAGCCACTCTCTCAGCTGCCACTGGTCGAAATCCGACGGCGCGGGCGGCGCCAATCCCGGCCTGGTGAAATACCCCTCGAACTGTCGCAGATCCGTTCCGTAGCTGCGCAGTGTGTGCGCCGACGCGCTCTCTCGTGCCAGTTCGCCCAGATACTCCTTGATCGCTTCGCCCAACTCGCTCATTGCGCCCTCAGGTATTCATCCAACGCCCGCTCGGCCCGCCTGCATACCTCGGCGTGCCTTGCCTTCTTGTCCCGCTTCAGCTTCGCTCTCGTCTCTTCGTCCAACGCTGGCAGCACGTCAAAAGCGATGTTGGCCGGCTGATAGTGTTTCGCATCCGCGTTCGCCACGTAATGGCACAACGACCCCACCGCTGTCTCCCGCGGCAGTGGCATGGGTTCCCGCCCCATCGCCATCTCGGCTGCATGCAGGCCCGCCAGCAACCCCGTCGCCATCGATTCAACATACCCCTCAACGCCCGAAATCTGACCCGCGAACACCACCTTTGGCTCCTTTTTCAACCGCAGCGTCCCGTCCAACAGTTCCGGCGCATTGATGTATGTGTTCCGGTGCATCTGCCCGTAGCGCAGAAACTCTGCCTGCTCCAGCCCCGGAATCATCCTGAACACCCGCTTCTGCTCCGGAAACTTCATGTGATTCTGGAAACCCACAAGGTTGTAGCTGTCGGCCCGCTGCGACTCCTGCCTGAGTTGCACCGCCGCATACGGCCACCTTCCGGTCTTTGGATCGGTCAATCCCACCGGCTTCATCGGCCCGAACCGCAGCGTGTCCCGCCCTCGGCGCGCGATCTCCTCAATCGGCAGACACGCCTCGAAGAATGCCACCTTGCCTTCATGAATCGCCGCATCCTCGGGGATATGCGCTTCGGCGGACTCCGCCGCCAGCACCGCCTCAACAAAGGCAATGTACTCGTCCTTGTTCAACGGACAGTTCAGATAGTCGTCGCCGCCGTCGAGGGACTTCCCATAGCGGGACGCCGCGAACACCTTCTCCCGGTCGATCGTCGAAGCGTCCACGATCGGACTGATCGAATCATAGAAGTACAGCCGCTCCGACCCCGTCCTCGCGGCGATGCCGCCGGCCAGCGCCCCAGATGTCAGCGGCCCGGAAGCGACAATGACAATCCCGTCTTCAGGAATCGCCCTCACCTCTTCCCGCCGCACCTCGATCAGCGGCTCGTTCTCAATCGCCTCCGTCATCCCGGCCGCGAACACTTCCCTGTCCACTGTCAGCGCATGTCCGCCCGGCACCCGCGCCTTTTCCGCTACCTCCATCGACAGCGACCCTAGCCGCCTCAATTCCTGCTTTAGTAACCACGACGCTGTATTCTCGGAATCGCTCTTCAGCGAATTCGAACACACCAGTTCCGCCAGGCGGTCCGACTGGTGCGCCTCGGTCGATTTCGCCGGGCGCATCTCATAGAGGATGCACCGCAACCCCGCGCGCGCCAGCGCCCACGCCGCCTCGCACCCGGCCAACCCCCCGCCAATGACATGGATCGTCAAAATCTAACCTCTGCAAGTTCCATTAACATTGTAGTTTCATGACTCGCCGTACCCTCCTTCTCGCACTCATGGTGTCGCTATGCGCGTTTGCGCAAGAACCCATCCGATACACGGTCAGCTTTCCCGCTCCGCACACCCATTACCTCGAAGTCTCGGCCTCGATTCCTTCGCGGGGACCGGCCCTCGAGGTCTTCATGGCCGTCTGGACCCCTGGTTCCTATCTCGTCCGCGAGTACGCCCGCAATGTCGAGGACTTCCAGGCGTCGGCAAACGGTAAACCGCTCGATTGGGCCAAGTCCCGCAAGAACCGCTGGCTCATCCAGACCGGCGGCGCCCGCCGCGTCGAACTCCGCTACAAGGTCTACGCCCACGAATCCTCGGTCCAGGGCAATTGGGTCGACGCCGGCTTCGCCATGCTCAACGGCGCGCCCAACTTCGTCACCCCCGTCGGCCATCAGCAGGGTCCTTTCGAAGTCACCCTCGAACTGCCCAAAACCTGGTCCCGCCACATCAGCGGCATGAACCTCAAGCCCGGCAGCCCCAGCACCTACGTCGCAGCCGACTTCGACGAACTCCTCGACTGCCCCATCTACGCTGGCAATGGCCCCATCCACGAATTCGAGGTAGAGGGCAAGAAACACTATCTCGTCAACGAAGGCCAGGGCCCCATGTGGGACGGCCCTGCCTCCACACGCGACGTGGCGAAGATCGTCGCCGAATACAGCCGCATGTGGGGCGGTCTGCCCTATGACAAGTACGTCTTCTTCAACATGCTAATCGAATCCGGCGGCGGCCTCGAACACCGCAATTCCACCTGGCTCAACGCCAGCCGCTGGGCCTACGCCGGCGTCGAATCCACCCCGCCCGGCGGAGCAAACCCGTCCGCGCCCCGCGTGCGCCGCCCCACCCGCCAGGGCTGGCTTGGCCTCGTCAGCCACGAGTACATCCACCTCTGGAACGTGAAACGCCTCCGGCCCGTTGAACTCGGCCCCTTTGATTTCGAGAACGAGGTCTACACCCGCTCGCTCTGGCTCGCCGAAGGCGTCACCTCCTATTACGGCCCGCTCGCACTCGGCCGCGCCAGACTCTCCACCCAGACTCAGGTCATTGAGGCCATGGGCGGCGCCATCGCCCAACTCCAGGCCACCCCCGGCCGGCTCGTCCAACCCGTCGAGGCCTCCAGCTACGACACCTGGATCAAGCTCTACCGGCCGAACGAAAACTCCAGCAATACCTCCATCAGCTACTACACCAAGGGCCAGGTCATCGGGTTCCTGCTCGACGCCAGGATCCGCAAACTCACCGGCGGGAAGAAGTCGCTCGACGACGTCATGGTTCTCTCCTACAAGCGTTTTGGCGGCAGCAAAGGCTATATGCCCGAAGAGTTCCGCAAAACCGCCTCCGAAGTCGCCGGCTCCGATCTCTCCGCCTGGTTTAGGAACGTCCTCGAAACCACCAGGGAACTCGACTACACCGAGGCCCTCGATTATTACGGGCTCCGCTTCCGTCCCGCCCCGGACCGCAAGCAGATCGCCAACGGCGCAACGGTCAACTCATCTTCCGGCCGCATCCTGGTCACCCGCGTCCAGCGCAACACCCCGGCATGGAACGCCGGATTGAACGTCGACGACGAGATCATCGCCGTCGAAGACTACCGCCTCCGCGCCGACCAGTGGCCCGCCCGCCTCGACTACTACGCCACGGTCGGCTCCGATCAACCGCGAACGGAGAGAGCGGGTACGCCCACGGACCCGGCGTCCTCCCGCACCGTGAAGCTCCTCGTCTCCCGGCGCGATAAGCTTCTCACCCTCGATATGCCCATCGTCCAGGAGGTGCCAGCCTCGTGGTCCCTGGAAGTCAAGCCCGATGCCTCCGTCGAACAAAAGGCGAATCTCAACGCCTGGCTCCGTCAGTGATCTTCGCTACCCAAATGGGTGAATAGAAACTGGATAAGAAAGTCAGCAATAAACTGTCTTTGCAGACAAGCTATTTATTATCAGCATTATATATCGATTTCAAGTTCGTTTGGTCGCGATTTCCGGACCCCGGGTCGCCGCCCGGGTGGAGCGCCTATTCGCCCCCCTCTTCGGGCAAATCCTCCAACTCAGCCGCCTCCCGCCGGACCTTCTTCAGCGCCTCCACCACCGCCGGATGGCCGAATCCGGCGGTCCGCAGCCGCCTGTAAATCCCGGCCATTTTCGCCCTGTCTTCGAGTAGTTCCGCCAGCGGCTTCCCCCTGAACTTCCGTTCCAGATACCGCTCGACCATCGCCACTTCGTCCCTTCCCTGGTAGGCCTGCTCAACCGCCGCGTTGACTACGGTTGCCGCCACCCCCTTCGCCCGGAGTTGAGCGGTTGCCTTGCCCCGGCCCATCATCCCGCCCTCCGCCCGGTTCATGGCGAAACTCGCCGCCAGTCTCCGGTCATCCACCACCCCGTAGCCGCTCAGCATCCCGATCACCTCGTCCACGTCTTCCACGCGCGCCGCCCTCGCCCTGAGCTTGCGCCTCAACTCGGCCAGGCTGAGAGCGCGCCCTGCCAGCAGCCTGGCGGCATGGTCTTTGAGTTGCGCGACAGTCAGTTTCGTCGCTGGCTTGAATGCCATGAATGTTTCGGCTCCTCCTTGATTCTGGTGAGTTACACTGGGAACTGCAAGGCGCTGTAAGTCCTGCGGAAAGGAGTTCTCATGGACGAGGACCGTCGTATTTCCTACTTCCTGTTGGGTCTTGGCGTGGGGGTGGCTGTTGGAATTCTGTTCGCGCCGAAGTCCGGTACCGAAACGCGCGAACTGATCAAGTCGAAGGCGGAGGAGGGCAAGGAGTTCCTGGCACGCAGAGGTACCGAGTGGAAGGATTCGGCCACCGAGTTGCTCGACCGCGGCAAACAGGCCGTCAGCCGCCAGAAGGAGCAAGTCGCCGCCGCCGTCGAGGCCGGCAAACAGGCCTACCGCGAAACGGCCGGCCATACTGAGCCCAGCGCCGATCCGTCGGCCTACGTCGAAGGCGTCTAGCCCGGCGGCACCACAAGCATGTTCTCTGAGAATGCAACCTTGTTAATGACCATCGCCGTGGTCATATCGAGTCTCGCTTTGCTGATCGGCGCGCTGTCCGTCGTTGGCCTCTACCGCGCCGTCCGTCGGCTGGAGGCTGAGCTCTTGCCGCTGTTCCCCTTGGCCATGTCCACGCTCGACCAGGCCCAGCAGACCCTGGCTGTGTCCCTTACCCAGATCGAGCAGCTCAGCGCCAAGGCCCACGCCGTGCTGGACAGCTCGAAGCAGCAACTCGAAGCGTTCTCCGAGACACGCGGCGAATTCACCCAACGGCTGCGCGCTCAGGCGGAACGGCTCGAACTGGTTCTTGACGACACAGTATCACGCCTCCACGAAGTCGTCGGAGTCGTTCACAGCGGCGTCATGACTCCGGTGCGAGAGGTGTCCGGCGTTCTCTCAGGCATCCGGACCGCGTTTCAGACCCTTCTCCGAAATCGCCGGCCTTCGGTGGACCGGGCCACCCACGACGAAGAAATGTTCATCTGACGGGTTCAAGTCTCTTCCGCACCGCCCGATAAGGGCGTTGTGAGTATGAGCGACCCCAGCCACGTGCTGCGTGCCTGCCTGGACGCATACGCTGGCGACCCCCAGTCGGTGGCTAGGAAACTCCGCTATCTGATCGACCAAGACCCGCAGGCCTTCGATCAGGTCGCCCTTACCCTGATCTCCGGCGCAACCGATTCGCCGGCCGTCCGTTACACGATCGCTCTGCTGGCCTCCCGCGGCCGTCTGGCTCCGCTGATTCGCCGTATCGCTGCCCAGGATCCCGGTTCCGCCGGCATGCTGGCCCACATCGCCCAGAAAGTCGATGCCCACATCGACTTGACCCGTCCGCCGATCGATGGCGCTGAGGCCGCCGAAATCCACTCCATCCAAGCTTGCGCCCCTCTGCTTCATCCCCTCAGCGAAGCTCTGCGCGGCGGCTTGGAGTTGTTGGCGGGGCTCGCCGCGGGCAACAAGATGAACGGCAATTCGAGATCCCGGCTAGCCCGCGTCGCCGGCCGCTGCCTGACTCTGCATTCAAGGCTGCTTGAGTTCCTGGAGGATGCCGACCCGCGCGTCAGGGCGAATGCGGTCGAGTCGCTTTGGAACATGCCCGGCTCGCTTTCAGTGGAGCTCCTTCGGAGAGCGGCGCAGGACCCACACCACCGTGTCGCAGCCAACGCCCTGATCGGCCTTCACCTCGCGGGCGAGATCAGTTCGCTTGGCAGTCTGATCGGCATGACCTCCAGCACGAACCAGTTGTTTCAGGCCGCCGCCGTCTGGGCCATGGGCCGAACCGGCGACGAACGGTTCGAAGCCGTGCTGAAGCAGATCCGCGCCGAGGGCCGGCCCACGGCCTCACTTCTGAGAAACGTCCTTCCGGCCATGGCCCGCATCCGCCAGAGCCGCCAGGTTCGCGAATCCAGAAATATCGGCATCCGCATTCTGGCCACCGAGGCCGGTCCGGAATGGGCCAGATACACCATCGCCGTGCACGCCGGGCGAGGCCCCGTCGAGGACCGGCTCAGGCCCATCGAGTTTCATCCCTACTGCCGCGAAACTCCAATCTGGGACTACCATGTGGCCAGCGTCGGACAGCAGAGGCCGATTCACGTGAGTTGGCTTCTGCCTGCCACGACGGTGGAGAGGAATCGGCGCGAAACCCTCAACGCCGGGATCCTGCGTGCGGCGCTGGATGTCAAACGGCCGCTCGATTGCTGGTCGGTGAATGGGTACCGCGAGAGCCGCCCGAGCCATTTTGCCAGCGATTACAGGGACATCGCTCAGACGCGCCACGGCCTCGCCGGAGGTCTGCGCCGGCCCGTGGCGCAGACCGGCGCGGCTTCGCTGCTCGCCTGTGCAGCCGGTCTCGATCCTCAGGGACTTCCGCTCAGCGTCTGCGCAAGCGCCGCCGCGGCGGCGCAACCCGTTGGTACGGAAGCCGCTCCAGTCCATCTCATCCTGGTCGCCGACCTTCTCCGGCCCGATGCCTTCGATCCGGATGACGTGCGTGCTCTGGCCGCCCTATTGCGCGAACGGGCGGTAGCGTTCCATGTCCTCGCCAGTTCCAGGGTTGACGAAGTGCTAGTCGAAACTCTGACCGGTTTGGCCGGCCCCACTGGTGGATGGGTACTCAGGGGCGATGTTGAATCCAGTCCCGCACAAGCTGCGTTGATAGCTGCCGCTATCCACCGGCACTGGCGTCTCACTCTGCCGATGCACGTGAACCAGGATAGCCTCAGCCTGCGCATCGTTTCGGGGAACTGGCGCGGCGAGACGGCTCTGCCGGCACCCGAGCTTCCGGTCCCCGTGGTCTCGGCGGCGTGAACGAGCACGCTTGC
>Ga0116171_10000896_pt1 | contig 30796 bp, 28 predicted proteins | sample AD_JPNHW2_MetaG_FD_89798 | JGI IMG/M metagenome (GOLD analysis project Ga0116171, IMG submission 89798) | Active sludge microbial communities of municipal wastewater-treating anaerobic digesters from Japan - AD_JPNHW2_MetaG | ecosystem: Engineered > Bioreactor > Anaerobic > Digestate | place...
AAAAAAGTCCAGGATGCAAACTGACCCGTCAGTTCATATCAGAACAGTACATTTGAGCAGCATTTTAAGTCAATGTTTTTTTGAAAAAATTGGACATAATAAATGAATTGTGCATAGAATTAACCCGACCGGATTACGTGCATGACAGGCAGTTTACAGGACATAATATTCTTTTTTTTATATTTAAAACAAAAATATTTTAGCACACAGCACCAGGCAGGCGCTTTTAGGATTGACTTTTATTTTAAACAATGTATTTTGGTACCGTAGCGGTTAAGTTCATAAAATATTCTGTATTTCTTACCAGATGTACCACGGGTAATCTTCAGGAGATTTTAACTAATTCGCACCGGGAATTCCCGATTAAAACTCAGGAGTAAATCTAATGTCTCAAGGCACAGTAAAATGGTTTAACGATCAGAAAGGTTTCGGCTTTATATCAGCCACAGATGGCAAAGACTATTTTGTTCATCATTCAAGCATAATGGGTACGGGTTTTAAAACTCTTAAAGAGGGTGCCCAGGTTCAATTCGAAATTGAAAACACAGACAGGGGCCCCAGGGCCATCGATGTTGCAGTAATATAATTTAATCTTGCATACTATTGATTAAAGCTCTCCGGAAGGAGAGCTTTTTTTATGCCTTCAATCTGAAACAGCATCGCCTGAATCATGCGGTTCGCCCGCCATACTGCTCCTGTCGTTCTTTTCAACCGCGATGACGCTCCAGAGTTCACTCTTCTCCATGCCCAGCCGCCAGAACGCCACTGAATCGGTGTAGCTCCTGTACATCATAAGCTTCTCCCTTGTTGCGGTCACATCATCAAAGTAGAGCACAACTGCAACTTTCTCGTCGCAGGTGATTACCCACCCTGTCTCGACCGAGTATTCAAACTTCGCATCGTCCCTGGATAGTATTTTATCGATCTCCCTGCCCCCCACTGCCCTGCTGTATCCGTTCTTCTGCCATGACCTGCCGTAGAGGGGCAGCCCCATGATCAGTTTGCTCTGCGGAACATTTTTACCTGAATAACGGGCCACCGCCCTGCACCACTCCAGTGACGCCACAGGCCCGGGGCGGCTGCTGCTCCAGTGCTGGTCATAGGCCATAATCATTACCCTGTCAGCTATTGATGCGATCACACCGTAATCATAGGCGTCAGTAACCTTTTTTCTCCTGGCAGGGAGAGCGACACTGAGCACCTTGCCCTGCGGGAGCCCGGCCTTCAGCAGCCTGAGGAACTCGATGAATGAATCCCTGTCTCCAGGCTGCACAGCCTCGAAATCTATCTGTACACCGTCGTACCCGCCGGAATGCCCCACTATATCAGCAACAAGCGTGTCACGTATGCCGTACCACGGGTCAAGGCAGAAGTGCATAAGCGCCGCATTGTCAAGGTTGGCCACCACAAGGTGTATGCGGCGTTTTATTCCATTATATGAAGGGACAACCGGCGGTTTAGCTGCTGCGGTGAGTTTACCCCTGTAGGTTATGCCCACGCTGAAGTAGCAGATGTCGGTTACAGGCGCGTCGCCGCTGAACTTTTTCTCTTCGCCGCGCATCATGTAGCCCCAGACCTCGCGGAATTCTATGGGAGCAAAACCCGCTGAGGCGCCGCCCGACACCAGGAACACAACCATGGTGCAGGCAAGGAGGATCAACGGGATTATATATTTCTTTTTATTCATAAAGATTCAACCTGGAAAATTGTCTTCTGCCATTGCCCCCGGCGGAGGATATATGGTGCCTTATCCTTATGTCATTTCGAACCCGCTTCAACGCTTCGGGTGAGAAATCTCAGTTAACAGGCATTTTTCGTTTAGAGATTTCTCAGTCGCTATCTTTTTATTCATAAGCATCTTTTACTTCAGCTCCATCGAAATGACAAATAGCCTCATGCTGCAACAACTCTTTGTTCACGCGTGCCAGAAAATGTTACTGCCAGTTTCCTGTTCCGACCTTGAAATAATTCATAAGATTGATAAGATTGTCTGTCATTGCAGTAATCTCGCCGGCAGAAGTGTTTACAGCCAGGGAAGCATCCATGTTACCCTGTGAAAGCCGGCTTATTGACCCGAGTGAATCCGCAATTGAATCAACAACGCGCTCATGCTCTTCGACCAGTTCATGGATATCGGTGATTACGCTTTTCATGGTTTCGGACTCTTTGTGCACCTTGTCGTTGTACCCGGACTGTTCGTTCATATAGGTGGTGATCTTCTGAATCAGCGCGGAGATCGAGGATACATCTGTAATGACATCGCTGAACAGCCCGATCATGGAATTAACGCTCAGCATTCCCTGTGATATAAGCAGCGAGTTATCGCGTATGATCCTGTCTATATCCTTTACATTATACGCGGTTTTGTCTGCAAGTTTTGATATTTCGTCAGCCACAACGGCAAAGCCCCTTCCGGCATCCCCTGCCCTGGCAGACTCAATAGCAGCGTTCAGGGAAAGCAGGTTGATCTGGTCCGATATATCGCTTATGATCCCTGCAATACCGGTCATCTCTTCCGAACTTTTACCTATGCTGGCCATTATGCTGCTTGCAGACTGGAGCGAGTCTTTACCTTTTATTACATTGCCGGTTATGGTTTCAGTAAGTTTTGACGCAAGCTTTGATTCATCGGCAAGGGCGGATATTGAGTTCGACAGGTCAACCAGCCTGTTGGTCAGGGATGTGAACCCGTCAGCCTGCACATCGGCGTTCTTTGCGAGCATTTCCACGCTCGATTTTATGTGTGTGCCTCCTTCGAACACCTCGCGTTCAAGGCCTGTCTGCTTAACCAGGTTATCCGAGAGCCCGTTCATTGAGTTCCTGATCGCGACGGATGCCGAGTCAAGGTCAACTGATATAATCTTGATTTCTGATATTACATCACGCAGCCTGCCCGTGAACCTGTTGAATTCAAACGCAGCCCTTCCAAGCTCATCGTTTGTGGTTACCGGAAGTCCCCCGGTAAGGTTCCCCTCCCCTTCGGCCATATCGTGCAGGCTGCTGACAAGCCGTCCAAGGGGAACGCTGATCATCCTGCTTATAAACAGGGAGAGTAAAACCGCTGCGATAACCGCGGCAAATGATATGAGAATATAAATAACCATCGTCTTCTTTAAAATCGCACTGGCATTTTTGTCAGATATATCAATTCCCAGCATGCCCAGGTACACACCTTCATCAAAGACCGGTGCATAACCGGAAACTATATTGAAACGCCCCTCCTCGTCCCATGCGAACTCCGTATCAGCCACATTCAGTTTTTTATCGGCTGCGCCGGCCATGACTGAATCAGGCCCGGCCTCGTAGAGCTTGGAGTAACGGGTTATCTCGTCCATTGAGCCGCCGGTCTCTTTTGCTTCGGCAAGAAGTTCAGGTGCATCCGCATCGGCCACGAACCGCAGCATGCCGGGTTCAGCGGTGGGTATGACAATGTACGCATAGATAAGCAGGTCCGGCTGCGCGTCCCTTATAAGGTTAAGGTCGCTGCATACACGCTCAAATTCCGGCGCAGATTCAATCCCCGATATCACTTCCTCTTCAAGGGGATACTCTTCCGCACCGTCAACCTTTGTGTAGTCATAACCCGGAGCCAGGCTGGAAACAATACCCGCGAGAGATTTCCGGTCAATCATGAACGAACCTGTATAAGCGATGTTGGTGAGCCTGGCCCTCAGCTCGGTGAACAGCTGCTTCTTCAGCATAATATATGATGTGAGTGTAATCCCTATACAGATTGCAGAGATCAGCACAAACACAATTATTGCAACCCTTGTGCGTAATCCCAACCTGGATAATTTTTCATGATTTAATGATGCCATAAACGCGCCCCGCCTGAGCTTTTTGTACAATATATCCCTGCAGCCCGGACGTGTCAAGAAAGCCCGCCACTGAACAGGACCCCGGTAGTTTTTTTTTAATTTTTAACGCCGGCTCCGTATAATATTTCCTTGACATGCGGTTTTTTTACGATCCCTGTATATAAGTGTAATTCTCACAATTAAAAACCAGATATAAGCCGGTAACTTGCCATGAAGCTGATACTATTTTCATTTGCAGTAACACTCTGCGGCATTATACTCGTTCTGCTGCTGCCGCTCAGGCTTAAAAAAAATGCCGCGCTCACAGCGGTAATCGCATCAGGAATACTCAATTTCAGCGCAGCCTTTACAGCCCTGAAATACGGCTCCCTTGAGCTTGTATTCAAATGCGGTTTTCCGTTCGGTATGCTACCTCTCAGGATTGATCTGCTCAGCGCATTCTTCATTATTGTCATAAACATTACGCTCATCACGGGCTGCTGGTACGGGTTCTACTACATGAAGATGTACACCAGCCGGTCAAAAGATCCAATTCACTGGGTATCGTTCCTGGTGCTCCAGTCTGCAATGACCGCTGTCTGCATTATGCAGAACATTATCGCCTTCCTGATGTGCTGGGAGGCCATGACAGTTGCAGCCTTCCTCCTTGTAACGTACGAACACGAAAAGAGGCAGACGCTGCGCGCGGGCATAAACTACTTCATCCAGTCGCATATCTGCGTGCTGCTTCTTATCACGGGATTCATATGGGTTTCGACTGCAGCGGGATCATTTGACATGCAGCAGATTATGAACCACGCACGGTCGCAGGCCGGCGCGCCCGGGCCGTGGCCGTTTATAATTCTCTTTACAGGTTTTGCATTCAAGGCCGGGTTTGTCCCGCTGCATACATGGCTGCCATGGGCGCACCCCGCTGCCCCTGCGCACGTATCAGGCGTGATGTCCGGGGTAATAATAAAAATGGGCATATTCGGCATATTCAGGGTTATACCTCTCTGCCAGGGAAACATGCTTGAGATGGGAAGGCTTATACTTATTCTTTCGACAGCCACGGCACTGTACGGTGTTATGGTTGCTATAGTGCAGCATAACCTGAAGCGGCTGCTTGCATATCACAGCATTGAAAACATCGGCATCATAGGCATGGGGATAGGGCTGGGGCTCATGGGTACAGGCATGGGAAACAGCGACATTGCAATGGCAGGATACTGCGGCGCGCTGCTGCACACGCTGAACCATTCACTCTTTAAATCGCTCCTGTTCTATACCGCGGGATCGGTCTACAGGAAGTCCCACACGGTAATTATCGAGGAGCTTGGCGGAATCATGAAGTACATGCCTTTCACCGCGGGCCTGTTCCTGGTGCCCGCGCTTGCCATCACCGGGCTTCCGCCCCTGAACGGGTTTGTTTCCGAATTCCTTATATACAGTTCAATGTACCGCGGGCTCACAGCGGGTGTACTCCCGGTATCCATGCTCATGCTCTGCTGCATTTTCGGCCTGGTAATGGTGGGGGGGCTTGCGTTCCTCTGCTTTACAAAGGCGTTCGGGATAGTGTTCCTGGGTACCCCGCGTCATCATCTGCCGGAAGGATGCGCCGAGGTGGAGAACATGGCGCTTGTTCCGCAGGTGATTGTGCTCTGCCTGATCGTCTGCATAGGTGTTTTCCCGGCACCATTTGTACGCCTGGCGTCCATGCCTGCCGCAGCAATGCTGAATAATGCGGCTTTAGCCGGGGTCCAGGCACCTTCAACATGGCTTATGTATTCGATATCCATGGCCGGGATACTGCTCATCCTGCTCACCGGCGTGATCCTGGCCATAAGAATGTTTGTGATCAGACGTTCAGCCGTGCGGCAATCGCCGGTATGGGGATGCGGGTACACCGGCGGAAGCCCGAAGATCCAGTACACTGCAACATCGTTTGTGCAGACATATACAAATATCGCCTCACCTATACTGAAGATACACTCGGAATACCCGGTACTCAACGGGATGTTCCCTGAACCAGGATCGTTCCGGACGCACTCGTTCGATAAAATAGAGGATATCCTGGTCGACAGCAATATGCGGCGCATGGGCAGGTTCATGACCCTGTTCGGTTTTCTGCAGAACGGCCTTATACAGTACTACATACTCTACGGTGTTTTATTTATTACTGCAATAATTGCCTTCACGTTCAGGCAGGCTATATTTTCATTCATAATTTCATTCCTGGCACTGGGGTAGAATCATGGAATCCTTAATACTTATCATAACAGCAAGCCTCTTCTTTACCGGAATAATTGGCCGGGTGAAGAGTATCGCAGCAGGGCGAAAGGGACCGGACGTGATACAGCCGCTGCGCGACATCCTGCGCAACCTTAAAAAAGCGCCTGTTTACGGCGATACCACGGGAATCATATTCAGGGCAGCACCCTCAATCTACATAGCCTCGCTTATTACCGCGGCGCTCTGTATACCGCTCGGCTCGCGTCCGGGCTTGATATCCTTCCAGTGGGACTTTGTATTCTTTATCTATACCATGGCACTTGGTAAATTCTTCATGATTATTGCAGCCCTTGACACCGGCAGCCCCTTCGAGGGGATGGGCGCAAGCAGGGAGGCCCTCTTTTCGCTCTTCATGGAACCTGCACTCTTTATGATCATGGGCTCATTCGCACTGCTTACGGGGAATTCATCGTTTGCATCCATAATCGCCGGGCTGCACGGTGCCGCAATCCCTGCCGCTGTAAGTTTTACAATTTCCGGCATAGCAGCTGCCATACTGATGCTCACGGGGATGGTCGAAAACAGCCGGATGCCGGTTGATGATCCGCGGACCCACCTTGAACTTACCATGATACACGAGGTCATGATACTGGATAACAGCGGGTTTGACCTGGGGATGATCATGTACGGCGTGTGCCTCAAGTTTTCAATATTCGGCGCGATCATCGCCAACCTGATGATAAAGCCGGGGACACATCTTGTTGTTTATACACTGCTCTTCCTTGCGGTACAGGCAATATTCGCGGTATTTACCGGTCTCGTGGAATCCTTCATGTCAAGGTTCAGGATGAAAAACAATCCGCAGTTCATATACACGATCACCACCGCGACTCTCCTGGTCTTTCTTGCAGTAATGCACGTCGCGGGCATAAGGGGAAAAATACCATGGTAAACCTGATCCTGCTCATAGTAATTGCATCGTTATTCTTCCTTGTTACCGCGTGGAGGCTCGTCACATATATACAGATACTCGCACTGCAGGGGATACTGCTCTTCTTCGCCGCGTTCTTTTCACTCACATCAATGCACTGGGCAAACTTTACCCTGATCCTCACTGAAACCGTAATTGTCAAGGCTGTTGCTATCCCGTTTTTTCTTTCCTACATCCTTAAACGCAACAACATAACACGCGAGGCTGAGCCCCTGGTCCCTACGTTCGTTTCGCTTGTCCTGATGATAATATTGATTATAATGATATTTTTCCTCTCATACGCGTCGGGCTACAGTATACTTGATAACCTTTTCTTCGTGGTTGCGCTCTCTACGATTTTTACCGGGCTGTATATAATCATGACACGGCGGAAGATAATTACCCACGTCATGGGGTTTCTTGTAATCGAGAACGGCGTGTTCATTCTCTCCCTGGCGGTGGGTAACGAAATGCCGATGATGGTGAACATGGGTATACTCCTGGATATGTTTGCCGGCGTACTCACGCTGGGGATATTCATAAACAGGATCGGTGACGTCTTTAAAGACGGGGATGTTTCAAACTTGAGAAGGCTTAAGGATTGATGCCATGTTAAAGCTATACTTTATCTGTTCTTTTCTTATAGGCGCCGCGCTTGCGTTCAACAGGATTCGTCCTGTAAAGATCGCACTGCTGTGCCTGTTCGTTACACTCCAGGGCGCGTTCACTTTGCATGTTATACGCAACAGGGGCGCGGGATTCTGGTACTTTTCGGCAGACAGCCTTGCCGTAATTTTCATCACCATTCTCTTCTTCATCTCGGCAATGTCGATCTACCACAGCTTTGCCTACCTTAAATGGAGGCAGAAGGAGGCGCGCGAAAGAAACTTCTTCTTCGCCGCAATGGTAATACTTGTATCTGCACTTACATGCGCGTACTGCGCCAACCACATAGCGATTACATGGGTATTTGTCGAGATCACGACAATAGCCGCGTCGTTCCTGATCTACTACCTTCGCACAGAACTCGCTCTTGAAGGGACATGGAAATACATATTCGTGTGTACAATAAGCATTACCTTTGTTTTCATAGGCATCCTGCTCCTGGGGATAGCAGCCGGCAATACCGGGATCACGGACCTTACATACGCGCAGCTTACGGCTAACGCCTCAAAGCTTGATCCCTTCTGGACCAAAATGGCATTCATCTTTATATTCACAGGGTATACAGCGAAGGCCGGGCTCTTCCCCATGTACACAGCGGGCATTGACGCAAAGGACAAGTCCCCCTCCCCTGCTGGCGCGCTCTTTGCCAGCGGCCTCATGAACGTCGGGTTCTGCGGTATATTCAGGACATACCAGGTCATAATCCTCACATCATCGGCAGAATGGGCAAAGTCGATTCTCATAATAAGTGCATCAATATCCATATTCATTGCAGCGGTATACATGATGAAGGTGGACAACTACAAGCGCATGCTTGCATATTCAAGCATTGAACACATGGGTATAATAATGCTGGGACTGGCCATGGGAGGTATCGGCGCGTTCGCGGCGCTCTTCCACCTTGTGCTCCATTCGTTCATAAAGGCAGGGATATTCTACCAGACGGGGATAGCCTACCGCGTATTCGGCAGCAAGCTGGTGAGCGAGACAGGGGGCTACTTCAGGATAAGCTTAAGCGGTTCCATGGTGCTTCTGCTGGCATTCATCTGCGTCACCGCTGTTCCCCCTTCGGGGTTATTTATCTCCGAGTTCCTCATATTCACTGCCATGTTCAGGTCAGGGTACATGTGGCTGATGCTTGCCGTAATGGCGCTGCTCACTGTAATTTTCTGGTCCTTCGGCAGGAAGCTGTTCAAGGTGATCTTCACGCCTGTCAACGGCTTCGATTATGAAAGCGCTGAAAAGCCGGGACTCATTGAATCACTCTCGCAATTTGCAATAATAATTTTTATCATGATCATGGGCATATGCCCGCCGCAGCCTATACTTGACATTATTCAGGCAGCGACAGGAACAGTCCTCCGCTGAAACAGGATAACGACATGAAAAACAGAAAACAATCCGCAGCAGAAATAAAGAACGGCGAAACAATCCCCCTCAGCGCAGTACCGGTACTGCGCTATGGTGAATTTGCAGAGATGAATTCATCACTTGCATCAGGTGAAGGCTTCCACTGCAGCCACATGTTTGCCGCAGAGCATGAAAAGGGTCAAAGGATATTCTGTATCATGGCAGACGACACCAACGGCACACTGCTGGTTTCATCCGCGGTTCCGGGACGCGGGGAAGTTCTAAAATCGCTCACTGCCATGCACCCGTCGTTCCACCCCTTTGAACGGGCAATGGCCGAAACTCCGGGCATAAAGTACGCGGACCACCCGTGGCCCAAGCCGCTCAGGTATCCTGAATCCCCCACCGGAGAAAAACACCGCATGGAGGATTACCCGTTTTTCCAGATTAAAGGAGAGGACCTGCACGAAGTGGGAGTCGGCCCCATCCACGCCGGGGTAATAGAACCCGGGCACTTCAGGTTCATCTGCAACGGCGAAAAGGTGCTGCACCTTGAAATACAGCTGGGCTACCAGCACCGCGGCGCAGAGGAACTCCTCGTGTCAAAAAAAGGCATGATGGAAAAGGTAATGCTGGCTGAATCAGCAGCCGGGGACACCACGGCAGGCAATGCATCGGCATTCGCGCTCGTTTATGAATCGCTCGCCGGTGCAAAACCAGACAGCCATGTATCATACTGCCGCACACTCGCGCTGGAGCTTGAACGCATGGCGATACACACCGGAGACCTTGCCGCACTATCGGGCGACGTGGCATACCAGCTGGGCAACGCGGTCTTCGGCAGGCTCCGTACACCGATAATCAACTACACCCAGTCATGGAGCGGCAACAGGCTGGGACGCGGCCAGATACGCCCCGGCAGGGTAAACTTTCCTTTTACTGAAAAGCTGGCCCTTTCCCTTGAAAAGATGCTCGCCGAATATTCACGCGACTACATAGAGATGGCTGACACGCTCTTCCACATGCCGGGCGTGCAGGCAAGGTTCCACAAGACCGGCAGGCTTACAAAGGATGACGCGCTCAGCATGGGACTTGTGGGTATGCCGGCCAGGAGCACCGGGATCAGGCGCGACATCCGGGCAACCCATCCCCATGACCATTACACATTGGTAAGACATGAGCCTGTGCTGCTCCCATGGGGCGATGTACAGGCAAGGGCACAGCTGCGCGACCTTGAAATTCGCCAGTCAATGGAGATGGTGTCCGGAATGATTAAAAACATTCCGCCGCAGGGCAGGCAGGCTGATCTGGACGGGAAGAAGCTCAAGTCCTCAAGCCTCTGCGTTTCACTTGTCGAGGGATGGAGGGGTGAAATCTGCCACGCCGCAATCACTGACAGGAAGGGTGAAATTTCATGCTACAGGATCAAGGACCCGTCAATGCACAACTGGTTCGGCCTTGCCATGGCGCTGCGGGGCCAGGAGATCTCGGACTTTCCACTGTGCAACAAGAGTTTCAACCTTTCATACTGCGGACACGACCTGTGAGGTAAAACATGTTCAGGACACTTTCGGTTTTTTTTCATAACGGCAGACAGTTTATACCATCGATAAGATCAGCCGAACTGCGTGAGCCATTCAGGGGACGGCCTGTAATAACTACTATCAGGATCGACGAGAAGAAGGCTGCAGCCCTGTGCCCGGTAAAGGCAATAGGCACCGCGCCGCTTTCAATCGACATGGGCAGGTGCCTCTTCTGCGGGGAGTGCGCAAGGGCGTTCCCTGAAAAAATAATATTCACCGCTGACCATAAGATAAGCGCGAATAAACGCGAAGACCTTGTGATACACGCGGGGAACGACCTGCCCGTGCATGTTGACAGGTACGCGGTGCGTAAAGAGATACGCAGTGTCTGCGGCAGGTCCATGAAGCTGCGGCAGGTGTCGGCAGCGGGCGATAACAGCACAGAATGGGAACTGGGCGCATCCGGCAACGTGCAGTTCGACATGGGGCGCTTTGGTATAGAATTCGTGGCATCACCCAGGCATGCCGACGGTATAGTGATTACAGGACCTGTATCGGTCAACATGGCCCGCGCCCTGCAGATCTGCCACGACTCGACACCGTCGCCGCAGATTATAATACTCGCGGGCACAGACGCCATCAGCGGCGGTATCTGGAACGGCAGCAGCGCCATTGACCGCAGCTTTATTGACAGGCATAAAGTTGACCTTTACATCCCGGGCAACCCGCCCCACCCGCTTACTATTATTAATGGTATACTTGATTTGATGACGTGGGACTGAAGGCCCCTATTCACTGAAGGGGGCACAAATAATACAGGCAGGTCGCGATCTGCCCTACCCGCACATCATCACTTCTTTTCCAGAAGAACTATCTTCCCTGATTCAAAGTAGAGTTTTACCGTATCGCCAGCCCTTAGCTTATCAATGGTAAACCCGCTGTTGATGAACTTCGGGTTTACCGGTAGTTTGTAAATACGAGCATTCCTGCCAACCTGAAGCACAAGCTGCCCTGAAGATTCATCCACAACAAGAACAGTACCGGACACATTGCTCTTCACGTCTTCACCCCAGTAATCAATTATGTGGACTATATTTTTACCATTTATTGATTCATAACGCAATCCCACGTAAAGGCCAGGGTGAATGTCTGCAAGCGACAGGTTTTTCTCACTCCCTGAAACATGAACATTTCCGAAAAAGATAAATGACTTATCAATATCATCATCCCTGTCTGTAACAATCATTGTACCGGACTTTACATCAATGGATTTAACAACTCCCCTGAAGCCTTCATTAGTTGTTCCTTCTGCAAACTTTTCCAGCTTCCTGGTCTGGCAGTTGAACCTGTAATAGAAATTCCTGATCTCATCCTCTTCAAGATTAATACTATTATCTTTTATCATGACTGTTTTTGTAACTCTTTTAACATCGCTCACACTGAGTACAGTTTTATCACACTGGCCATAGCTGGTTTCGGGAAATCCTTCATAACCTTCAATCGTATCTGCCTTTATAAAACTGTTCCCGGTGCCAAGCCAGACATCGTATGTTACAGTCTCGCAACAGCCGTATGCAACAATCATATCCGGGTGGTCATCATTGTCCAGGTACAGAAGCCTTGAAGTATTGGCATGCCCGATGTCATAAACCTCTGCAAACTGACCGCTTCCCGCGTTGTATCTCCATATGACATTACCGCTCTCCATGTCTGGTAGTGAATCAACACTGCTCGTTGGCATCTCGAGTATTATTAAGTCACCCAGGATGCCCTTTATTGAAACCGCGTCATCCTTGAACTGTGTATAATATGTGTAGCCGTATTTTACTACTGCATCACTCCTGCCGTATTTCTGCCTGTAAAATTCAGCTGCCTGTTTTATAAGGGGTGAAGGATTGAAAGGAGCAAGGAATGCGCTGAATACCCAGCCCGACTTTTTGCCATAACTCACGTTGGTCCACCTGCCATAACGCCCGTCTATGAAGACCCCGTCCCCCTGCTCTTTTATGACTGTCACCTGATCACCAAAGGGTACCACTGTCACAACCTTTGAGGATGTGTCAGGCGCAGACCTGAGACGTAACCCCGCCTTTGTGGCAATAAACATTTTGCCTGATGCCGTTAAATCAATATGGCCTGTTATTAAAAAGAGACTGACTACCGCAGTGATCAATAGAGTTTTTTTCATTTTATCCTCGTTCGTTTGTGTTAAATTAAAAAAATATAAACATATTCTGAATAGAGAAAATATGCCATAAGCACTGAACCAGATCCTTCATACGTTACCCGAACAACATTTTCCTGTCCAGGGCCATCTCCCGGAATACCTTCTCAGCCCCTGTCATCTCTTTGCGAAGAGAACGGGAAAGCTCGACCTTTGTGGAAGATACTCTCTGGTTTTGAGCTATACCTCGATCGGGCAATACCTTAGACCTCATCCCCTAACCCCTTCTCCGAACGGAGAAGGGGAAGTACAAACAGGTATTATCATGAAATTAATTTATCTCTAATCAAAAAATCTATCCGTCTACTCCCCCCTCTCCATGTGGAGAGGGGCCGGGGGTGAGGTCATTAAGTCACTCCTCCAGAATCCGTATCTAATCCTCAGTAAGACCATATAGTTCGTGCTCCATGCGGCATCTCGATACAACAGCGCATTATTCTCACCGCAAAAACCTTCACTCCGTCGCGCTGTCACACCTCGACGGGCTCGGCGCACCGCCCGATGACCGCCTTAATCTAAACCTGTAAATGCAACACCTTTAACTCTCACTACAAGTCCGGTCATCGAGCGCTGCACCGGGCTTGCCGAATGTGTGGGGCTTTAACCGAAAATACTTTTCAGGAAACGGAGCTCAGCAGTTACAGTCTGCTTAAAAAACTCCCCTTTGAATATTTCAAAATGCCCGCATGCAAGCTTTACTAAATCAAACTGCTTATTACCTTTAAAATATTTTTCAACCATGTTATTATCTGTTAAAGAATCCCTCTCTCCGGAGACCACAAGCCCCCTGCATTTTATCCCTGTAATTAACCTGAATGGCCTGAAAAAAGATGCTGCCAGCATTGACCTTGCAGGCATCTCATTTTTCCATTCCGAGCCTGCCGGTACGAGTGACAGGTAGCCGGTAAAGGTTTCCGGTGTATTCATTATGGCAAATTCACCCGGTTTACCGGCGATTGGTATATTAAACGGACCTTTGCCTATAATTGAAAACAGGAGGTCTTTATATCCCGCGAAACTGATTTTCATTGATTTTTTAAATCCGCTGATTTTAAATATAAACAGGGAATCCATGTACGGCATATGCGCGATAAATGCTTTTACATTATTATTGGAAGCTGCTGTTGCAAGAACATGCCCCCCTGAAAATGAATATCCCCATATACATATCCTGTCAGCATTAATTTTATCGAGCGTTCTGACAAACTCAACAGCTGCAGCCCAGTCTTTAAGCTGTCTTCCGGGTATCATGAGGTGCCTTGGTTTACCTTCACTTTGTCCATAATACCTGTAATCAAAAAGAAAAACCGCATAACCCTTCCCGGCAAATTCCTCTGCGAACACCGGAATTCCAAAGTCCATCTCAAGGCCCAGGCCATTAGCCATAATTATTACAGGCGGTTTCTTTACCCCTGCAGGCAGATATAATTTTGCGGCACACTTAAGCCCATCCACCTGGAAGTTCATACTGTTTATATTAAATCCCGGTTTTTTTAAACCTGCCGCGCTTTTCTTTGCATCAATACTTTTTTTAACTGCCGCTTTTTTTACTGCACCCTTTTTAACCGGCGCTTTCTTTGCAAATGTTTTTTTATTCATGCCTTTGCTGACGCTTTGAGTTTTCCGGTTCATAATTATTCCCCCAGATTATATCGAATGATTATAAATCTCAATCTGTTATAAAATAAAACTAAACCTTAGTTTGAATACAACAAAAATTTTAACCCTGGAACCATAACGGTGAGTGCAGGTTAGAAATGCAACGATTCATGCAGGTGGAAACGCTCAAGCAGGCTCGGGGAGCCGCCCGATGAGCGCCTTAAACTAAACCTGTAAAGGTGACCACCTGTACCTGTCACTACAAGTCCGGTCATCGGGTGTTTCGAGCGAAGCAGGAAATGTCCCGAGATGCCGGCTCACCGCAAAAAGTACGATAAACTAATTGTTTCTCATGCAGTCATCTCGATACAACAGCGCACCATACTTACCGCAATAACCTTCACTCCTTCGCGCTGTCACACCTCGACGGGCTCGGCGCACCGCCCGATGACCGCCTTAATCTAAACCGTTTCAATCCACGCGCCCGCATGGGGCGCGACGCAGCTTTGTCTTTTCCCCGCAATCGCCACCATATCGTTTCAATCCACGCGCCCGCATGGGGCGCGACTATTAGTTGCCTCAAGATGGGACACCGATTGGCAGTTTCAATCCACGCGCCCGCATGGGGCGCGACCTGGCGCTGGCCGGGCTATTTGCTCCGACCATATTTGTTTCAATCCACGCGCCCGCATGGGGCGCGACAAAATGTCTGGTGTTTCTTGTGAGTTACAAATTCCGTTTCAATCCACGCGCCCGCATGGGGCGCGACAAGGATTTTTTACAAATGTTATACACGGATATGTTGTTTCAATCCACGCGCCCGCATGGGGCGCGACTTTTTTACAGTTTAACAACCTGATTATCAAACATGTTTCAATCCACGCGCCCGCATGGGGCGCGACGTTTATGGGTCAACAGATAGTGCTCGGCATTTTTCAGTTTCAATCCACGCGCCCGCATGGGGCGCGACCAATAAATGCCTGGTCAAAAAAATGGTATGACAAGTTTCAATCCACGCGCCCGCATGGGGCGCGACCTCCAGTAAGCAGCCATGGATGCAGTGTTATCCAGTTTCAATCCACGCGCCCGCATGGGGCGCGACGCACGGACTCCCTGAAAAGCTGTTTCAGCAGTGTTGTTTCAATCCACGCGCCCGCATGGGGCGCGACCTATACTACCGGGATAAACTGACACCTCGTCAAGGTTTCAATCCACGCGCCCGCATGGGGCGCGACACATAGCACTCGGATTCAAGATTGGACTCAATATGCCGTTTCAATCCACGCGCCCGCATGGGGCGCGACATGTTGTTCATAATCTTTTGCATCATCTTCAGTTTGTTTCAATCCACGCGCCCGCATGGGGCGCGACCTCGAACTTGACGGTGCAGTTTACAGATTTACCGCGTTTCAATCCACGCGCCCGCATGGGGCGCGACGGGCAGGTTAAAGCCTTTATACGCATTTGAAAAAAGTTTCAATCCACGCGCCCGCATGGGGCGCGACCTTTTTCTATCAGTTCCCCAGCAGACATATCAAAGTTTCAATCCACGCGCCCGCATGGGGCGCGACTTCCATGAGTGCGCTGTAATCCGGTTCAGGGAAGGGTTTCAATCCACGCGCCCGCATGGGGCGCGACTTATCAAGATTATTCATTACACCACAGACAGGACGTTTCAATCCACGCGCCCGCATGGGGCGCGACCTACCTTTCCATTCTGATTTTATATGAGGATAAGTTTCAATCCACGCGCCCGCATGGGGCGCGACGAAATTCTGCAAGATATGATTTGCGGTATTTTCCGTTTCAATCCACGCGCCCGCATGGGGCGCGACGAAGGGTGACAGCCGGGAAAGACCGGCGCTATATATGTTTCAATCCACGCGCCCGCATGGGGCGCGACATATGCTTCATCCAATATTTCAGCAGGAGGGACTAGTTTCAATCCACGCGCCCGCATGGGGCGCGACAAAACTTTTGATGAAGCTACTACTCAGGCGATAACAGTTTCAATCCACGCGCCCGCATGGGGCGCGACCGTGGATATTATCAAGAATCTGATGCTTAATTATGCGTTTCAATCCACGCGCCCGCATGGGGCGCGACAAATAGTTACCATTGTTTTCTCCCTTGATAAGTTGTTTCAATCCACGCGCCCGCATGGGGCGCGACCGAGACAAAGCGGACAAACGGCGGAGGGAATAAGGTTTCAATCCACGCGCCCGCATGGGGCGCGACCTGGATCCGGTGTTGTTTTTCGTGAAGGATGTTGTTTCAATCCACGCGCCCGCATGGGGCGCGACGAACCGGTATCTTTTACGATATTCCTCACGCGTCAGTTTCAATCCACGCGCCCGCATGGGGCGCGACGATACGATCCGGAAGAGATCGGATACAACGTGCTTGTTTCAATCCACGCGCCCGCATGGGGCGCGACATAACAGAACAGGCAATAATTGACCCGACAGGTGTTTCAATCCACGCGCCCGCATGGGGCGCGACAATTTATTGTCGGGTTGTAATAACCGGACACCCTGGTTTCAATCCACGCGCCCGCATGGGGCGCGACGAACCTATTCTAATTGATTCTTCTACATCATTAGAGTTTCAATCCACGCGCCCGCATGGGGCGCGACTAAAAGATGATGTCTCATAAAGGGACAAATTACATGTTTCAATCCACGCGCCCGCATGGGGCGCGACATATTCTTAAATCTAAAGGAAAAAATTGTTTTATGTTTCAATCCACGCGCCCGCATGGGGCGCGACTTATATAATTTTTCAATTGTAGAAATGTAATAAAGTTTCAATCCACGCGCCCGCATGGGGCGCGACCATTGATTTAATAAATTGACAACTTCCTCATCAGTTTCAATCCACGCGCCCGCATGGGGCGCGACATCTATGATCTTGCCGTTAAAGTCGGCACTTACCAGTTTCAATCCACGCGCCCGCATGGGGCGCGACTAGATGGTGGAGATATACAATTTTCGTGTTATGACGTTTCAATCCACGCGCCCGCATGGGGCGCGACTATAATTGTTATCAGTCTTTGCCACTTAAAAGCGTTTCAATCCACGCGCCCGCATGGGGCGCGACACGCTTGTTTCATGGTTTCCGCAGCCGATAAAACGTTTCAATCCACGCGCCCGCATGGGGCGCGACTTTGAGATGCGTGGAACTACTGCCCGGCACTTAGTTTCAATCCACGCGCCCGCATGGGGCGCGACAATAAAGCTACAAAATCTTTTTCTTCTCTTATTAGTTTCAATCCACGCGCCCGCATGGGGCGCGACTTATTCAAACTGTAAATCAGTTGTTGTGTCGGATCGTTTCAATCCACGCGCCCGCATGGGGCGCGACTTGCAGTATGGGGCTTGATTTAACATAGCATCTAAGTTTCAATCCACGCGCCCGCATGGGGCGCGACATTCCAACCCGTTACCATTTCTAAACGGTGCGGATGTTTCAATCCACGCGCCCGCATGGGGCGCGACTTTTATAGCATATCTGATAATCCAGGCATCATAAGTTTCAATCCACGCGCCCGCATGGGGCGCGACTAGATCCATTTAGCGATTTAACAACAGCGCATTTTATGTTTCAATCCACGCGCCCGCATGGGGCGCGACAGTACCGTATAAAGCTGTTGAAATGGGACGTTATGGTTTCAATCCACGCGCCCGCATGGGGCGCGACAAACAAAAGAAATAATAGTAATAAATTCAGAATATGTTTCAATCCACGCGCCCGCATGGGGCGCGACGAATCAAAATGGATTGAAGTAATAAACTCAAAAGTTTCAATCCACGCGCCCGCATGGGGCGCGACTTCGAGGGCAGAGTCGCAGGGCCTTACTCATATGGAGTTTCAATCCACGCGCCCGCATGGGGCGCGACACAAAGCTGATATATACATCGAATCTGATAATGTGGTTTCAATCCACGCGCCCGCATGGGGCGCGACTGTTAAATTCTGCGTTACACTTGAGGCACTGTCCGTTTCAATCCACGCGCCCGCATGGGGCGCGACCAATCTATTTCTATTTTGTGCAGACACTAAAGCTGTTTCAATCCACGCGCCCGCATGGGGCGCGACATTTTTTGCCATTACATTTCAATGTAGTAACTACGTTTCAATCCACGCGCCCGCATGGGGCGCGACATTTCTGACATTGGATAAATGTTTCAAATTCATTGTTTCAATCCACGCGCCCGCATGGGGCGCGACGGATGACAAAGATAAAGACGATCCGATATATTCAAGTTTCAATCCACGCGCCCGCATGGGGCGCGACATACATCAATCGCGATTCTGGTATAGGAGGGTAGTTTCAATCCACGCGCCCGCATGGGGCGCGACTAATAATCGGAGACGATGCCGCTAAAAGTATAAACGTTTCAATCCACGCGCCCGCATGGGGCGCGACAAGCAAATCGCGCAAAACTTGAAAGACAGTGGAACGTTTCAATCCACGCGCCCGCATGGGGCGCGACATGGACATTTCAAAACAGGCAGTATTCAAAGCCATTGTTTCAATCCACGCGCCCGCATGGGGCGCGACAAAAATATAATGAAATTTTAAAACAGATTGATTCAGGTTTCAATCCACGCGCCCGCATGGGGCGCGACCTGGACTTGTAATTCTTTCTTGCGCATATCAGCGTTTCAATCCACGCGCCCGCATGGGGCGCGACCGAACTTGTAACCAAACACGCCATATACTTTCAGCCGTTTCAATCCACGCGCCCGCATGGGGCGCGACAAACAACCATCCGGAATTACATTCGATAAAGAACAGTTTCAATCCACGCGCCCGCATGGGGCGCGACTAAATGGCGGAGCTATACCGCGCGGAATCTTGCGTTTCAATCCACGCGCCCGCATGGGGCGCGACTTATACAATACAAGAAGAAAATTCATGTGTTAGAAGTTTCAATCCACGCGCCCGCATGGGGCGCGACGTTCAAGCCCCCGGATTTTCAGACTCGCTTTTAAGTTTCAATCCACGCGCCCGCATGGGGCGCGACTAAAGGAGTGGGAATGATATGGCAAAGATTTATTTGTTTCAATCCACGCGCCCGCATGGGGCGCGACTTACGAGGATTATTCGGATTCATCGCGTCTATCATTGTTTCAATCCACGCGCCCGCATGGGGCGCGACTCACTTTGCCTTTTATAACTATATCACAAAGCGTTGTGTTTCAATCCACGCGCCCGCATGGGGCGCGACACATCGGCATTCTGACATAGCGTCCTGCTCAAGAGTTTCAATCCACGCGCCCGCATGGGGCGCGACTAGATGCCCGCGTTCCTTTTGCGGGAGTTGGAAATGTTTCAATCCACGCGCCCGCATGGGGCGCGACTGCCTGATAATAACAACTGATTATATCAGGCTTAACTCAATATAAATGCTAATACAGATAATTTGTCAAGAAAGTGTTTTCAATGAACAGGCGCTTTAACGGATTTTTAAAGGATATAATAGAAGAAAAAATTTGCGCTAACCTCCTGATGTTTCATGTTCACTTGAGGTTAGCGTTTACACAATCATAGGCTCATCGTGTTCAAAACCGGATGAAAGCCCATGGTGCTCAACCCGTCTTTTCCAGTTGCTCCCGAGAAAATAAAAACGCAGACTGTCTTCACCTGGTTCAAAGATATCAAGAAGTTCTGACTTGAAAAACTCCCACTGCTGCGGTGCCACATTACATTCAAATACAGACTTCTGCACCCTTATCCCGTAATTCACGCATGTTTTGGCAAGTTTCCTCAAACGCCTTGCACCTGTTGAATCAAGAGTTGATACATCATAAGTAACAAGTACCAGCATACAGCCTCACTTTATATAAAATGGCGGGTATTCTTCCATATCACCCCTGATATACCGGGCAAGAAGCATTGCCTGGATATGCGGCAACAAACCGACAGTTGTTTTCTCTTCAAGAAACGGATGCTCAATAATTTCATCTTTCTTCTTCTGGTAAGCAACAAGTATCTCTTTTCTGCCGCGATCGCTGATCCTTATTTCTCCGGTTTCCCTGCGTTCGAAATCATCTTTGTTTAACTGCCTTAGATTTATAAGATTCAACACTACCCTGTCTGCAATATACGCGCGAAATTCCTCCATCAGGTCAAGCGCAAGGCTTGGTCGTCCAGGCCTTAACCTGTGCAGAAAACCTACCTGCGGATCAAGACCAGTTGTCTCCATCGCAGACCTCAGTTCATTAACAAGGAGCATATAAACAAAGGATAACAGGGCGTTAACATAATCAAGCGGCGGTCTTTTTGTTCTACCGTTCATAACAAAATCTTCTTTTTGAGAAGTTATAAGCTCATTGAAACAGCCAAAATATATAGAAGCGGCATCACCCTCATAACCACGCAGAACATCAAGATTATGAGCTTCTTTGACAAGATTGACATATCGATTCAGGGTTGACACAGCCCTTGCTACGTCATTATTTTCATTATCACCATGATTTCGAATGTGGCGCTGGAGAAGTCCGCGTGAATTGGCAATTTTTGCCGCTACAATATTTCGGGCTATTGCAACTGACTTATCTTCAGAATCATGCATTGCATACTGTGTCTTGCGAAGCAATACATTCCCTCTCTGTTCTCCGTATACTCTTGCCAGAAACTTCCCATGCATAGAGAGATAGCTTATCCCTATATTGTTTTCAACACAGAAAGCCATAAGTGCCGGAGTAACTGATTTGAAGCCGAAACAGACAATATTTTCGATAGTATGCACAGGCGCCTGGAGTGCTTTTTTATTTTCCACCTCGACAATAAAAGTCATTCCTTCTTTATGGATATACGCATCCGGGGATGTGATATACAATGTATTAAGATGTCTCTTCATGTTCCTTATATAACTCCTCTATATATCTGGAAAGTTTTCTGCTGCCGGATTTTGGCAGGCAATAATCATATAATGAACAGGAATCACACTTGCTCTCATACCTGGCATCAGGCACTATTCTTTCTTTAATCATATTATGAATTGTAGTTATAATTTCTTCGGTGGATCTCCTCAAATCATCATCAATCTCCACCTCAAGGCGCCTTCGCGGCTTACCGTAAAAAATAGCAGCTTTTCTTACAGGAATATTCATCATCTCTTCAATACATAACGCCTGGGCACAAAGCTGTGCCATATCGCTGATGTCATTTTTGGGCTTTCCGGATTTATACTCCACTGGATAGGGAGTGGCATTATCTTCCCTCCCCAGCAACTCGACAACATCACACCGGCCCGAAAGCCCGAGACGTTTACTGTAGATATTCAGGCTGCGAATGATCAGTTTATCACCGCGCGATTCATCTTCACCGGAATCCACCTTCTCATGCATAATTTTGCCCTTCGCGGTAAAGAGATTTTCATCCCATATATTATGTACATGTATCAGTGCGCACTGCCTGGGGCAGAATATGTAGTGCTGTATTGCGGAGAGTTGTATGTAGTCTTCTTCGTGGTACATCTGACTATATGAATGGATTAACAATTCTGATAGAATTATCAATTATCATTCCATTCTGCATATCTTCTGAATATAATATCTCAGCCCTGGCTGATATGGCGCCTGCAGCAATCATGGCATCATACCATGACAGTTTGTACCTGTCGACTATATCCAAAGCATACGATACATTACCCTCATCAACGGGTATTATATCAAGAGATTCACCCATTTCGAATATTATACTTCTGACTGTATCTACCGGGAATTTCATTTTTTTCAAAAAGACACTGGCCATTTCGGATAGTACCTGTGCTGATATTACTATATCAGAAGATTTCTGAAGCAGATTTGCAACAGTCTTTTTCTTCCTGACATCTTCAGGAACATCAGATTTACTAAAAAGATATACCCACATATTGGTATCGATAAATATCCTATCTTTCATTACGTTCGTCTCTTCCTGGAATTATAACTTTTTCAACGGGATAAGCATTTTTCTCAGCAAATGAGAGCAGTGACTCAATTGGTCTCTTTTTTTTATTTACCATTTTTATATTTCCGGGAACCGACTTAATAAGTTCTTCAAGTCCCTTCCGGTCTTCATCTGATTCAATTTCAAGTATTACTTTCATATATTTACCTCATAATCATTATTGATTTGGATAAAACAGGGTATTATCGGTTACAGTTTCCGGTTTCAATGTAATAACAACTAACGGCTTCTCTGTAAATCCTGTAAAAGTTTCACCATCGAAATGAAGCGCTATGGCCTCCCTGAGATTGCTCACTGTCTCATTAAGAGATGCACCCTGCGTAATAATAGGAATATCAGGGCTGGTACACACATATCCGGACTCATCACCTTTAAATATTACTGCATTGATTGTATGCTTTAGATTTCCCATGATAAACTGATTTACTTCATCCCGAATTCATTTTTTAAGTCATCGTGAGACACCCATTTTTTATTTTTTCTCTTTGTCTCTATTGCTGTATAATAATCTGGTTTGTCTTCAGCCATGGCTTTTAATTCCACGTATTCATTATAATCAAGCACAACCGCCACAGGTTTCCCTTCCTCTTTTATTATATGCTTTTTAATCATGATAAGCCTCCTGCCTGTGCTTAATTTCATAGATATTAATTACTGTTAAATTTTCATCAAATATAATCCGTTAATTCCCTACGTGCAACCTTTTTAACTCTTCGAACTGGCCTTTCAAAATTTTTATAGTATGATGATATGATGGATTAAAGCATAATCTTCTATGCCAGTGACAATCATGCGTGCAGATTTTTTGTCAGATTTGAATATCCTGCGCAGCTGTTTCGCTGCTTTTTCTGTATATTGTATCTGTTTTGACATTACAAATTGCTCCGCAAATGATTGATAATCTAACCTGCATCCTCCCTCCCGGCAAAGAAAGGGAGGATGATTAAGTTCAAATATATCAGGATACTTTAATTTCCTCAAATCTATTTGTTATTTTTTTTCCATCGAGTAAAATCTCATAATCAGAATAATCCCGAGCCGGGCCTTCTGTTGTTCTTTTCCAGGTAATCCTGTCAAATAATTCATGCGCAGGCTTGTTCCCGAGGGCGGTTTCATGTTCAAATACAACTATCTGTCTGGTGCTCATCAAACCTCTTGCCGCGGAGTGATCATGATCAAACATCTCCTGAAGGGCATTCCAAAAAAGTTTAAGATCATCTGAATTGAACTTTGTCTGTTCTGCTAAATGAGCAGAAATAAAACCATGAGCACGATAAAGACCATAAGGAACAGTGAATTTACGTCCCATAGTTCTATTATCACCCGACTGTTTAATTGATTCTGCTTCCGTTGCAACAGCCATTCTTGTTATACTATGTTCTAATGATACAATAGGTTCTACAGAACGAGCAAAAGTTAACTGTACAGGTCCTCTAACCTGCCCGCAATTTGGAGCAGATTTTAATGATAAAACAGCACCGAATGTTCTGATATCATAAAAGGCTTTACACATCCAGTCACGACCACGCTCAACCTCGTCAGCTTTTGGTTTTCTTGATTTCACACCTTTAATTGATTCATTTAAAAACTTTTTAACATCACTAGCAGGTTCATTTTCTTTAAGATACTCTTGAATTTCTTTAATATCAGCATCAGAAGCGACAACAAGCCAGCTTTTTTCATTTTCGTCTTCTTCAACTGTTAATCCATCGGGTAATGGATAATCCTGTATTTTTTCTAAAAGGTCAGCGTTTATCTCTTTACGGCTTTCTTCACCAAGAGAGATACCCAGTTCATTAAATGCTTTTACATGCGCTCTTCCCAGAACAGCTTTCTCTTTAATATAAATACCAAATCCATCTTTCATATCTTTTTTAGCTTCATCATATTGAGTCAATTGGACATAGTTCCTTATTTTTCTCTTTAAACAAACATCTGTAACAAGCCCCATACCTGTTTCAGCATCAATTCTCGGCAGATTACCTGCATCTGGATCACCATTTGGATTCCCATCTTTAACATCAAAAAAAATAACAAAGTCATGCCTCTTATCAATTTTATTCATATCTAATCTCCTTATTTCTTATTTATTCATACGCTGATGATAATACCCAACAGCAAATTTAGCCTGCTCCTGTAAAGTAAGATGTGCTGGAATATTGTTGGCATCTATATCTTTCATTATTTCACCAATCCTGTCTTCAAACCACTTCTGAAGACCTCCAGTAATTTTTTTGAGATGATTATTTTTTAATTTCATGAGAATGGTAAACACGGTTACCGGTGTACTCGAAAAAGAACCGTAATATCTGTCTCGTATTGTTGAGTTAAGTTTTCCAGCACCTCCCGAAGATTTTTCCTGAATCTGTTCAAGCACAGCAAACAGCCTTCCAAGCAGATAACCAATATCTTTATTTTCCAGATCTAAAGCCATTGAGACCTCCCTTGTATTTACATTATAATATCTTAATTTCCTATTTATACATGCTTTTAATATTGCAGCCCTGATTCTTGTTACATTCTGAATGCTATTCCCATTTTGGTCTTTTTTTGAGGCTTCAGCTCTTATTCTATTTATACAAAGATTCAGAAGAGTTTCTGGATAAGGAGTACCATCAAGTATACATTCAAGCATTTTCCCGGCAAGATTGGGTGGAACATTTTCCATTTTATAATCTAAAACAATTGAACGTAATATTTTTGAAAGAGATAAAAATTCTGGTTCATGCTCTTTATGAACAATAGAAAAATCATCGAAGTGTTGTTTAATCATAGTTTCAAATTCAACAATCGCACCAGTTTTCCAAAAACGGATAGAAATACGTGCTGCATTTGGTGATAAGCCTAATACGTAAAAACGACCATTATTTTTTTGTATCTTTTTGCCACTTTGTATTGATTCATATAAACCTTGTACTGCGTGTATACCTCGATCTGGATCATCTTGAGGTGAATCATCAATAATCCATTGAAAACATTTCTCTATATTAAAACTCTTATCTTGAATTCTTTTCTCTGCCCAAAAAACAGTTGTGATGTCACTTAATACAAATTTATTTGATGAATTTTTATCTAATAAAAACTTTAAAGCAGTTGAATAAGCTGATTCTGCACTCTGCCCAACTGGAGAATTATAAGCCTGTTCTTTACCGTAAGAATCAAAACCTGAATTTCTTTGGAATGATACAATCTTCGCATTACTTTTCGATCCTTGAATTGGTGTAGCAGTGTGCAAACGAGTAATAAATTCATTATTACCAGTTATCAAACAAAATCCTTTAATTTTATCTTCCTTATCTACATTTTCTGTACATAGCTGATGCATCTGATATGTCTTAACAATATCTCTTTCAGGAATTAGAATTAACTCCTCATTTAATTTAAAGGTCATATTGCAATTAGGAATGCTTTTACAATCATTCCATAGAATGTGTTTTTTTACTTCTTCAGTTTGATTCTTTTCATAAAATTTTAAAATAGCATTTATACCTTTATCATTTTTCAATTCATCGGGAAGATATTTAATGTTATTTATAAAAGTTTTATTCTGCTTCATAGCCATTTCTAGCGAAGCAGGTGTATCATCTTTTGGATGAGATAATATATATCCATAATGATCCCAAAGTAAAAATGTTGTATGCCAAGCATTCGCTCCTGAACGACCTATAGATTTAGGTAATATATAAAAATGACCAACTTTGTCTTCCCGAGTATCAATTAAATCAATGAAAGAACCGTCTTTATCAATCTGAATTATAAATTTAATTTCCTTTTTCTCAAAACCTTCGGGTGCTAATTCTTTTGCTTTTCTCTGATAGTATTCATACAAAGCTTGCAATATCATCTCCTCACCTCCTCACTATTCCTATCAGGTACTTTGATGACTCCATTCTCAATATTGACGCGATAAAATGCTGGCATTATATTCTGTGGATCAGTGAAATCCATATCATATAACATAAAACCCAAATCACGAGTTTCTGTAATAGATGGTTTAATCTGCTTTTCGTTATCCGGATTATCAATCAATCTAAAGTTGCAACTGAATTCTCTACATCCCAGAAAAGGTTGGTTAAAACATTGCCCCTTTTTTGCCCGACGTTCAAACATGGCATAATATTTACCTGGATTTTCATCTCCATTTAATTCATTCTTTCCACTGTCGTTAATCAAATAATCAGGTATAACTCTTATTGTGTCTTTACGATTATCAACTGATATAAAAACCAATTCAGCATGAATTCTATATCGAACATCTTTTAAAAACAAACCTGCCTTTTGTTGTCTATATTTTGGTTTTCCATCATTACGAAGATCATCAATATAAATACCTTCAACAGATGATGCAAGTGCTGAAAGTTCATTCCTTCTTACAGATATCCACCTTATCGGATTAAGCACCTCTATCTTTGTAATTTTCCATTGAATCGCCGGTTTCCAGAAAATCGCTTCAAAGATTGCCCGCGCAGCCGACGGTGTTATTACATCATAACTGACGCGCTCAACCTTCATCTCCGGCCTGGTGAAACAGGCATAATCACCCCACACTTCAAGACAGAATGTTTTATTAAAATATTCCTTTTCCAAATACCACCTCCATATTAAAAAACAAGTGACGATGAATCCCATGCAGGGTCATACATAAGTCCTGTTCCAGCCCGGTACAACTCCTGCCTGAACTGGACAGCATAACCGTGAGTTTCTGTATCACTTATAAAACCATCTTCCATCAGATTTTTAAATATTCTTTCAGGAACATTAACAGTAAATCTCTGAAGCTTTCTTAAAAGATTATAATCCGGTCCTGATTTAATTAATTTTTCAATCAACTCCCGGCTATCATTTCTTTCGCCTTTATAACAGACAATTATTCCCTTTTGCTTTTGATCATCTATTAACTTGAAATCCTGTGCGAATGTCCGGAACTGGAATTTGAAATCCCCTGATTCTTTAACAAGTCGATCACTAAACCTTGCCCTGTCAAAATCATTAACTGATGCATAGAATATTCTGAAATAGTCATGAAATATATCAGGCTTAAGCTCAATTTTATTCCGCAGTCTTATTAATGATTTACTGGCATCTTCTCCTTTCCGAAGCAATCCAACAGGTGCAAGCTTAGGTGGATTAAATACAACTACCTTTCCCAATTTCCCCTCATTGTTCAACATTCCTTCACGGTTGCATCTCCCTGCTGCCTGTGCTATGGAATCCATACCCGCAAGGGCACGGTAAACAACAGGAAAATCTATATCAACACCGGCTTCGACAAGCTGCGTACTTATAACCCTTACTGATTTTCCTTTTCTCAGATCAGATTTAATACCTGATATAATTTTACTTCTCTCCTCTCCACACATTAAAGCAGAAAGATGAATCGTCCCTTCAGGCATTAGTGAATGCAAATCCCTGCAATCATTACGTTTATTCACAATACAGATTACCTGTTCATATTCAATCAATTCTTCTGCAATATTTTCCCAGGATGTTCTTATTGTTAAATCTGTTGGTATTATAATTTCTACCCTTTTAAACTCATCTGCAAGCTTTTCAGGCTCTTCAATTATTGGTGCAACATTCTGCAATCCCTGAAATTGAACGCCCTGAGAGCCGATATTCCCTTCAAGTGCCGGTTGAGTTGCTGTACATAGCACAACCGTAACCCCGAAATATTCAACAAGCCCCTGAAGGACTGATAGAATCGGTTTTAAGTATTCGGGTGGAAGCATCTGTGCTTCATCCAATATTATAATACTATTTACAATGTTATGAAGCTTTCTGCAATCTGATGGTTTACTGGCAAATAAAGATTCAAATAACTGCACATTCGTTGTAACAATAATCGGAGCATCCCAGTTTTCTGTTGCCAGACTGCTTTCATAACTTTCTTTTTCAGGATCAATATTGCTATGATGTTCAAGTACAGCCTCTTCACCAAACAACACTTTTCCCGATTCAATATTTTTCTTAATCTCTTCATCATTGTCAGTACCATACTTATACACCTTCGCTGTCTGCTCAATAATACTGGTATAAGGTATAGCCATTATAATCCGTTTCTTATCATACTTAAAAGCATGTTCCAGTGCAAAGGCCATTGATGAAAGGGTTTTCCCTCCGCCTGTAGGTACATTTAGGGAGAAAAATCCGGGAGCTAATATAGCTTTATCCCGACATGATGATAGAATTAAATTGCGCTGTCTGTTGATTGATGTATCTTCTGCCGATTTCTGTTTAAAATCAATAAAATCATCAAAACGTTTTTTCAATTCTTTAATATCATTATAATTCCCTCTCAACTCTGACTGTTGAGGCTTCATGAATGATTCAGTATCAAGGTAATCAGCATCAACAAGGCAGGAAAATAATATCCTTATCCAGAGATGAAATACATCATTTTGCTCTTTACCCTTCTTAATGCCAATAGGCGATGTGGACGGTAATGATTTATTTATAAATTCTAATGATTCATCTATACTCTTAATGTTATTTAATTCTTCAATCCTTAACTGATTATCAAGAAAAACTCTATTTGGAAGGCTCTCCCCAGTATAGTTATAATACCAGTCTGGTAATCCCGCGTGATGTCCTGCAATAATATAGCCCAGTATACTCCCTATCGCCTGACCATATTGTGAATTATTCATAACTTCAATAAATCTCTGAAATGATAATATCGCGCCTGTGGTACTATGATTGGGTCGACCTCCCACAGTTTCAATATGGGCTTCAATATCATATCCAGTTTGTTTACGAATATATTTTTGCCATTCTGGAAGATATTTGCCAAGGTCATGCCAATAGCCTGCAAGTTCTGCCCAATCTGAGTTTCCAAAAACTTGTGCAAACTCACCTGACAGCCGGGCTGTTTCAGCAAGATGCTCTGTTAATAAATGCTCCTTCCATTCATCGTTATTATCTTTCTTGGCATGAGCAATATATTTCAAATAATTATCCCTCATCAATTCTATATCCCCTCAACCGTATGTGCCCAATACTTCATGCCTTAAACCATCCCGAATCTTTACTGAACCTCAATCCGACTAAAATATTAAATCCATAATACCGCACCATGTACGACACACAGTGACCTATACATTTGTTTATTGTTAAAAATATGATTTATTATCCCGTTTATACAATAGGCAAGTGCCTATTGTATACTATTTTTACTGATCAAATTATTATATATAACCTGTATCGACATAAATCAATTCATAAACAATCGATTTTCCGCATAACAACGCCTTGATTTTAATTATGATTTCATAAGTATACTACCCCACCTGCGACATACAGTGTCCTACGCGTCTGTGTAGTGAAAAAACTTAACTCACCACCCTCCCCCAGCCGTCAACTAGCCGTCGACTAGCCGTCGACTAGCCGTCAGAACCGCTTATCAATGAATTAAAAAAAAATTTCATTTTCCTGAAAAAATTTTTCATTTTCCCCGGCTCAAACCGTATTACCTGTGAGCAGAAGTGCTCAAGGGCGGTTATAAGAACCATGTTGTTATAACCATAATTGCCCTTACCATACATTACAGGAGGCCTTATATGGCCAGGATCAAGTTACCTTCATACATCAAGGAAGGAAGCGGCAGGATGGAAGATGCCGTGATAGTAACAAAAAACGGAACATCATACATGATGGTCTACAAAAAGTATTCAAGGGGCAACACTGCAAGCCAGGCCGCAGTGAACAACGCATTCCGTACGGTTATAGTGGACTGGAAATACCTCAGGGGAATAATCAGGAAGGCATGGGATTCATCATCGGAAAACGGGAACGTATCGGGCTACAATCTCTTTATTGGCGAAAACATGAGCAGGCGCCGTAGCGGTGAACCGATCATGCTCTGCCCCGGCATGGGCGAGGAGATACTAATGAACTTCACTGCTGAACCGGGTACCTGCGCTGGTGAAGTCATATGCAGCTTCCTTGCGGCTGAACCGGGGTGTCACGTAACTTTCTTTTCACGTAAAGAGACAGCGCCGGACGAGAATTCCATAATAACACGCCATGACGCAGGCGCGGACCTCGCATCGACCTTCACAATTACAGGGCTCGAACCGGGCGCGCAGTACCATATTTACGCGGTTGTCACAGACGCGGCATATGAAGAAGCAGCAACAATATCAGCATCGGTCGCTGCAAAAACAGAATCGGGTAAATGATGAGTAGAACACTCCCCCGGCCGCTGACCGACGGCCGGGCGGGGCGGACTCTTCACCATTACATCTCTTCTCTTTGCGCCGTTGCGCGACACGCACGGAGGCGTTAGTGTCGAACACTGGCATGGATGCCATTTTGTGTTCGACCCTTTGCGAGAGACATCCTTTAATCCTTTCTCCGTGCGCTCCGCTCCTCCAGCGCAGCGGGTGGTAAAATACTTTACAGGTTTCCCCTTCTCCCCTTCAGTTCTTCAAAACGGGAGGAGGTGCCCGAAGGGCGGAGGAGGGCATGCGGTTA
>Ga0116171_10000898_pt1 | contig 30793 bp, 28 predicted proteins | sample AD_JPNHW2_MetaG_FD_89798 | JGI IMG/M metagenome (GOLD analysis project Ga0116171, IMG submission 89798) | Active sludge microbial communities of municipal wastewater-treating anaerobic digesters from Japan - AD_JPNHW2_MetaG | ecosystem: Engineered > Bioreactor > Anaerobic > Digestate | place...
ACCGGAGAGGTCATAATTAGCACCGTTACCGCGGCAGATTCTGCCAGCGATCGTGCTGCTGCCGGGGTCCGGGCCTTTTACGGCTCCCGGCCGGGCAGGTCATTGCCGAACATCTCCCCGTCCCCGCCCCCCGTCTCCCTGTCATTGTCCACGGCATCGGGATCGATATGCCACGTCGACCGGCGCAGGAGCCCGTGGAGGGTGCTCGCCTCCCGGGTGGTGAGGTTTGCCCGCCCGAGGACCCGCCGGATCAGGATCATCGTGTTATCCCGCTTGAAGCGCGGGTGGTGGATGACATCGAGATACCGGTCGATGTGCCGGTAGAGATGGCCCAGCTCGAACGGGCTCGCGAGCCGGTACTCCGGGAGGGGAAGATTGGAGAGCTCGTAGCAGACAACGCCGACAGCATGGGAGAGGTTGAGGATCGGGTACTCCGGCGATGACGGGATCGTGCAGATCATGTCGCTTCTCTTCACCTCTTCGTTATTGAGCCCCCAGTTCTCGCGCCCGAACAAGATCGAGATCCTCCCGTCTGCGTCTTTCACCCGTTCCCGGAGTTCCCGCGGGGAGTAGAACGGCATCCGCATGGAGTTGCAGACAGACTTGCTGACCGCGCCGGTCGTTGCGACAACGATATTGCTCCGGGCAAAAACATCCTCAATCGTGCAGACCTCTGCCCCGGCAAGCACGTCCTGCGCATGGGAAGCCCGAGCTTTCGCTTCGTTTCCCAGCGGGCAGGGATCGATGAGGACGAGGTGCAAAAACCCGAAGTTCTTCATCACCCGGGCTGCAAAACCGACATTACCTTCATAGAGGGGGGCAACAAGCACGATGTCGATTGCCGGCATAAAAAAATTACTGGACTGCGTCCACCGTTGCTTTCAGGACCGCCCCGCCTTTTTCGTACACGGCGTTTCCCACAACAATCGTGTCGGCATATTTCCCCATCTCGGCAGCCCGCTCGGCCGAGTTGATGCCACCGCCGTAATAAAGGACTGCCCGGTCAACCGCCTCCGAGGCCGCACGGACGGCTGCGGGGTTGCCATAAGTCCCGCTGTACTCGATATATACGATCGGGAAATGGAAGTACCGGTCGGCAACCTGCGTGTAGGCCGCAACATCGTCCGGCGCAAGGTTGCAGACGGCTTTTGTCACCCTGCCGACCGAGGAGTCCGGGTTGAGGACGATATAGGCTTCCTCTACAACCCGGTCCCACGCGATCCCGCGCCCCTGCTGCTGCACCCAGAGCCGGTGCTTTCCCACGATCCACTGGACATCGGTCGTGTTCATGACGCTTGGCACAAAGACGAGGTCGATTCCCTGCGTGAGCACGGCTTCCGGCCCGGCTGGTTCCATGACCAGCGGAAGACCGTAGGATTTTACCTGCTTAAGGAGCGCGGAAAGGTTCTCCTCTGTCACGTTCAGCGTCCCCGAGAGCATGAGCGCATCGGTGCCGCTCGCGGCAATGGCATCGATATCGCCTTCCCTGAGCTGTTTATCCGGATCGAGTTTTGTTATATGGACCCAGTCTTTCCATTTCATGAACAATCACGTGTATTGCCCATTGTATTGATCGTTTGAATCAATAAACTGCCGGTTCGGGAGGATCGTCATCTGTCATGCAAAGAACATCCTTAATGAGAACGGCCGATCAAGGATTTCAGAACTGAATGAGACTCAACGAGAAGATCCTGTTCTCCCTGCTCCTCCTGTTCGTCATCATTGTAGGAACTCTCGTTTTTTCTTTCTCTTTTTATCTCAAGGGGTACGAAAAACTTGACGAGAAGGAGGCGACATCCTCCCTGCACAACGCCCTGCAGTCCCTCAACGCGAGCCGGGAAGGCCAGGTCCGCATCCTCGCGGACTGGGCGGCGTGGGACGACACGTATGATTTCATACAGGATCCGGACGACCCGGTCTTTATCGAAAGTAACCTTGGCACCGTCACGATGGAGAATCTCGATACCGACATTTTTGTGATCACGGACCTTGACGGGAACATTGTGTGGGGGCATATGTATGACCGGGCGAACAATTCCCTGTCCCCGCTGACAGAAGAGATCCGGTCCCGGGTTTTTGCGATCGGACGTCTGACGGACGGTGAACGGCAGAACGAGACCGTAAGCGGGATTGTCATGCTCCCGGCAGGGCCGATGGTTATCGGATCGGCGCCGGTCACTCATTCGGACGGTTCTGGGCCGGTCATCGGCAGGTTCATGATCGGTACCTATCTCGACGCCGCTCATATCGCCCAGGCAGCATCGGTCTCGTCGCCAACACTGGCATTTATTCCGGTTGATGACAGCCGCATCTCCCCGGGCATACAATCCGCCCTCCTTGCCGGGTCTCCCTCCGCCCTGGTCATAACCACCCGGAATTCAACGGCACTTAGCACCTATGTCCTTATCGATGACATTTATGGAAACCCGGCGCTTGTCGCAACGGCAGACACTCCGCGGGAATATTACCTTCAGGCGGAATCCACCCTCTTTGGTGGATTCCTCATCCTGCTCGCGGTTATCGCCCTTGTCGGATCGCTTGTTTTTATCCTGATCGACAGGTACGTCCTCCGCCGCCTCAGCATCCTGCGGGACGCCGCGGACGAGATCCGGAGAGGAGGGACGCTTGCCGCAAACGTGAAAGTCGGGGGCGATGACGAGCTTACTGATGTAGCGGTGGCATTCAACCAGATGATCCGTACAATTGACGAGGGCCAGAAGGACATTGCCGAAAGCAGGCAATATCTCGACCGGATCTTTTCGTCGGTAAACGCCGGGATCGTCATCATCGATGCACAGACCCACCGGATCACCGACATCAACCCGACGGCTGTCAGTATGATCGGCCTCTTACGGGAAGAGATTGTCGGGGTGTCCTGCCACAGGTTCTTCTGCCCGGCACAGTCAGGGGAATGCCCGGTTGCGGATCATAAGGAAAATCTGGATAATACCGAGAGCGTCCTCACACGGCCCGGCGGGTCGCAGGTCACCGTCATCCGGTCCGTCATACGGCTGAACATCCGTGGCCGCGACTGCCTGCTGGAGACCTTCATCGACCATTCGGAACGCAAACGCATCGAACATGCCCTGCGCGAGAGTAAGGAGCAGTTCCGGAACCTTGCGGAGAACACGGCAGACGTACTCTTCACCCTTGACAGGGACGGACGTATCACCTATGTCTCCCCGCAGGTATCGCGGTACGGGTTTACGCCGGAGGAACTGAAAGGACGATCGTTTGTCTCCCTCGTTCATCCCCAGGATCGCAGGGAGATAGCCGGTAACTTTACCAAAGAGATGGAGACCGGGGAGAATTTCACCTCTACGTTCCGCATCATCGACCGGAACGGTTCGACCTTCTGGGTCGAAGAACGCAGCAACATCCTGTATGACGGCTGGAAAAATTCTCTCGGGATTCAGGGGGTTATCCGGGATATCACGGACCGGAAGAGGGCGGAGGATGCAATCCGGCTCGCCAACCGGAAACTGAACCTTATGAACGATATCACAAGGCACGATATCATCAACACCCTCACCGGTCTTTTAGGGACTGTGGATATGGCCATGGATCCCTCGCAGGAATCGAACCGTGATCTCTTTCTTGCCGATATCAGGCAGCTTGCAGTTACCATCCAGAAACAGATAGAATTCACAAGGGAGTACCAGGCGGTCGGGGTAAAGGAACCGGTATGGCAGGACCTGTCCCGGATTATCCGTCACGCAGCAGAACTCAACGCCGGATCCGACGTTGCCGTCATCAACGAAATCGATGCATTCGAGGTCTTTGCGGACCCGCTTCTCGAAAAAGTAGTGTACAACCTCATCCAGAACGCACTGAGCTATGGCGAACACGTGAGAACGATCCGGTTCACCGAGGAGATCTCGGACCGCGGGTTTGCTGTCATCTGCGAGGACGACGGGATCGGAATTCCTGATGAGATGAAGGAGAAGATCTTTGAACGGGGTATAGGGAGGAACACCGGCATGGGCCTCTTCCTTTCCCGGGAGATCCTCGCGATCACCGGCATCACGATCCAGGAAAAAGGCATCTACGGTAAAGGCGCACGGTTCGAGATGATCCTCCCGAAAGGAGGGTACCGTTTCCCGTCAGAAAAGAGAGGATAGTTCAAATAACCCTGACGCAAAACGTACATAAGAACTCTTATTTCAGGGATACTATGCCAAACCCCCAGATCCTCATTGTTGAAGACGATCCGGTGATCGTCAGGGTTGCAGAATGGCGTCTTACCAAACTCGGGTACGATATCTGCGGAAAGGCCGATACCGGTACCGGAGCACTGGATTTTGTTGCAGGAACCCGGCCGGATCTCGTGCTCATGGATATCAACCTGCAGGGGGAGATGGATGGCATTGAGGCGGCAAAAAAGATCAAGAAGGATTTTGATATCCCGGTGATCTTCGTAACTTCCCATTCTGACGGAAACACCCTCCACCGGGCAAAGGAGATCCATCCCGACGGGTTTATCAAAAAACCATTCTCTGACGACGACCTGAGGGTTGCAATCGAACTTGCGCTGAAAAAATAACGGAATCGCCCGGGAGTGGAGCGGGATATCCGGTATACCTTCCGGCTTCCCGGGGAAATTCTTTTCCGGCGTTACAGTTCAATGACCGCGTTATCCAGCCGTTTCTTTGCGAGAGCCTGGCAGTTCAGGATGGTTGCTTCCGGTATCCCCGAACGCGTGGCGGCATCCCGGGGATCTGCGGAGAGCAGGGTTTCGGTGTCATGAATCCCGGCAGAGGAGAGCTTCCGGATCATGGCTTCCGTGATCCCCCGGATTGCAAGGAGTTCCTTTTTTCCCTTCTCGATCCGGGTCTTTGAGATCTTCACCGGCGCTGGACGGTTCAAGTGTTTGCAGACAAGCCCCGCGTGTCGGAAGACCGTGTCGGGGCTCATGCCGGTCTTTTCTGCGATCTGGAGCGGCTGCATGGTGCAGAACTCCTCGGGGGAAAAAATGCCGGCTTCGATGTATTTTTTGATACTTATTGCAGGAATACCGATCTCCTTGAAGATACGGGCGGCGCAGTGGGCGCGTGCGCCATCGATTAAGTCGGATGTTTCCTTCTCGCTGATGCCGGCGGACCGGAGAACCGCGGGGTCCGCTTTCCCAAGAGCCGGGATATCGCGGATGCCTGCCGATGCAAGCGACTTGACAATCACGGAATAACTCCGCCCTTTCCGGGGTGCGATGTGGTTGCGCATGAACTTGCGGCACTCGGAGCGTTTCCGCAGCAGCTCCATTGCGGTTCCGGCATCCCGGATGATTCTTTGGGCATGGTCGGCCGGGACATCGAGGATCGTCGCGAGGTACGGTGATTCGGTCTTTGCAATATCCGAAGCCGTAAAGATATGCCGGGATTCGAGCTTGTCGATAAGATCCGGTGTAAGCGATGGGATCTCCAAGAGAGACTCCCGGTTGGAACTGATATGGTGGCAGAGCGGGCAGCCGATGTCCCACGGGCGGGCGCCTTTCCGCACGAGCCGGACAAAGTTCAGGCCGTGTTTTTTACAGACCTCGTCGGTCCGGACTGCAAATCCCCACTGGGCGAGCGGAAGACCGATGTTGAAGGTACAGTCCGGGTAGTGCGAACAGCCGATGAACTGGGTGGATCCCCGGAGGTGCTTGATGGCAAGCGTGCCGGTTTTACAGACCGGGCAGGCCCCAAGCGTCATCTCTTCTGCCGTCCGGTTCCGGATCTCGTCGCCGATGACCCGCTCGTGGGATTCGAGCTGGTCGAATGCCTTATGCAGCATCTCGCGGGACTCTTTCACGACATCCTCCCTTGTGCGCTGTTTCTGCTTGATGAGCTGCATGTGGGCTTCGAGCGTCTGCGTCATGTCGGGTTTTGTGATCGTATCGGCATACTGTTCGAGGGACTCGATGACAACCCTCCCGACAAGGGTCGGGCGGAGCGGGTTTCCCTCGACATATTTCCGGGAGACGAGCTTTGCAATCACCTCGTGCCGGGTGCTCTTGGTCCCAAGGCCCAGTTCCTCCATCCGCTGGATGAGCTTGCTCTGGGTGTAACGGGCGGGCGGCTGGGTCTCTTTCTCCTCGAAGGATTTGGAGAGGATCTGCAGGTTCTCGCCAACTCTGAATACCGGGAGGATCGTCTCCTTTGCCTCGGAGAACGGGTATACCGTGTGCCAGCCGGGTTCGAGCAGTCTTCCGCCGGTCGCGGTATACTCCTCGCCGCCGGCATTGAAGAGAACCTTCAGGGTCTGCCAGGTTGCATCGGGGGCAAGCGTTGCGAGGAAACGGCGCAGCACGAGCTCGTAGATCGGGAACGCGTCGTCGCCCAGCATCTGCCGGGTAGCCGGAGCTGTCGGGTGGATGGGGGGATGGTCAGTCGAGGACTTCTTGCCCCGGGTCGGGACCGCCCGCCGGTTCTTCTGGATCCATTCGATATCTTTTGCAAACGGCGACGGTTTTAAGGCTTTGAGGATCCCGCTGATGTCGAGCGTCGCCGGGTAGACCGTATTGTCGGTCCTCGGGTACGAGATGAACCCGTTCATGTACAGGTCTTCTGCGATCCGCATCGCGTTTGCCGCGGAATACCCGAGCCGTGCGGCAGCGACGATATAGGTCGTCGTATCAAACGGGGAAGGGGACCGGTCGATCTTGGTGCCTTCCTTCATATCCGTGACAACGAGCGGATCTTTCGTCCGGTCCCGGGCGAGTTCCGCTTCGGCCTTATCCCTGAACCGGCCGTGAGTGTGGCGCGCCTCGACCTTGTCGTCGCCTTTCATGGTGACAAGCGAGAGCTGCCAGTACTTCTCGGGAACAAAGGAGGCGATCTCCTTCTCCCGGTCCACGATCATGGCAAGGGTCGGGCTCTGCACGCGGCCGACCGAGAGGATATTCTGGCCGCCCCGGCGTGCAGCAAGCGAGATGAACCGGGTGAGCGACGCCCCCCAGACAAGATCGACGATCTGCCGGGCTTCTCCCGCGGACGCAAGCGCAAAGTCGAGGTCGGTTGCATGGGAGAACGCGGCGGTGATCTCCTGCGATGTGATGGCCGAGAACCGTGCACGGTCAACCGGGACGTTTTTATTTGCCGCACGGATCAGCTCAAACGCCTCTTTCCCGATGAGCTCTCCTTCGGTATCGAAATCCGTTGCAATGGTGATCCGGTCCGCGTGACGCGCCAGTTTCTGGAGGAGCGATACGATCCGTTTCTCGGTTGCTACCTTGATGGTCTTGGCATCGATCAGGGCGCGGGGGGTTGCCGTCTCGCTTCTCCAGTTCGCATAGCCGGGCTCAAAGTCGATCTCGACGACGTGGCCCCGGAGCCCGATTGCCGTCGTATCGCCAAACGTATAGACCGAAACGCCTGCGTCCTTCTTCTCGGTCATCTTCTTTCCGCCGGCAAGGATCTCGGCGATCCTCCGTGCGGAGATGTTCTTTTCGGCAACTATCAGGCGCATAAAAGAAAACTCACGCTCCCTTCTGCAGTTCTTCGGTCAGCAACCGGTTGAGCTCTGCAGGGTCCGCACGCCCCCGGGTCTTCTTCATGACCTGCCCGAGAATGAAGTTGCAGGCGCCGGCCTTCCCTGCCCGGTAGTCGGCAACCGCTTTGGGGTTTTCCGCAAGCGCTTCCTTAATCGCGGCACGCAGCGCGCCGTCATCGCCGGAGGTCTTTGCAAGATGGAGCCGGGCGACAATTGCATCCGGGGTCTCGGCAGTCTCACCTTTCAGGTGCTGGTCGAGCATGATCCGGAGCACCTCGATGGCGCTCTTGTCGGTGATCGTCCCTGCCATAAGCAGCCGGAGAAGTCCGGTAAATGCCGGCGGTTCAAGCGTGTCAATACTCATCGAGCGGTAGTTGAGTTCGCCGATCAGCGTGTCGGCAACCCACGTTGCGGCAGGAACCGAAAGCCCCGCCGGGTCGGGCGCAACAACGCTCTCGAAGAAGTTGGCGAGCCGGAGTTCGCCGGTCAGGGTCCGGGCATGGTTCGCCGAACAGCCGTACTGGCTGATGAAACGCTCGCGCCTTGCATCGGGAAGTTCCGGGAGCACGACGTCCGCAACCCAGGACTTCACCCGGAGCGGGCGGAGGTCGGGTTCCGGGAAGTACCGGTAATCATGCTCCTGCTCCTTGCTCCGGGCCGACTGGGTGATCCCCCGGGCTTCGAGGAAGTGCCGGGTCTCGCGCTCGACCTTCTGCCCCCGGCGGATCAGGTTCTTCTGGCGCGTGACCTCGAAGGTCAGCGCCTTCTCGACCCCCTTGTAGGACGTGATGTTCTTGACCTCGACGCGCTCGCTTCCGACAATAGAGATGTTCGCATCGACACGCAGCGACCCTTCCTTCTCGGAGTCAAAGACGCCGAGGTATTCGAGCGTTGCCCGGAGCTTGTTGAGGAACTTCCGGGCCTCTTTCGGCGAGCGCATGTCAGGCTCGGTCACGATCTCGATGAGGGGGATCCCCGCACGGTTGTAGTCCACGAGCGAGTACCGACCGCGCTCGGCATTGCCCATGTGGACGAGCCGGCCCGGGTCCTCCTCGACATGGATCCGGGTGATCCGGATCTTCTTCTCGCCGTCGTCGCCGTCGATCTCAAGGATCCCCTTTTCTGCAAGCGGCTTGTCGTACTGGGTGATCTGGTACGCCTTGTCAAGATCGGGGTAGAAATAGTTCTTCCGGGAGAACTCTGACTCAGTAAGAACCTCGCAGTTCAGCGCCTTTGCAACCCGCATGGCGTACTCGATCGCCTTTTTGTTCAGCACCGGCATCGAGCCGGGAAGCCCGAGGCAGACCTCGCAGACATGGGTGTTGGGTCCGTCGGACCGGTAATCGGTCGAACAGCCGCAGAAGAGCTTGCTCTTCGTGTCAAGCTGGCAGTGGACTTCGAGGCCGACGATCACCTGATCCGCGCTCATGCCTTCACCGCCTGCTCGTACGCGTACGCGACATCGATCACGCGCTCGTCCTCGAAGTGCCGTCCCATGATCTGGAGGCCGACCGGCATCCCTTCCGATATCCCGCACGGGACCGAGATTGCCGGGATCCCGGCAAGGTTTGCGGGGACCGTCAGGATATCGGAGAGGTACATGGAGAGCGGGTCGCTCTTCTCGCCAAGTTTGAACGCAATCGTCGGCATGGTCGGGCCTGCGATCACGTCCACGTCGGAAAGGACCCGCAGGAAATCCGCCCGCACGTTTGCCCGGGCTACCTGTGCCTTTGCGTAGTACTTCCCGTAGTATCCGGAAGAAAGTGCAAACGTCCCGAGCATGATCCGGCGCCGGACCTCCGGGCCGAACCCCTGCCGGCGCACGTCCCGGTATGCATCATGCCACGACTTTTTGGCATCTGCCGCCGGTCCGTACCGGACCCCGTCGAACCGGGCAAGGTTGGAGCTCGCCTCGCTCGTGCAGGTGACATAGTACGCGGCAAGCGCGTACTGCATCGAGGGGAGCGTGCAGGGCACTGTCGTTGCGCCGAGCTCTTCGAGCTTTGCGATCGCCTTCCGGACAATTCCCGCGACAGCCGGATCGACACCCTTGCCGAAGTACTCGTCCGGGATCCCGATCTTCAGGCCTTTGATATCTGCTGAAGGCGCATGAGAGAAGGGACGGTCGCAGGAGGTGCTGTCCCTCGGGTCATGGCCGGCGATGACCGAGAAGAGCTTTGTGATATCCGTGACGGACTGTGCCATCGGCCCGATCTGTTCGAGCGAGTTCGCGTACGCGATCAGGCCGTACCGGGAGACGCGCCCGTAGGTCGGCTTCAGTCCCACGATCCCGCAAAAAGCGGCCGGGCACCGGATCGAACCGCCGGTGTCGGTCCCGAGCGCCATCTTCACCATCCCCGATGCCACTGCCGCGGCGCTTCCTCCCGAAGATCCGCCGGGCACCCGGCCGGTGTCCCTCGGGTTGAGTGTCGGGCCGAACGCGGAGTTCTCGGTCGTCGTCCCCATCCCGAACTCATCCATGTTGGTCTTGCCGGCAACTGCTGCACCCGCCGCACGGAGCAGCGATACAACGTGGGCGTCGTACGGCGGCACGTAGCCTTTCAGGATCTTCGACGCACAGGTCGTCTCGATCCCTTTTGTCGAGATGTTGTCCTTGACCGCAACCGGGATGCCGGAGAGCGGCCCGTTGTTGTACTCCGCTTTCCTGCAGGTCGTGAGAAATGCATTGATCGGATCGTCCGGTTCGAAGGTTAACGTCCCGGTCACTGCATCACCCGCGGTGCTTTGATGAACCCGTTCTCGGAGGCGGGAGCGTTCCTTACCACATCGTCATGGGAAAGCGATGGCGCAACCGTGTCTTCGCGCATCACGTTCACCTCGGCATGGGCGGGAATATCCCCGGCCGGTACCTGGTCGAGGATATCGAAATAGCCGAGGATCGCGTTGAACTGCTGGGTAAACGGTGCGAGCCCGCCTTCTTCGATGCCGATGTCGGCGAGGTCTGCGATATGCTCTACATCTTTCTCAGTAACCATGCTCCAACCTGCTGATGTGATCAATGTATCCTTGCAAGGACGTTTTAAAACCATTGTGCCGTGCAAGTTTCCGGAGAACGTCCCACACCCCGCTGCCGTACTGCATCGCTTTCTTCTCCTGCCACGCGATCTCCCTGCCGATATGCCGCTCTGCAACTTCGCGCAGCGGCACTTTCCTCATCCCGTCCCGGACCTTGAGCGAGGCCGGGATCGCGCGTGCGGCGCGCATGACCCGGAGGTCGAGATAGGGCATGGAGAATAATGTCCCGTGGAGTGCGGCAACCGCCTGGTCGCGTGCCGCCTGCTCCGGGAGGAGCGCGACATCCCGCGCGAGATCTTCTTCGAGCGCCGGGCTGGTCAGGTACCGGGTGTATCCCCCGAAGAGTTCGTCCGCTCCCTGCCCGGTGAGGATGCGGCGGTACCCGTGCTCTCCCGCGAACCGTGCGATGAAGTACTGGGTGAGCGCAATCCCCGCGTTCACCGGGTTCTTCTTCGGGATTGCCCGGACAACGAGGGGGAGGGCTTCTTCAATCTCCCGCGGTCCGAGCTCCACATACGAGCAGGAAAGTCCGAGGGCTTCAGCTGCGTGCTTTGCCTGCCGGAGGTCATGGGACCCGGAAATCCCAACCGCGACGCACTCGCGCCCGGCAAGGTATGCGACAAGCGCCGAGTCCACGCCGCCGGAGAGAGCCGTGATCCCCTCGTCGCTGCGCAGCGCAACGGATGCGACAATCGCTTCTTCCAATGGAAGGTCCGGGACATCCGGCGCAATCGTTCCCGTGACCTTCCCTCCGCACATGATGGTCCCCGCCGGGCAATCGCCGGGGACGATCCCGAGAGAGTCGCGGGCGGTGCACCCGTCCCACGCAAGGAAAAATTCCCCGCCAAAAGAGGGGACCAGTTCCGGGGTGTTCTTGAGGATCTCTTCGAGCCCGGAGAGAGGGATCTTCTGCCCGTTGCGCTCGATCCAGCCTGAGATCTGTATCCGGCTCATAAATGCAGATAGTAGTGGGCGGTTCCTGTCCATGTATCTTATCTTACGGGACAACCTGTCCGTGGCCATCCCTGCAATCCCACAATGCAGTATTTGCCGAAATGCATAAATCGGCACCTCACATTGTTTTTGTGGCAGTTATCCCATGGTCCAGCCGTCGATCATCGCCCTTGGCGCATCGCTTCTCGGTATCATGCTCCAGACCTATGGAGCGGAATACCGGGCCATCTACATCATCGGCACCGCGTGTATCATGGGGGCGTTTGTCATCGCGTTTACCGAGTTCGTGCTCTTTGTCAAGGACACAATCGTCAAGTCGCGCCACAGGGGATCTTCAAAAAGTCTCTGATGCAACCGGTTTTTACCGGGAATTTCCCGCGTGTCTCCCGGTCATCCGGGCAACTCCGGGTTCTCCCGCCTTGTTCTGGTCTTTTCTTTCTGTCCGGTCCGTTTCCGGAAGTGAAGCATGGTTATAAAAGTCTCCGGCGGATCGTTTTTTAAAACAGCCGATCCATTATTGTACCTCTCTTACAACTGGCGCGGGGGTAGCTAAGCCTGGCCAAAGGCGCCGGACTTAAGATCCGGTCTCGCAGGAGTCCGTGGGTTCGAATCCCACCCCCCGCATCAGATCCTCCGGCAGAATCGGTCGGAAAGTCCCGCGCACAACCGGACTGTTCCGGTTCAGGTTATCTCGATCCTTTCCCCGGTCACCATGTAGTGGATGTTCTCCGCCATCCGGCAGGCATGATCGCCGGACCGTTCGAGGTACCGGGCGACCATGATCGAATAGGTTGCCCGGGTGATCATCTTCGGGCTCTCCATCATGAACGTCAGCGTCTCGCGAAAGATGGAGTGCCAGAGCGCGTCAACCGCGTCGTCGCGGGGCGAGAGCCCGTCGATAAGATCGGGGTTTTCGGTCTCGTACGCCGCAAGCGTATCGTCGATCATCGCGATCACGAGATCGGCCATGTGCCGGATGGGAAGCGGGCGGGCAAAGTCCGGCTGCCCTTGCATGTACGTAACCATGTTCGCGATGTCCTTCCCGTACCTCCCGATCCGTTCCGCCGACGTTATGATCTTGAGCGTGCAGGCGATCACCCGCATATCCCGTGCCATCGGCTGGTTCAGGGCAATCAGCTGGTAGGTACGCTCCTCCAGTGCAATCGTCGTCTCCCGCACACGCGTCTTGCGGGAGAGGATGTCCTGTGCCAGTGCGGCATCCCCGTTCCTGAACGATACGAGGGAATCGGAGAGCATGGTACGGCAGAACCGCGCCATGGCAAGCGTATCCCTTTTGAGCTGCGATAATTCTGCATGAAATTTCTCGCCCATACCTTCACCTACCCGAACCGCCCGGTGATGTAGTTCTCGGTCAGTTCTTCCGCCGGGTGCTCGAAGATCTGCCGGGTTTTCCCGCACTCGATGAGTTTTCCTAAGTACATGAAGCCCGTATAATCGCTGACCCGGGCCGCCTGCTGCATGTTGTGGGTGACGATGATCACCGTGTACTCCTTTCTCAGCAGATCGATTAAGTTCTCGATCTTCGCAGTTGCGATGGGATCGAGCGCGGAACAGGGCTCGTCCATTAAGATGATCCCGGGCCCGACCGCGAGCGTCCGCGCAAGGCAGAGGCGCTGCTGCTGCCCTCCCGAGAGGCCGAGGGCGGATTCGTCCAGCCGGTCCTTCACCTCGTCCCAGAGCGCGGCCTGCCTCAGGCTTCGTTCCACGAGGGTATCGAGCGTAAACCGGTCCGAAATCCCGTGGACCCGGGGGCCGTACGCGACATTCTCGTAAATGGATTTGGGGAACGGGTTTGGCTTCTGGAATACCATCCCTACCTTCTTCCGGAGCAGGACGACATCGGTTGCCGGGTCCTGGATATCCCGGTTGTCAAGGAGAATTTTTCCCTCAATCTTCACGCGGTCGATCAGGTCGTTGAGCCGGTTGAAGCAACGGAGCAGCGTCGACTTCCCGCACCCTGACGGCCCGATCAAAGAGGTGACACGGTTTTTCGGGATCGTCATGCTCACCGATTTGAGCGCATGGGACTCCCCGTACCAGAGGTTGAGATCGTCTGTTGCAAGGATCGTTTCCGTTGTCATGTTACTCCCGCAGCTTCCTGCTGAAATGGTGCCGTACGAAAATTGCCACCGAGTAGATCCCAATCACGAGGACGAGCAGTACGAGCGCGGTACCGTACCGGTTGACCGACGATCCCGGCACATTGGTCGCAAGGATGTAGAGGTGGTACGGCAGCGCCATCACCGGCTCGAAGACCGATGACGGGAGGTATCGCTTCGAGAAGACGGCTGCCGTGAACATGATCGGTGCAGTCTCTCCCGCAGCCCTCCCGATACTGAGGATTGTCCCGGTCAAAATCCCCGGGATCGCCATGGGGATGACGACATGCCGGATGGTCTGCCACCGGGTCGCTCCCATCGCAAGGCTCCCCTCCCGGAGCGAATCCGGGATCGTCCGGAGCGTCTCCTCGGTCGCCCGGATGATCGTCGGGAGCACCATGAGACCAAGCGTGACCTGCCCGGCAAGGAGCGAGACACCGAAGTGAAGGAAGTAGACGAGGAAGGCAAGACCGAAGAGCCCGAAGACGATTGAGGGGGTTCCGTTGAGGAGATCGACCGTTGTCCGGATCAGCCGGGTGGCCCGGCTCTCTTTCGTGTACTCGACCAGATAAATCGCAGCCCCGACCCCGAGCGGAAGGGCAAAGAGGATGGCGCCGGCAACAAGGTAACAGGTCCCGACGATGGCCGGGAAGATCCCCCCGGCACGCCCGAGATCCTGTACGGTTCCGGTGAGGAACTCCCACGAGAGCGCAGGAAGCCCGTGGACGACGATGTCCTGCAGGATGACAACGAGGATCAGGAGCACGATTGCTGCCGCCGCGATCACAAGGGAGAACGCGATCCGTTCAGCCTGCTTCGGGTTCAACCGGTCTCTGACAAAACAGGTTGCGATCGTTCCTGCAAGCACGACGAGCGCGAAGGGGAGGAGAGTCTTCATCACCGCAACGACAGCAAGGTTCTCCCCGGAGGCGATCCCGGAAAATGCCGGGATCCCGTTCACGATCGCCTCCTGGATGATGAGGACGCCGTTGAACATCGCGACGATTATCGCGGCAATGAGAAGGAGGAGAGAAAAACTCTCAACGATGCCGGGGGTAACCCGTGCCCGGATCCTACCGGAAATGGAAACCCGGTTCTTTTTGATCCGGCTTCCCATCTGGCGTTCCCGGATGTTTGTGAGGATAATGACCGCAAGGGAGTTGACGATCAGGGTGATGACAAGAAGAACGACGGCGACCATAAAGAGGGCAGCATAGTGATCGCTTCCCACCGCGACCTCCCCCATCTCGATGCCGAGCGTGCCGGTCAGGGTCCGGACCGGCGAGAGCACGTTCCAGACCGGATAGGGGACGATGGCGGCGTTCCCCGTCACCATCATGACGGCCATCGTCTCGCCGATCGCACGGCCGAACCCGAGGATGACGGCGGCGGTGATCCCGGAGAGCGCTCCCGGGACGAGGACCTGCGCAATCGTCTGCCACCGGGTCGCCCCGATGGCAAGCGATCCCTCCTTGTACTCCCGCGGGACCATGCTGATCGCGTCTTCCGAGATGCTGATGATTGTCGGGAGCGCCATGATGCCGAGCAAAATCGAGCCGGCAAGCCACGTCTCCCCGGTCGGGACACTGAACACGACCCGGATGAGATCGGTCAGCACGACAAGCCCGAAGAACCCGTACACGACCGAGGGGATACCGGCGAGGAGCTCGATGGCGGGCTTGAGGATGCTTTTTGCCCGGGGCGAAGCGAGCTCGGCAATGTAGATCGCACACCCGATCGAGAGCGGAATGGCAAAGGCCATCGCACCGAGCGTGACAAGCACGGTTCCGGCAACCAGCACCGCGACGCCGTACTGGGGCGGTACGCCGGTGGGATACCATGTTGTCCCGGTCAGGAACGGGACGATACCAACCTCGGAAAAGATCGGGAGGCTGTCCCGGATCAGAAAGAGGAGGATGAAGATGATCGCAACGAGGGCGGAAAGCGCGGTAAGGAACCAGACAATACGGATTGCACCTTCGCGCAGGTTCCGGGTCTGCCTGAAAGGGAGGTACTGCCGGGGACTGCCCCGGCAGACCTCCCCGACCCCATCCATTGCATCGTTCACCTGCGGCATAAGGAAATTTTTTTAATTCCGGTCAGGCTGTGCTGACAAATCCCTCTTCCTCAACGATCTTCTGACCTTCTGCGCTCCGGATGAAGTCAATGAAATCCTTTGCAAGGCCTGCCGGCTGGCCGTTCGTGAAGACGAAGAGTTCGCGCTGGAGCGGGTAGTTCCCGTTCCTGACGGTTTCTGCACCCGGCGTGATCGCTTCTGTGGAGGCACCGGTGATGACCGGCACTGCCTTCACGTCACCGGTGATGTACCCGATCGAGACGTACCCGATCGCCTGCGGTGTCTGGGCGATTGTCTGGGAAAGCGCGCCGTTGCTGTTCTTCTCGATCATCGCCTTCGTGACACTGGCACCTTTCATGACGCCGGCGGCATCCTTGTCGAAGAACTCGCGGGTCCCCGATGCGCTGTCGCGCCCGACAACCACGATCTGCTGGCCGGTACCCGGCACGTTCCCGGAGACACCGGTCCAGCTCGCGATCTCGCCGGCGTAAATTTTCCTGACATCATCCACTTTGATATTTTGGATCTGGTTCTTTTGGTTCACGATGATTGCAATGCCGTCTTTTGCCACGACATGCTTCACGAGATCCGGGTAGGACGCGGATTCCGTTGACTTCAGCTCGCGGGACGACATCCCGATATCCACGGTCTTCTCCCCGATCTGCTGGATCCCGACGCCCGATCCGCCGCCGGATACCTGGATGTCGGCGTTGGGATGGGTTGCCATGTAGGCTTCGGCAGCTTTCTGGACGATGGGAAGGACGGTTGTCGAACCGGAAATTTTGATCGTCTCTTGAGCCCCGGCTGTCGCTGTATCCTGCGATGCAGCTGGCGTTCCCGCCCCGGTACAGCCGGCAGCCGCGAGAGCGGCAACCAGCAGGACAACGCAACAGAGCGATACCCACAAAGGACTGGCTGGTGGTTGTTTCATGGTGTTCGCGACTATCTTCTCAGGCGGGAAATATACCTTTTTTCGCCATGGAATATAGGAATATACATATACTCTATTGAAGAATAGAGGAATAGAGTGACCGGCCATGGAGATACGGAGAGTCCAGTTCACCGGGGGTTCATCGTACGTCCTGACCCTTCCCAAGGAATGGGTGGACGCAAGGAAGATCAAGAAGAACGATCCGCTCGGGATCGAGGTCCAGCCGGACGGGACGCTGACGATCACGACCGCGACTGCCCGGGAGCCGGTGCAGCGCGTGAAGGAATTTGCAGTCACGGAGAGCATCGAACCGGATTACCTCTTCCGGCTGCTGATCGGGGCTTACATCGCGGGATTTACGACAATTGTCATCCGGTCCGGCGACCGGCTCCCCCCGTTTGTCCGGACGGTTGTCCGCAATTTTACCCAGATGACCATCGGGCAGGAAGTGATCGAGGAGACGGAACAGGCGATCACGTTAAAAGATCTGCTCTCTCCCGCGGAAATGCCGTTTGCGAACTCGATCCGGCGGATGTATGTCATCGTGCGGGCGATGCACGAGGATGCGGTTGCGGCAATCCGGACCCGGAATACCGATCTCGCAAAGGACGTCGCGGCCCGGGACAACGATGTCGACCGGCTCCACTGGCTCATCGCACGCCAGACCAGCATGGTGCTTTCCCATACCGAACTCTCGAAACGGATGGGGATCACGCCGGTGATGGCAAACCATTACCTGCTGATCAGCCGGATCATCGAGCGGATCGGCGACCACGCGGAGCGGATCGCGGACAATGTGCCGGGCGTCCTTGCGCGGGAGATCGATGCCGCAACCATGGAGAAGATCGCGCAGGCGAGCCGGACGGCGCTTGCGCTCTTCGACCGGAGCATCGTTGCGTTCTTCGATGGCGACATGAAGAAGGCGCAGAAGACCATCGGGTCGTTGCAGGCGCTGGAGGCGCTCTGCGACGGGATCACGGGCCCGGTTTCCCGGCAGGAGGCGCCCGGTGCGCTTGCGCTTGGCAATATCATGGGAAGCATCCGGAGGGTTGGCGAATACTCGGCGGACATTGCCGAGAACGTGATCAACTACCTTGTCGAGAACGAGCAGCCGCACAAAAAGAAGGCGGGCCGGTGATGGCGCGGACAGGCAGTGACGGACAACCGCCGCTGATCTATCTCAACAACGCCGCAACGACGTACCCGAAACCGGCCGCGGTGCCCGAAGAGGTTGCATCGTGCCTGAAACACCCGGTCCACGAGCATGGCCGGACAACCGGGACCGGCTCTGTGGATTACCCGTCGGCCGCACGCGAAGCGCTTGCCGCGTTCTTCCATGCCGGCCCTCCCGAAAACTTCGTCTTTACGCAGAACGCAACCGATTCGCTCAACATCCTGATTCACGGGTTTGCAAAGAAGGCCGGCGCACCGTTCCACGCGATCGTGACCGAACTCGATCACAACTCTGTGTTACGCCCGCTCGCCGCGCTGGAGCAGGAGGGCATTCTCCGGCTCTCGGTTGTGCCCTTCCACGACGCGAAGGTGAGCCTTGCGGATATCAAAAAAGTCATCTGTCCCGAAACCCGGCTCGTGGTCATGACGCATGGCAGCAACGTGCTCGGTTCGCTCCAGGACATAAAGCCCATCGCGGAGTACCTGAACGCAAACGACATCTTCTTCATCGCGGACGGTGCACAAACCGCCGGCAATACCGTCGTCGATCTTGAAGCGATCCCCGCCGGCGCGTTCGTCTTTACCGGGCACAAGGCGCTCTTCGGGATCCCGGGCATCGGCGGATTTTACATCGCGGACCCGGATGCCGTCGCGATCACCCGGCAGGGCGGGACGGGGACGGATTCGCAGTCGCTTGCCCACCCGGTGGAGATGCCGATGCGGTTCGAGGCGGGGACACACAACTATCCCGGCATCGCATCGCTATATGCCGGCGTCCGGTTCATTGAGGAGACCGGGCTTTCGGAAATTGCGCGGAAGAACCGGGAGCTCACGTATGCGTTCATCCGGGACCTGAAAAAGATCCGGGGCGTCACCGTCTACCATGAACATCCCGAACTCCCGGTTGTTGCGTTCAACATCGCCGGCCTGGGGAATGAGGAGGCGGGCTTCATCCTTGCAAATGCCTACAACATCGTGACAAGGACCGGGCTCCACTGCGCCCCGCTCGTACACAAGCGTATCGATGGCGGGAAGGGCTGCATACGGGCGAGCTTCTCGTACTTCAACACGCTCGAAGAGATCCGGGCGGCTGCGGACGCGATCCGGGAGGTGGCGGGATATGAGAATCGTTAAATCGGTCCAGAGCAAGGTCTGCGTGGACGGCTCGCTGATGAAGGAGTACGTGCTGGACGAGCCGCTGACGGAAGAGTTCCTGGGATTTCTGGAAAATTTCGGCACGGTCCGGCGCATCGGACAGCTGAAGAAACCCTACTTTTCGTTCGAGAAGGAGCATTTCATCTCCATCCGGGGATTTGCGGGGGATTCGAATGTCGAGGTCCGGTACAAAAAAGAGTTTACCGATCTCGTTGCGGACTATTTCCATCTCCTGCTCCACTACTACGATGAGGGGGAGAAGGGGATAGCGGCGCTGCGGGGGATCGAGGATTCTATCAGGCAGAAGATGAAGGTCCGGCTCTGATATTTTTCTGACATGCCGGACGATCCGCTCAATCTTTTCACTGCCCGGTCTGTCGATAGTCCATCGGGTTTATAATACAGGTATCCCCAAGCAGAGTGCTGAAAAACCGGGCCCGGATTGAACCCCGTTTGCCAATCCGGGCAAGGCCGGAAAAACTCCAGTGGAAACCGCGATGACGCCGACGGAAATTATTGATATAAACCTGCATTTTTTAAATCCGGGCGATTATACAAGGAAAAAATCAGCCAATATAGCGAGCCTCCGGCAGCCCCGGTTCCGGGCATGGATTACAATACGCCGGAAATGAAAGAAGGGCTTTATTGGGGGGATATTATATAAGGTCGGGTGCTTCCCTGCACCCTTTGAAGTGGAGGTCGCCGGTCAGGATATTCAGGTTATAGATCCGGGCTGTTGCGAGGATCATGCAGTCCACGGCGCCCATCCTGCTCTTCTTCTTCTTTTGCCCGGATTTGATGGAACCTCCCGCGATCGCGATCGGGTTATCGACGGGGATAACCTCTGTATGCGAGAGGATCGTCCCGATGAGGGCCGATGTCCGGTCTTTGCCGTACTGTTCTTCAAGCAGGTACTGGAGCTCGTACAGGGTCAGCACAGAAATAAACACCGGAGGATTTTTCTCCATGAGGGCTATCGCACGTTCTCCCCGGTCCGTTTTTTTCAGGATCTCGATCCATGCGAAGGTGTCAGCGAGGATGCCGGCGCGGGTCACTATTCATCCTCCCGGTCAACATCTTCGTCATGTTCCCGGTAAATTCTCCGGATATCGAGATCGGGAAGCGCCCCGAGCAGCGAGCGGAGCGGTTTCACCGGCACGAGCTCGATTGCGTCTGCCGTGGACCTGACCTCAAAACGGTCGGTATTGAAATTGTCCCGGATCTTTTTGGGAAGGACAAGCCTTCCGCTCCGGTCAATGGTGACGATCTCCACTTCAGGGACGGAGTACGATGCCGTCCCCTCCCGCACGGAACCCGGCGGGGCTCTCCTCACAGAACGGGGCGTTCTTCGTTTCATGATTGCCATCTTCAGCACATATGGTAAAATCTGGTTTATGGTATTTATTGCCATATGGCATTTTAAAAATTGCGGAACGAATGCGCCACGGGCAGTCTTCACGTCCATCCTACGCACCGTTTTTTCCGGTTCTTCATCACGCCGGAACCGGCCCGGTCCGGCTGGGATTTACTCCCCGGTAACCGTACACGTGACCGTCCGCTCCCGTCCCGCGTTCACGTCCAGTTCGAGAAGAACGATCTGCTGCCATGTCCCGCAGGCGGGCTTTCCGTCTTCGACCGGGATCGTGAGATCCGGCCCGACTATCGCTGCCTTTACATGCGAGCGCCCGTTGCCGTCGCCCCATTTCGTGTTGTGGGCATAGTCGATCCCGTCCGGGGCAATGACCGAGAGCGCCCGCTTAAGATCGTTGAGAACTCCCGGCTCGTACTCGATGGTCGTAAGGGCTGCGGTCGAGTGATGGACGAAGAGGTGGACGAGGCCGTCATGTATTTTGCTCTCTTTGACAATCTTTGCAACTTCTGCGGTGATGTTGACGATGTCCCCTTCACGCTCCGAAGTGATCCGGAATGTTTTTCTGAACATCTGCGTCTTCCCCGTCATGCCGTGTTGGCGTTCCGGACAATAATCCTTTGCAGCCGGAACGTGTGCGGAGAAATGTTCCCGGAAACCGGGCGCCCGGAATCCCGGTTACGCGAGCCCGATACCGGCCTCCGGCGCTTCGTTCTCTCCGGCATAGTCCGGGTGGACCTCTTCGCGCAGGAACAGCGCGAGGACGAGGACGGCGATGCCGAGCACGAGCGAGAGGAGGAATGCAAGATCGAAGCCGGCCGAGAGCACCGCCATCTGGATCTCCTTTGGCGACTGGAGCGTCACGTCATGGTTCTTTGCAATCGTGAGCACGCCGGTTAAGAAGATTAAGTTGAAGGTTGCAATCCCGATCGAGAGCGGGGCGGTCCGCTCAAGGGTTGTCACGCTTGAGATCATCCCGGCCTTTGACTTTGCAACCGACATCATGATCATGCTCGTGACCGGGGTCACGACAAGCCCGAGCCCGAAACCGATCAGGATGAGGCTTAGGACAACGTAGCTGATGGAGGTGTATGTGTGGAGCCGGGTCATCAGGAAGTAGCCGGCGATCAGCGGGATGCCGGCAAGGATGCAGAGCCGGCGCGGGCCGAGCCGGTTGAAGAGCACGCCCGCAAGGAACCCGGAGGCCATCATCGCAAACGAGAGCGAGGTCATGACAAGGCCGGCGGTGGATGTGTCGAGGCTGCCGACGTACTTGAGATAGAACGGCAGAAGGTAGTTGATCCCCGAGAAGGAGAAGAAGACGAGCACGAGGAGGAGGTTTGCGAGCAGGAAGTTCCTTCCCTTAAAGAGGGTGAGGTCGAGCAGCGGGTCGGGGAACCGGAGCTCGTGCCATACGAACCCTGCAAGGGAGATTGCGGTGATTCCGGCAGCGCAAAGGATTACTGGCGATGTCCAGCCGAGCGCATCGCCTTCCGAGACGACAAAGACGAGCGATGCAAGCCCGGCGAATGCGAGCACGGCACCGGCCCGGTCAAAGATCCCGGGGGCGGATTTCTGCACGGACGCCGGGATGACCTTTGCACCGAGGAGGACGGCAAAGATCCCGACCGGCACGTTGATCAAGAAGATCCAGTGCCACGAGAGGAACTGGGTCAGGACGCCCCCAATCGTCGGGCCAAGCGCCGTGCCGAGCGCGGCGAAGATCATGATCGTGCTCATCGCTCTTCCCCGGAGCGCGTCCGGGATGTACGCCGAGACCATGGCAGGGGCGATCGCCATGATCATCGCGCCGCCGACCGCCTGGAACATCCGGGAGGCGATCAGCGAGGGGAACCCGAGGAAGATCTCCGGGAGGGCTGCGCAAAAGAACGATCCTAAGGTGAAGATGGCAAAGCCCGCAAGGAATATCTGCCGGAACCCGATCCGGTCGGAGATCTTGCCAAAGACGAGCACGCAGCCCACGATCACGAGGAGGTAGGAGGTGGCAACCCAGCTGACGGTGGTCGTGGAGAGGTGGAACGATTCCGAAATGGTGGGAAGCGCGATGTTGACGATCGTGCCGTCAAGGCTTCCCATGAACGTGGCAAGCGAGATGGAGAGGATCAAAAGCCCGTATCCCCGGGTAGTCCCGCTGCCGGCCGAAAGATTCATACAGGAATATTGCCCGGCCATGGCTGATGAAGTATTCTTTTACGAACCGCCCCTGTTCCAGAAATGACGTTCCTGCCGGGAAACCTGGGCGGATGTCCCGTCCCTGAAAAAATGGAGGGCCGTGTCGTCACGGGCCGGAGATCTCCCCGGTAAAATCCCCCGGTATCCGACCTTCCTGCGGTTATGTTGCAGCAGAGATACTGACCTTTCCCTTGGGATCGGTCGTTGACCCGCTTTTTAAGAGGGCGCCGTTCTTGTAGATCTCGACAACGAGCTCGTGGGAAGAGGTATCCAGTTTTGTAAATGTCGCATCCACGGTTCCCGTTGCATTCTCAAGGGCCATCACATATTCCCCGGATCTCTTCAGGGGCTCTGTTACGCCGTCGACAGTATAGGTCCCGTCCCAGGCGCCAAGATAACTCACCCTGAGGCTTACTCCTTCAGACGGGACGGATACCGGAGTCTGTGTGTGGGCGATCGTTACTGTTGCAACGACATTATAAGCGAGAGTCGCTCCTGCTGCTGGAGTCGTGGTGACGGTGCCCGATGCAGGGGTGCCCGATGATCCTTCCGCTCCCGACGGTAACCCGGAGATGAAGTTCATGGCGGCAAACCCGACTACCGCGAGGACTACGATTGCAACCGCAATGATCCCGATTGTTACAAGGATCTTTTTTGTGGATCCGGAGATGGGTTTTCTTGGTGGACGCGAGCGGGGAGCAGAGCGGGGAGCCGGATGAGAAGGTTGGGCAGGGTATTCCTGCGCCGCATGCTGCTTCTGGTTCTTCCCCCGGAAAAGCCATGAGAGAAAACCACGCTTCTCGCGATGATGCGGGCCGACCCTGCCAGTAGAATATTCCGGCTCCGGCATACGCAACGGTTGCCGTGCCGGTTCATCAGCCATTGTCTCAGCAGCACCGTAACGATCCGGGACCTCCGGCGCACCGCGTGCCGGTTCCCGGGGCATGGATGCCTGGCCTGGCGTGACTATTTTTGTGCCGCACCGGTTGCAGAAAAGGGAGCCCTGCATAATCCGGTTCCCGCACCGGGAACAGAATGATCCATAGGGGAGCGGGGCTTCCTCCCGGTTACTGCTCTCTGCATATGGCGCTGAAACGGGGGGTTCCTCACGGTACGATGAATGTTCGATGATCCTTTTCCGTGGCTCTTTTGCAAACGACGGGACCGCTTTCTGGATTGTTCTTTGTGCGAAAGATCCGGTAAACTCCCGGAGCCGGGCTGCCCATTCATCGCGCTCGCGCTTCCTTCCCGCCCCCTTCCGCTGGGAGAAGGTTATGACCATCTGGCGTGTTTCGCCTCCGGCATCGATCCAGAGGGTCAGGACAGGATCGCGGATGGCATTCTCGCCGGTCTCAACACGGCGGATCGACTCGAGAGGTACCTCTTTTTCAGGGATCAGGTTGTCTTTGCGGTCGGTAAGGATGATCCTGCGGGTTGTCAGGGTTGCCTCGAAAAGGACGGATTTGACAACCACATCCGGCGTTGTCAGGGCTACACGTTCGTCGCTGTTCATTCCTGAATCATCCATAATCCCGTCTCCACGTATATCGTACCTGATACGTTTGATCGCCTGTATGAAAGGATTTGTGGTGATGAGGAAGATCGTACCGGGGTTGCAATAACAAAGACCGGAACCCGGTTCCTGCATTGAGAAAGGTCCGCGGATTTCCGGACAACAATATCCGCGAATCGCGCTGCATTAAAAGCCGCATAAAAAAATTCCCGGCACCCGGTTCCGGCACTCGTGATTAAATCCCTCATATTTATTGGCCACCGCGTTTGATATGAGTACGAGGTGACCTCAATGACCGGAACTGAAGAAGCAACCATACCCGCAGGTGGAGAAAAACTCGAAAATGCAGGACTCGAGAGAATGATCGACGCCCTGCAGAATGACCCGGATGCCCACATCCGGCGGTATGTTGCATACCTTTTGGGAAAGAACGGCGATCCCCGCGCAATTCCCCTGCTGGTAGCCGCCCTCTCGGATCCAGACAAGGGTGTCCGCGAACAGTCGGCTCTCGCGCTCTCCGAAATCGGGAAAGCCGCGATCGAACCGCTGAAGAAGGCCATGGAGGACCCGAAGTGGGAGACCCGGTACCGTGCGGTTGAAGCGCTCGGGAAGATCGCGGACAAGCAGGTGGTAACCCCGCTTATCCAGGCACTGAAAGACGAGCAGAACCATGTCCGGTACATGGCGGCAAAAAGCCTGCAGGAAATCCAGGATTCCCAGTCGATCGATCCGCTCATTGCCCTGCTCTCCGACGAGAACGATTTTGTCCGGATCATGGCCGCAAGAGGGCTTGGGAAGATTGGCGGGGCAAAGATCCACGATGCTCTCTCTCAGGCGCTTTCTAAAGAGCAGAACGAGCGGGTAAAATCCGCGATCTCCGAAGCGATGAAATAACTACCCGATTTCCTTTTTCAGAGAATACCCGGTCTGCTGCAGGAATCCCCCGCCGGAGCCGGGCCGGATGGTTTCATGGAGCAACAGAAGTTTCCCCGGTTGAGAGACAGGTCGTTTTCCTACTTCCTGTTGCTCAACATGATCATCCTCATTCTCATCATTGTCAGTTTCCTTGTCGTCAACGATTACCTCCAGACAAAGGAGAATTTTGAACATGAAGAGGGCCTCCTCCAGATCCAGACGGAGCAGAATATCCGTCAAGCGATGCGCCTCGAGGAGTACACGTGGGACGTTTATGACGTTACCCTGAATGACCGGATGAAGGCGGACCTTGAGATCGTTCTCCGGGAATACGAACGGGCCGGCAACAATCCCGAAAAGATGAATCTTAATCTCCTGAAAGAGGACCTTGGCAACGATACCGATATCTACATCATCGATGAATACGGCATCATCGTAAGAACGACCTACCCGGAGGAACAGGGTCTTGATTTTAAAAAAATCCCATATTTCTATGAGTACCTGACAAAAATCCGGATGTCCGATGGATTCTTCCCGGACAGCATCGTACGCGAGATGCTGGGATCCGGCAAGTTCCGGAAATATGCATACATGCCAACGCCGGATCATTCCTACATCATCGAACTCGGGCTTGCAACCCCTGAATTTGAGAACCTGACAAAAAAACTTGACGAGAGGGCGAACATACAAAATATCGTATCTGTAAATCCCTACGTCGAACAGTTCAGGATCTTCAACTCCATGGGAAGGAACATAGAAGACAACTCCCTTCCGGAAGAGCCGGTCAGGGGTTACCTCAGCACGGTGCTGAAGAACCGGCAGAACCTTGATGTCCCGGATCCGGATCACCGGCGAATTACGCGGTACCTCTTCGTCGATGTGAATCCCGGGAAGACCGGTTCCGATATGAGCAGGATTGTCGAGGTTACCTATGATACCGGGAAGATCCAGGAAACTTTCGATCACCTCCTCCTGTCCCATATCCTGATCGCTGCCGCTGTAATCTGTGCCGGCTGCCTGATCGCATTCTTCCTCTCCCGAAGGATGAACCAGCCGATCAGCGACATTGTCCGGGATGTCGATATCATCGCCCGCGGCGACCTCGACCACCGGATCGGCGAGCCGCAGAGCCGGGAATTTGCTGTCCTTGCCGGGAGCATCAACCGCATGGTCGATTCCTTAAAGGATGCCCTGCAGAAAGTCCGGGAAGGGGAACAGGTCCAGCAGGAGATGATCGATCAGCTGCCGGTCGCGGTGTTCTTCAAACGGGTGAGCGACGGGAAGTACGTATTCTGGAACAGGACCTGCGAGACCCTGTTCAAGAGATCCACCAAAGACGTGATCGGAAAGACGGACAAGGAACTGTTCCCGGCTGAGCTCGTTGAAACAATCGAACGGGAGGACCGGGCAATTATCGAAAGCGGGACCAGCTTGCAGAACAAGATGATCTCAGGTCAGTCAGCTGAAGGCAGGGTCATCCACATGATCATCGTCCCGATCGCGGATCCGGAGGGCAGGATGCAGTACCTCCTCGGGATATCGGAGGATGTCACGCAGGAGAACATCAATATCAAGATGGACCTGCTCTTCAGCATAACCCGGCGCGATATCCTTGAACAGCTCTCGGTCCTCGTCCAGTCACTCGAGCGGGCACAGCTGCTCAGTTCCCATGAATCCGTCCAGACGTTCTTCGACCGTACCACGGTTTCGGTTGAAGCGATCAGGAACCAGATCGCGTTCATGCGGACGTTGCAGGAACTGGGTATCCTGACGCCGAAATGGCACCCCGTAAAACAGGAGTTTGAGGATGCAGCCGGACTTCTCCCGACAAAAACGGTTGTTGTCAGCAGCGATATTGCGGATCTTGAGATCTACGCCGATCCGCTCCTCCCCCGGGTATTCTACAACCTCATCGACAATTCGCTCCGGCACGGAGGCGCAAAACTCGCCTGGATCCGGCTCTCTGCCAAACGGGAGGGTGACGGACTTCTCCTCATCTACGAGGACAATGGCAACGGCATTCCGGAACAAGAGAAGGAGGATATCTTCTCGTTCGGCTATGGGACGGGAAAAGGCGTCGGGCTCTTCCTTGCCCGTGAGATTCTTATGTTCACCGGCATCACGATCCATGAGACCGGGATATCGGGAAAAGGCATCCGTCTTGAGATTTTTATACCGAAAGACCGGTTCCGGCTTCCCGGTTAACCGGATGGGAACGCAGGTATCCGTGCAAAATTTTCTTCAGGCCGGGTCCCTACGTGGAAGCGGAGTCGTACCGGCCCGGTTATACCAGGGGGATCTGCCTCTATCGCAACACCCAAATGTGCCGGGTCGTGATCATGTCATATGGAATCCGGGGATTTTTCTGATTTGGCCACGTTTGCCGCCGGCTGTTTCTGGGGCGTTGAGGCTGCATTCCGTCACCTGCCGGGAGTGATCGGAACACGGGTTGGTTATTCCGGCGGATCATTGCCGGAACCAAACTACGAACAGGTTTGCAGCGGGAAGACCGGCCATGCCGAGGCTGTTGAGATTGCCTTCGATCCCCGGGTCATCACCTACGATCAGCTCCTCGATATCTTCTGGAAAATCCATGACTCCACCCAGCTGAACCGCCAGGGACCGGATATCGGGACAAACTACCGGTCCGCAATCTTTTACCATACACCGGATCAGAAGGCTCGTGCCGAAACATCCCGCGACCGGCTCGTGAGATCTGAAAAATACCTGAACCGGAAGATTGCAACGGAGATCGCCCCGGCACAAACGTTCTGGCCTGCCGAGGAGTACCACCAGCAGTACTATGATAAATGCGGGATGGGGTACTGCACAACCCGGCAGGTCGATGATTAAGGATTTTACCGGATTTTACTCCCGGGCTCGACCGGCCGGAGCGGCACCAGCAGGGATGCCGCATCCCCCGCGGCAAGGACCATCCCGTTACTCTCCACGCCGAAGATCTTTGCAGGGGCAAGGTTGGTGACAACAACAACATCTTTCCCGACCATCTCCTCCGGCTTGTAGAACTGCTGCATGCCGGCAACGATCTGGCGCTTCTCCGACCCGATATCCACGATCAGTTTCAATAGTTTGTTCGACTTCTTCACCGGCTCGCACGAGAGCACTTTTCCGGTCCGTATGTCAAGTTTCTGGAACTCTTCAAATGATACCACGGGAACCTTCTCCGTCTTCTTGTCTGCCTGCGCAACCCTTGTCCGGAGGAGCGCGTCCAGCTCCTTTACCTTGTCCTCCTCGATCCGGGCAAAGAGCGGTCTCGGAACCGGGATCGCCCGCGCCGGAACAGGTTGCAGGACATCGCCAATCGGATGATCCGTAGCGGCATCGGTGTACCCGAGCATCGCCCAGCATTCCTGCGCCTTTGTCGGCATGACAGGCTGGATCAGGAGAGCGAGAGCCTGTGCAATCTGGACGGAGTTCCGGATGACCTGGGCGGCCGCAGGCCGGTCGGTTTTGACGAGTTTCCACGGAGCACTTCCCTGCATATAGGTGTTGCCGTATGCGGCGAGCGCCATAATCGCATCGACGGCGCTCTTGAACTCGTACTCCTGCATGAACCCGTCAACCGCGGCTTTCGTCTTTTCAATCTCCGCCATGATTGCAGGATCAGCGGTCCCCTCGGGGATCCCGTTAAACTCCCGGCTTGCGAACTGGAGCGTGCGGTTGACAAAGTTCCCGAAGATGTTGACGACCTCGTTGTTGATCCGCTCCGCGAAGAGCTTCCACGAGAAGTTCAGCTCCTTGGTATGGCTCGTGTACGCGAGCAGGTAGTAGCGGAGGTAATCGGCAGGCAGTCCCTTATCGAGGTAGTCCTCGTTCGTCCAGACGACATAGCCACGGGACTTCGAGAACTTGTGGTCGTCGACCTTCAGCATACCGGACGCAACAATTGCATGCGGGACGCCATAGCCGGCCCCGTGGAGGAGCGCCGGCCAGAAGATGCAGTGGTGGTAGATGATGTCCCCGCCGATGAAGTGCGTGACCCGGTTATTCCCGCACCAGTACCGCTTCCAGTCTTTCCCGCGTTCTGCCGCCCATTCCTCGGTGAACGCGATGTACCCGATCGGGGCATCGACCCAGACATAGACGACGAGATCGTCCCTGCCGGGGAACTTCACGCCCCAGTCCAGCGTCCGGGTGATGCACCAGTCATGGAGCTCCTCCCTGATCCACCCGATCGCGTAGTTCTTCGCGTTCGCCGTCCCTTTCACGTTGTCAAGGTAGGGGAGCAGGCAGTCTTTGAATGCCGAGAGCCGGAAGAAGAAATGTTCCTGGTCACGGAACTCCGCCTTCGTCCCGCAGACCTTGCAGACCGGCTCCCTGATCTCGCCAGGCTCAAGGTGCTTCCCGCAACCCTGGTCGCACTCGTCGCCCCGTGCCGATGCCCCGCAGTGGGGGCAGATACCCTCGACATACCGGTCGGGGAGGAACCGTTTGCATTTTACGCAGTATGCCTGGTGGACGACCTGCGAGTACACGTATCCCTTGGCGATCAGCTCTTTGACGATAGCAGTAGTCCGTGCATGGTTCGCGGGATTATCGGTCATCCCGAAGTGATCGAAGATAACATCCATCCGCCTGAACGTAGAATCGAAGTGCTCGTGGTACTTCTCGCTCATCTGGCGGGGCGTGATCCCCGCAGCCTCCGCAGAGACCACGATTGGCGTGCCGTGGTTGTCCGACCCGCAGACAAAGACGACCTCTTCCCCCATCCGTCGCATGTACCGGACGTAGCAGTCGGCAGGAACATACGTCCGGAGATGTCCGAGATGGCATGGGCCGTTGGTGTACGGAAGCCCGCAGGTGACGAGCAGCGGTGGGGCACTCATGACGAGTAGGTTTGAACCTGATCGGTAATAAGCTGTGTTTTATCAGGGTGATGACGGGCATGGGACAGCATGGTTATTTCTCCTTGCACTGACAATTCGTCGTAGAATGGTAAAGCCCGGTTCGATGTTCCCTGCGCCGATCAGGTCACCTGACGGTATGACTTGCAGGATACCGGGATGCCGGGATGATTGAGGCACCATGAGCGGGGGAAAACTGCGGCAGATTCCGACGCGGGCATTCGGTGCGGAACCGGGTATTCCCGATATCCGGGAACTTGCCGGCTGGGTTGCAGAGCGGAGGGGGATGCAGGGAGATCTCACAACCTACCTGCTTGCACGGTCACTCTCACCCCAGAAGGAAACTGCAATAACTGCCCCGTGCGCCGGGGGAAAATTCTACCGGAACCGGCTCATTGGATGCCTTCTCGGGCTTGATGCGGATACCGTCGTCGCCGAGATCGGGGTCGATGCAGAGCCGGTCATAGCCGATGCCATCGAGACTACGAAGGCTTTACGCGGGGTATCCGTGGCGATGCCTGCCCCCCACCTGCTTGGGATCACCGATTCTTACTACCACGACGATGATGAGTGGGTACATGCAATCGCCGGCGCGTACCGGACCCTGATGCGCTCCATGCGCGACGCGGGGTGCGGGGGGCATGTCCTAATCTGCGACCACATCGACGAGCAGGAGACCGAAGCGCTTGCGGGAAGGAAGGTCTTCTTCTTCCACCCGGCTCCGGGACGGGAAGATCTCGAGATCCTGCTGGAACACCAGCGTCAGGTTGCGGTGCCAAGGCAGGACGTAAAGACGGTAATCTCCCTTGCCGAAGAATACGAAATTTCCGGGATCGTGATTATGGACCCGGACGATACCGCGATCCGGGCTGCGCTTGAATCCCTTGACCTGAGCAGGATCACTGCCGGGGGATACTGCACCAGTGACTGCACCGCCTACTGGCAGGATCTTAAGGCATCTGCAGTCTGCCGGATCTGAAGAATGGTCCCGGTACGTGCCGGAAGACAACTCTCCCGTAGTA
>Ga0116171_10000900_pt1 | contig 30700 bp, 25 predicted proteins | sample AD_JPNHW2_MetaG_FD_89798 | JGI IMG/M metagenome (GOLD analysis project Ga0116171, IMG submission 89798) | Active sludge microbial communities of municipal wastewater-treating anaerobic digesters from Japan - AD_JPNHW2_MetaG | ecosystem: Engineered > Bioreactor > Anaerobic > Digestate | place...
AATAGTAGTATATTTGTCAACAACTCTTTAATAAATATTTCCGGATTACAAAAACTTCTTTTCCATAAGCCGTATAGCCATTGCGGGGCTTTTTCGAGGGCGTTATCCCAAATAGTATGTAAATACCGGGAAAGAACAATCTGAATAATTTCAAAAACTGGAAAATCTGATATCCATTGTCTCTTCAGATTTTATTAAAAATTCAGTTTGAGGATCTGACCTCTTCTCGAGATCAGAATCCTCAAATCACAAAACCTACTGAATATCAAAAAGCCATGTAGAAAGATATCTCTCACCACTGTCAGGGAGAATCACTACAATTGTTTTCCCCTGAGACTCTTTTCTTTTTGCAACAGTTAACGCCGCGAATAGTGCCGCACCGCTTGATATACCTACAAGTATACCCTCCTCCTTCGCAAGCCTTCTGGCCGTATCACCTGCATCGGTATGAGCAACTGTTATAATCTCATCCACAATATCCTTATTGAAAACCTTGGGTACAAAACCTGCACCGATACCCTGAAGTTTATGAGGGCCGGGAGCTCCTCCCGACAGTACAGGTGAATCGACAGGTTCAACTGCAATTATTTTAACTGAAGGTTTCCTTTTCTTTAATACTTCACCTATTCCGGTAATTGTTCCGCCAGTACCGACTCCGCCGATGACTATATCGACTGTTCCATCTGTGTCGTTCCAGATCTCCTCTGCGGTAGTTTTTCTGTGAATTTCAGGATTCGCAGGGTTATTGAACTGCTGAGGAATAAATGAATTCGGAATCTCTTTCTGGAGCTCCTCTGCCTTAGCTATGGCTCCCTTCATCCCGAGTTTGCCATCTGTAAGCACAAGTTCCGCACCTAATATTTTAAGAAGCTGCCTTCTCTCGATGCTCATTGTTTCAGGCATTGTCAGAATCAGCCTGTATCCTTTCGCAGCACTGACGAATGCAAGAGCGACTCCGGTATTGCCGCTTGTAGGTTCAATTATTGTTGTACCGTCTTTAATTAGTCCATCTTTCTCGGCAGCCTCAATAAGAGCTGCACCAAGCCTGTCCTTGACGCTTGATAGCGGATTAAATGACTCAAGCTTTGCAAGGACTATTGCATTCTTAGCAGTGTTGAGCTTGTTAATTTTTACAAGCGGAGTATTGCCTATTGTTTTTGTTATGTCATCGAATATTCTTGCCATTTTATCACCTCGTTTGTTTTACATCTGGTATTATACATATCGCAGGGACAACCCCGGGATTGACCCTGCGGCAAATTATTTACTTAACTGCCTTTTCAAGAGCCTGATCTATATCTGCCAGTATATCATCAATATGCTCAATACCGATTGAAAGCCTGATAAAATCGGGAGTTACCCCTGTTGCAGCCTGCTCTTCAGGTGAAAGCTGCTGATGAGTAGTACTCGCCGGATGTATAGCCAGGGATTTTGCATCACCGACATTTGCAAGGTGCGATATAAGCTGAAGAGAATTTATAAATTTCTTACCTGCTTCAATTCCGCCCTTAATCCCGAAACCTAAAATTCCGCCTGCTCCATCCTTCAGGTATTTATCGGTAAGTTTTTTATCAGGGCTTTTTTCAAGGCCTGGATAAGCAACCCATGAAACAGATTTATGATTTTCAAGATGCTTTGCAACTGCAAGAGCATTCTCTGAATGTCGCGGCATCCTCAAATGAAGAGTTTCAACACCCTGAAGAAGAAGAAATGCGCTGAACGGGGAAAGAGCAGGGCCAAGGTCTCTGAGCAGTGTTACTCTTGCTTTAAGAATATATGCTATATTACCGATCGGCTTCAGGGCTTCAACAAACTGAAGTCCATGATAACTCGGCTCGGGATCAGAAATCAGAGGAAACTTACCGGTGCTCCAGTCAAACTTTCCTGAATCAACAATCAATCCTCCCAATGTTGTACCATGACCTCCGAGAAATTTTGTCGCAGAATAAACTATAATATCAACACCATGATCGAATGGCCTTAGTATATATGGGGATACGGTATTATCAAGAATAAAAGGTATCCCGTGTTTATGAGCTATCGCTGATATCCCTTCAAGATTCGCAACATCAAGTTTTGGATTTCCTATTGATTCAGCATATACAGCCTTTGTCTTCGGAGTAATAGCTTTTTCTATCGCACCAAGATCATTTGATTTAACAAAATTGACTTTTATGCCGAATTTAGCGAATGTATTATGAAATAGATTGTATGTTCCGCCGTAAAGATTATCAGCAGATACTATCTCATCACCATTTTTCGCAATATTAAGAAGTGAAAGTGAAATAGCAGATGAACCGCTTGCTGTAGCAAGTGCACCTACTCCCCCTTCAAGTGCTGCAATTCTTTTCTCCAGAACATCTGTTGTGGGATTCATCAGACGTGTATAAATATTTCCGAACTCGGTAAGTCCGAAAAGCGCTGCCGCATGATCAGTATCATTAAACTGATATGAAGTAGTCTGATATATCGGCACTGCCCTTGAACCGGTTGCCGGATCAGGCTCCTGCCCTGCATGAAGCGCCAGTGATTCCCTTCTTAATTGTGCATCTATTTTACTCATTTAATTCCCCCTATTTTTAATTACTATTATTGCTATCGAATTAGTAGTAATTAAAAATATTATATCTATTTGTCAATTAAAAACGTAAAAAAAAGCTGTTTTATTAAAAAAATAGCTTATTGATCGATCAATTTTATAAAAATCAGTGATATTAAGATTCTGTACGAGATAATTAACGTAAAATTCCAGTATAAAAACAAATTTCTGAAGAAATCATTCTCTATATACTATTGCCGGGAAGATAAAGCTATAAAATGTAAGATATTATCAAAGCAAACAATTAAGCCTTGATAGATTTTAAATTGCCAAAAAGCTGTTAAATCCGGAACACTGGTAAATAAAAACTAACTGTATATTTTATCAAGGTAACCGGCTGTCTCTTCAACACAGAGAGTACAGAATTCTCTCTTCTTTTTATTTATATCAGAACATTTTAAAGACCCGGCAATTCCGGTAAAAAATTTCTCAAACTCCGCAATTCCATCACTCCTGCCTGAATTCTGCATTATAAACTTCGCGGCATAAACCATTCCGCATTCACCATTCGGAGCTTTGCCGACACCCATTTTTTTAAAATCAGATATTCTTTCATCTGTAATAAAATCAAACCTGTCTTTAAAAATCTGCAGTATTGTCTGAGCGCAATTCAGTCTCCTGCACCCGTTCTTTCCGCTAAAATGATTCACTGCCAGTTCTCTGATCATAGATTTATACTCCGCAGTTTGTTAATGTTTTCCTTTTATTCCGCATTCAAATCAATCAGGTTTAATAAAAAAATCATGTCAATTATTATCAGATATATCCTGTGAAAATACAAAAAAATAAGCCCTGTATAGGAGGGCTTATTCCGGTGAAATAGTTACTTTATATCTGTTATTTAAGCAGCGAGTACTTCTCCACAAGACCGATAAATTCCGATCTGTAGCCATCTTCGTCGTAGCTTTTGGCTTCCTTTGCAATCCTGATAACATCTTTTGCTGTAATATCATTTTTGAACTGCGAATCGCGGAGCAGCATCCCGAATCCGGCAACTGCGGATGCGAAACGGAAATTCTCTGATGTTTTTCCGAATTTGATATGCTCATCAGTAACTGTTTTAACTATTAGCCTGCTTTTATCTTCTTTTATCGGCTTATATCTCATTTTGAGAACCATTATCTCGTTACCCGAAGCTGCATCTTTTTTAATCTTATTCTCCTGGTATCTCAGTTCAATAGAGTCATCTCCCCCCTTATCCGGACCGGCAGGTATTATTTCGTAGAGCGCAGTTACTGTATGTCCAGCCCCCAGTTCACCTGCATCTTTTTTATCATTGTCAAAATCCTCTTTCGCAAGCATGCGGTTTTCATAACCGATAAGCCTGTAGGATTTTACTTTCAGAGGATTAAACTCAATCTGAATCTTTACATCTTTCGCAATAGTAAACATGTTGGCACGGAGTTCCCTGACAAAAACCTTTTCAGATTCTTTGATATTATCTATATAGAAGTAGTTTCCGTTACCTGCATTGCTGATCTGTTCCATCCTTCCATCTTTATAGTTCCCCATACCGAAACCGCAGATAGTCAGATATATATCATCCTTTCTCTTCTCCTCAATCATTCTCACCATTTTGGAGGTCGATGAAGCTCCCACATTGAAGTCTCCGTCAGTACAGAGGATTACACGGTTATTCCCGTCCTTAATCAGGTTTTCTTTTGCAATCTTATACGCAAGTTCTATGCCTTCACCACCGGCTGTTGATCCGCCTGCCGTGAGGCTCTCGAAAGCTTCCAGTATTTTATCTTTCTTTGTCGCAGGAGTTGACGGAAGAACGACCCCCGCTGATCCTGCGTATGCCACAATGGCTATACGGTCATCTTTCTTCAATCCGTCGAGCATCAGCGCGAGAGACTTTTTAAGAAGCGGAAGTTTTGACTGGTCAGCCATTGATCCGGAGGAATCTATGAGAAACACAAAGTTGCACGGCTTAAGATCATTGTAGTTGAGGGATTTACCCTGTATCCCGATTAGGAGAAGCCTGTTCTCCCTGTTCCATGGAGCTTCAGATATCTCGGTGTTTATAGTAAACGGATGTTCGCCTTCAGGCTGAGGATATGAATATTTAAAATAGTTTATCATCTCCTCAATACGGACAGCATCTTTAGGCGGGAGCTGGTTTCCGTTTATAAATCTTCTCACATTTGAATACGAGGCTGTATCGACATCAATTGAAAATGTTGAAAGAGGATTATCCTTTGTGCCTTTAAATTCATTTTCTTTTATGAGGTCATACTCTTCGGTATTATGCTGAGTGGTTATTCCGTCATCAACAGCCTCCATTTCTCTGCTGACTGCTGATGCAGGGTAGTCCATCATGGCCGATTTTTTTTCAGCTCTTGCATAATTCTGATAAACCTCGCCCTGTACTGCTCCATTCATTCTCTGACCGCCGCAGGTTGTTAATAATAAAAAGGATAGTGCTGACAGACCTGCTGCGGCTGTGATCACTGCTTTTTTCAAACTGGAATTGTTTAATTTATACATAATCTTTCTCCATAATCCCGGATTTTTTTAATATACCATAGACAGAGTAAAGCTGCAAACAGTTCTCAAAAAATTTTTAGAGACCATAAAAAATCCGTTTTTAATTCATTAAAAGGTTTATGGGGAGTTCAATAATCAGAAAAATATACAATATTGCATTTTTATACATAAAATAGACTACATTATTACACGCTAAAATACAACATTCTTATACATTAAAATACTATTTCAGCGACTTCTTTGCTTTGCTATTCCGCTGTACAAATGTTATTCTGATCAATTTTTCAATTTGTGGTCAATAAACTATAAGGAGATAAAACAATGAATATGAGCGCAGGGAAAACACTTCACGACGTATACAAGAGCAAACTGGTGACTGCCGCAGAAGCAGTCAGAGTTGTGAAAAGCGGCGATACCATCTGGTATGGCACATTCAATGGCCAGCCGATCGATTGCGACAAAGCCCTGGCCGCCCGCAAAGATGAGCTCTCCAATGTAATTATTCAATCAGCAGGAGCACTGCCCCCTGCACCGCAGGTGGCGCTTGTAGACCCCAACCACGAGCATTTCGCATACCACAGCTGGTACTTTACCGCGCTGGACCGCGCTTTATGCGACATGGGAAACGTTTTCTATTGTACAATAAACTATCATGAGTGCAAAAAAGTCGTGGAGGAACTTGGCAAAAACGACGTCGCTATTCTTCAGGTCGCGCCGATGGATGAACATGGATTCTTTAACTTCGGCCCGAATGCATCACACCACCATTCCGTGTCAATGAGTGTCAGCAAACTGATTGTGGAAGTTAACAGCACTGTCCCGCGATGTCTCGGAGGTTTCGGAGAAGGTGTTCATGTCTCAGATGTGGATTATATTGTTGAAGGAAGCAATACGCCTATATTTGAATATCCTCCGAATGTCCAGCCATCAGCAAATGAGGAAAAAATTGCCGCTTATGTTGTTAATCTAATCGAAGACCGTTCATGCATTCAGGTTGGCATAGGGGGACTTCCCGCCAGTGTCAGCCACCTGATTGCTCAATCGGATATCAAAGATCTTGGCGTGCACAGCGAAATGTTTGTTGATAGTTTCGTCGATCTTATTGAATCAGGGAAGATCAACGGCAAATACAAAACTATCGACAGGGGAAAAGTCAACTACACATTTTCAATTGCAACCCGTAAAACATATGATTTTATGAACAACAATCCGGCGCTTGCATCATGTCCCGGGCACTATACCAATGATCCGAAGATTATCTGCCAGAACGACAAAGTCGTAGCGGTAAACAACGCAGTAGAACTTGATCTTTATTCTCAGGTCTGCGCCGAGAGTTACGGAACACGGCAGATATCAGGCACAGGCGGGCAGCTCGACTTTATGCAGGGAGCATTCGAGTCTAATGGAGGTAAAAGCTTCATATGTTTAACCTCAACGCGTAAAGATAAAAACGGAAATCTTGTTTCAAGAATAAAACCGCATCTTCAGCAGGGCGCTATTGTTACAACACCGAGAAGTGTTGTGCAGTATGTTGCAACCGAAAACGGGATAGTAATGCTCAAAGGCAAGTCAACATGGGAACGGGCAGAAGCTCTGGTAAGCATTGCCCACCCGGCGTTTCAGGATGAACTTGTCCGTGAAGCGGAAACGATGGGTATATGGAAAAAGTCGAATAAGATCGTGTAATATAACGCCACGGAGCAAGGGTATTCCACCCTTGCTTCTGCTTCCGACTGCTCATATAATCCTTAATAAATTTATGAATATCTGATAAAATATTTATGCAGAATTATTTACTCTTCACATATTCCCGGATGATTTTTTTGTTTTCATTAGAGAGATTAGTAAACTCTATGGCTCCGGAGTAATCATCACCCTTAAACTCGACTCTTCGGACAACACCCTCACAGTCAATTGTTCTGGATTTATTGCCCATGTAAATGGCAATCTGAAAGTTTACGATTGAGCTTATAGCAAGAGACTCGTCAGTTCTGAAAGATAATCCCCCTTCACTCATGTTTATCCCTTTAACCGGGATGTAGATCTCTCTACCCATATATATTTCGCACATCTGATTGATTTTAAAACGGTTATGTTTGCGCTTTTCATCTTTCATGGAGATGCTCCTGATATATCAGTTTTTCTTATGTTATCGGATAAACTTACTTTATAAATATACAGATATTTAATAAACAGTTAACTTAATTGAAATTTCAATAAAATAATGAATTTTAATCAATGCAGATAGTACTACGCAGATGATAAAAGTATAATTACCCGGCTACTGGAAGGTTCTTGAATTTCAAACTGCCGGCATCTAAAGAAGAGTATTGAATCTTATGATAATAATCTGCCGGATTGGAGGGAATTGTCATTAAGTTTCTGATGCAATAAGAGCCGCCCCATCATTTTACCGACAGAATCATGATGAATTGTAAAAATTGAACTGAGAATATAGCTGCATGCGGGATAATGAATGCCCATCGCGTTCGGATCAGGAACTCCATTTCTGGATCGGCAGTATTGGTTTGTTTTTTCTGCCAGATGAACCCGGCATACAAAGGGACGGACTTCCCATATTCTACAGGTTTGCTCACCTTTGTCCAGGAAGACACAGGATCGATCATCCTCCGGCTGGTCATCCCAGGCAGTTCTGCCATTAAAATTATTACTTGAATCGAATTCTATATATTTATGCTGCCTTTCAAGTTTTTCAAAATCTATATAAATTTTATTTTCTGCGCAGTACTTATATATGAGTTGTGCCTCTTCGATGGTGCATGCGACCGGCTGGTAACAGCAGTTCGAGCATCCTTTATGGCAAAAATATGGACGATACCCTTCCTGTTTATCAAGTTCAACCTGATATTCAATTGCCTCATCAATAATCTTATGAATTATCCGAGTACGGTTTTCTCCAAAATTAAGATATTGTTCTGACCAGAATTGAAGCTGGTTCCAGATTTCTCCTGCAGGGATTTTATGGTCTACAAGAATTAAAAATCCATAAAGATCGGGAGATCTCCCGTTTAAAATATTTTGATCCATCCATTCGTGGGCTTCATTTACATACTTTTTTTCTGTTTCTGCAATAAGCCGGCTGCCGCAGCATTTTTTATATTTTTTACCGCTGCCGCAGGGACAAAGAACATTGCGATTAATTTTCACCTTTAACTCCCGATATTCTGACTGGTAACAGATTATTTTTATATCTATCCCTTTTATCCCGGCTAAAGCACCTCGGCAACTACAGCCCCGCTTTCATAATCAATTTGTACATCAATACTTGAACCGCTTAACACATCTGCTTTGGCATGCGCTTTTTTTATGGCATTGCATAATTTTGTTTTTTGCTGAGTATTCAACAACCGGTTATTCGAAGAGACCATAATGTCTTCTGCTGACGGGGTAGGCAGATTGGCCACCTTTATTATATATGTTTTATAAAAGCATGATACCTCATATTTCCAGAAGACTTTTTTATTTTCACCTGCCCAATCTCTAATGACATTGGATAATCTTTTCCTTTCTAAAATTTCCTGTTTACTGGTGTTCATCTTTTTTTCCCCTCTAATATCTTATTCATATATTTTGAAATAGCTGCTAATGAATCAAAAAACTCATCTTTTTCTTTTTCTGAAAAATCTGATATCAATGACTCTAAATAAACATCAAAATCATTTTTAATAGCTGCTGCAGCTTCGCTCCCTTTCTTCGTAAGAGTTAACTGTATTCTTCTTCTATCGTTTTCCGAGGAATTCCTTGTAATAAATCCATTTTCTACCAGGTAATCAACAGAGCGCGTAAAAGAACTTTTCTCTAATCCGGTCATTAAACTTATTTCTGACATTGATTTCTGGCTGCATTCATTAACAAACATCAGTATGTTTGTCTGGGTTTGATTGATGCCAAGATTCAGTTTTGAAATATCATGTTCATAGAAAATCTTTTTAAGAAACTCCGGAAAAATAGTTATTCTGTCTCGAAACATGCTTTCTCTCTCTTAAGATGGTTGCAATTACAACCGTTGTGTTTACAACTATCTTAAGAGAGCTAAATCCTGTCAAGAAAATAATAACAAAAGACGGGATTTTAATTTAGCGGAAAATTGATTATTTATAGTGATTTAACTCCTTTTTAAAATTTTATACGTGAAATCCCTTTAGTTTAATTATTGCAGTAATTTTAATCCGCCGGTTATAGAGCATAGAATCAGCCCTCTGAAAAGTAAAGGGCGCCTCGAAAGGCGCCCATACTTTAATTAACTGATTAATATGCTTCTCTCCCGGATAAATAATGCTTTGTATATATGCTGTGCCGTAGTTACTTAATAAGCTCAACAATTGTTGCAACACCAGGTCCGCCGCCTGCACATAATGAAGCAACTCCATACTTTATGTTTCTCTTCCGCATTTCGTGGATAAGTGTAACGATAAGTCTGGCTCCAGTCTGCCCTACCGGGTGTCCAAGTGAAATACCGGAACCGTTTACGTTTATTATCTCTTTGTCTATTTTGAGTTCCCTGTTGCAGGCAATTACCTGCGATGCGAATGCTTCATTCAATTCCCAAAGTCCGATATCGTTCATTGATAAACCTGCGAACTTAAGAGCTTTCTGAACCGCCGGTACAACGCCGTATCCCATAATCTTAGGATCCACTCCGGCAGATGCTGTAGAGACAATTTTTGCCAGAGGTTTTAAGCCAAGCTCTTTAGCCTTATCAGCACTTGAAAGTACGAGAGAAGCTCCTCCGTCATTAAGAGAAGAAGCATTTCCCGCTGTTACAGTACCGTCTTTTTTAAACGCCGGTTTCTGTTTTGCAAGCGCTTCCAGTGTCAGGTCGCCCCGGGGATGTTCGTCCCTGTCGATAACCTCTTCACCTTTACGGGTTTTAACAACTACAGGCACAATCTCATCCTTAAACTTGCCGTCTTTGATTGCAGCAGCAGCTCTCTGATGACTCATGTAAGCCCACTCATCCTGTTCCTCCCTGCTGATCTTGAACTGGTCTGCAAGATTTTCCGCAGTGATCCCCATATGGTAGTTGTTAAAAGCATCAACCAGACCGTCATGGAGCATATGATCAATAAAGGGCTGGTCCCCCATGCGGAGTCCCTTACGTGCGCCTAAAGACATGTATGGAGCGTTGCTCATGCTTTCATATCCGGCTACGACTTCAATATCATGCTTGCCAAGCATGATCTGCTGTGATGCTATCTCTGTCGCGCGCATTGAGGCCGGGCAGAGCTGAGTCACTGTACATGATACTGATTCCACCCTGCATCCTGAACCGAGTGCTACCTGCCTTCCAGTATTGCCTTTACATCCTGCCTGAAGACAATGCCCTGCGATCAGTTCATCAACCTGTTCCGGCTTGATCCCGGCTTTTTCCATGGCTGATTTAGCCGCAGTTATGCCGAGTTCAACGGCAGTCAGCGAGCTCAATGATCCAAGATAATCACCTATCGGTGTACGGCTCGCTCCGAGTATTACAGCTTCTTTCATAAAAAACAATCCCCCAATTTGATGTTTATTTTTTTAATATACCGTCAGCAATATGCTGCAATTCCAGCTGCTTAAGAACAGACTGAAACCGGAATATATTACAAAACCGGTTTATTAATTTCCGGATGAAGGACGGTTTTTGTTTCCTGACGGATTATAATACATCATGTTTTTTTAGTCAAGCACCGATTTTCCTACGGTTAAAATATTATAAAAAATTCAGGGAGAATCCGGCATAAAATAGAGCTGACCTGGAAGTCAGATATTACAGCATAAGCCATTCAGGTTTAAATTTTTCATGTGAGCAAATTCCGGAATCTGCTTATATAATCGGTGCAGTTATTATAAAAGATATTCCTCCTGCCGCCAAAATTTTGCATGCTCCGGCAGGCTCATCACAATCTGCTGAAGCAGGAACTGCAGAAGACATAATTCTTTTAACAGCTTCTTGCTTATATATATAAATCCATTTTACCCTTTTTTACATATCAGAAACAGGATAATTTTCTTATTGACCTTATATCAATTATTACAGAAAATCACTTAAATATATTTTTCAGGAAAAACAAAATGGATTATTCACAATATACCGAAAGTTCAACTGACGTAAAAGAATATATGCAGGAAGTTTCTGACGGAATTTCCCTTAAGATAATTGATTTTATTCCCAAAAAAGTGTCTCCCGACAAACCGGTAATTGTATTTGTTGCAGGATGGATTTCACTCATCTCCGGGTGGAAAGGTGTGCTTAAAGTTTTAACCTCTGAATACCGGGTTCTTTACCTTGAGTCCAGGGAAAAGCAGTCGTCAATAGTACCTAACGTAAAAAAAGTTAAATTCAGCATTGAACGCCTAAAACTCGACATAAGTGAAGTTATAAGTAAAATCATCACGCCTTCCGGAAAATTTATTCTGGCGGGCAGCTCTCTAGGTGCTTCGGCGATACTTGAATACTGCGGTTCAGAAAAAAGGGAACCCTTATCTGCTGTACTGATCGGCCCGAATACCGAGTTCAGATTTCCGAGAATACTGGGAGCACTTCTTCCTGTAATGCCGCCTTCTCTCTATGTTCTTATCAAGCCTGTAGTAAAATGGTATCTCAGGAATTTCAGGCTGGATAAGAAAAACAGCATGGAACAGATTGAAAAATATGAAAAAACGCTGGACTGCGCGGATCCGTATAAACTGAAAGCAAATGCCCTTGCGATAAAAAACTATGCCATATGGGACCGGATAAATTCCATCACCGTTCCGTGTCTTATACTTGGTGCTACAACTGATACACTTCATGGAACTGAAAATATAAAGCATCTTTTAAACATAATGCCCTACGCCAGCTATATTGAGTTTGAGAGCAACATGGATACTCACAGCGAAAAGGCCGGTCATGCGATTGTGGATTACATTCAGAGATACTAGTATTTAATAGTATTCAACCGGGCAGCCCTAATGGATTATCTGTTGTAATGCCGGCTGCCGGAGGAAGATCCACGATAATCACAAACATCCGGTTTTATAAGAAAATTCCGGTCTTGAATGATGCAAAACCGGAATAACATGTTCCTGATAAGCTGCCTTTCAGAACAGCATAACTCATTCCGGAATCTCTCCCGCTTACTGTTCCGGAGTAAATTTGCTCTCGATTTTCTCTCTGAAAATATCAATATATTCAAATACCGCAGGTACCACAAGCAGTGTAATAAGAGTTGAAACTATAAGTCCCCCCATAATTGCAACACCCATACCTGTCCTGTACTTGGCGGCTTCACCTGCACCTATCGCAACAGGGAGAGTACCGGCGAGCATGGCAAATGTTGTCATAAGGATCGGACGAAGCCTCACAGCTCCGGCCTGGGTAATAGCCTCCTTCCTGGACATTCCGCTGCGGACACCCTGAAGAGCAAAATCCACCATAAGAATCGAGTTCTTTGTAACAAGTCCAAGCAGCATAATAATACCGATCATGCTGTACATATCCATCATCTTGCCTGTTAAGAAGAGGGCGAAAACCGCACCTGATAAAGCAGGAGGAAGAGCTAAAAGAATTGTGAAAGGTGTAATGAATGACTCGTATAGACTGGAAAGAACAAGATAGATAAATATCAGAGAAAGTACAAAAGCAAGAATGATATTTTTAATCATATCCTGGAAGCTGTCAGCCTGCCCGATAAAACCGTAAGTAACACCTTCAGGAAGAGGTAATTCTTTTTCAATTATCTCTTTTGTTCTGTCAATAGCAGATCCGATAGCTCCCCCTTTACTGAGGTTAGCTGAAATCTGCACCGCCCTGGCTCTATCCTGCCTGATAATCATAGATGGACCAGTTGCAGACTTTCCTTCAGCAATGGCAGATAGAAGGATCTGCCTGTTCTGTATATTAGGAACCCTGGTGTCGTTAAACCCGGCTTTCAGGTCCCTCTGCCCCGGTTTAAGCCTTACTCTTATATCATACTCCAATCCTTTATCCCTGAACTTGCCTGCTACTGCGCCTTCAATATTATAACGCAGTTCTGTCCCTGCTATTTTATTGCTTACTCCGGCCATGACCATTTTGCGCTCATCCATTTTCACCTGGAGTTCAGGCACGCCCTCTTCCATGCTTGTTTTAATTTCAGTTAAATCACTTACGGCTTTCAATTTTTCAATAAGCTTAATAGAGTACTGGTTAAGCGTATTAAGATCTTCACCCTTTATAGTGAGCATATACGGCTTATTGGTTCCGCCGCCTCCGCTGCGGGTATAGTTGTCAACGGAAGGCTTGGCATAGGCAAACTCCTTCATCATCTCCCTGAGTACACCTTTTAATTCAGAGGTGGTTCTCGTTCTCTCTTTTCTCGGCACCATAAATATTCCGAAGGTTGCCTTGTTATATCCCGCCTGCCCGGTACCTATCTGTATCGTCATATAATCAAGCTCAGGAATTGTCTTTAATTTCTCTGCAATTTTTCTTGTTACAGCATCAGTGCCGTCCAGTGATGTCCCGGGATCCACTTCTATGTTCAGCTGATATTCCCCTTCATCAGGGTCGGGCTGAAAAGTTTTCTTCACATGGCCGCAGGCGACAAGGCTGCTGAAAAAAACAAAAAGTGTCAGGCCGATAATTGCAATAGGATGATCAATAGAAAATCCGATCAGTGACTTATACCATTTTTCAAGCCATGACTGGAACCGGTCAAAAGCCGTTACAATAAAATTTGTAGCTTTCCCTTTCGTCCCTGCGAAATAAGCGCTTAGAAGAGGAGCAACAGTAAGAGCGTCAAAAAGGCTTATCGTCATTGCGAATACAACGGTAAGTCCGAACTGTTTAAAGAAACGGCCTATAATCCCTTCGAGAAAACCTATCGGGAGGAATACAGCGATTATTGTTAGAGATGTGGCGATTACTGCGAGCATAACCTCCATAGTCCCCTTTTCAGCGGCCTCCATCGGTTTAAGGCCGTGTTCTATCTTCCTGAAAATATTCTCCCGCACGACAATGGCATCATCAACCAGAAGCCCCACAGTGAGGGATAAACCAAGAAGCGACATGATATTTATTGTAAAACCCATAAAATACATGAGCATAAAAGCTCCGAGGATCGAGTTAGGGATTGCAACACCGGTAATAATTGTTGAACGTATATTCCCGAGAAAAAGATATACAACAAGGATCGCAAGGATTATTCCTATAAACATCGTCTCTTTAACATCATCAATATTATTTCTGATATACTTAGCCATGTCATAAACAAAAATGAGCTTGGAGTTGCCTTCATCTTTAGCAACAATGCTGTTTACGGTATTTATCCTTTTCATAATCCCGTCAGCTACAGCTACGGTGTTTGCACCGGACTGTTTAAAAACATCAAGAGTAAGACAGGTTCTCGTCACCCTCCTTACATTATTTCCCCTCTCTTTATTATTTTTACCGGCAACATTTTCTCCCTTTTCATTTACGGGATAATAAAGGTATGATTTAGTAGTGGCATCCTCGGTTCCGTCGCGCACTTCACCAATGCGGCTTAGAGTTGTGGGGTTATTCGAATCTCCGGAAAACTGCACAACAGTATTTCTAAGCTGCTCTAAAGTTTTAAACTCCCCGATGGTTCTGTAAACTGTGAGTTTATCATTATTCTCGTAACGCCCCACAGGAACGTTTACACCTGAGGTTTCAAGACGGTTCACAACAGTAGTGGCTGATAACTGGTATTCATTAAGTTTATCCCTGTCAAGTTCAACGCGGATCTCCCTTCTTGTACCTCCGGAGATACGCACCTCTCCTACTCCCTCGACCTGTTCAAAAATAGGTTTGATTTTTTCATTAACAACATCATACATCTGTGCCGGAGGGAGGTCTGACACATAGGCAAGCGTAATAACAGGCTGGTCGGTAAAGTCAAACTGCCTGACAACAGGCTCACTTTCAAGATCGTCGGGGAGCTTGTTTCTTGCAAGATCCACCTTCTCTCTCATCTTCTGTTCAGCGTATTTTACATCCGTTTCAAATGTAAATTCCGCTATAACTATAGATACTCCCTCCATGTTTCTCGATGAGAGCCTTTTTATGCCGGCGATTGTGCTTACCTGTTCTTCAATCGGTTTAGTGATAAGCTTTTCAATCTCTTCAGGAGAAGTTCCTGAATAAATGGTTGTGACAGTTACAACAGGAAAATCTATGGGGGGAAATATATCAACGCCAAGTCTATTGAAACCGATAAGACCCATGACCATTAGGAGTATTACAAGGCAGGCCATAAATATAGGCCTTTTAATAGATAATTTCGCTATATTCATAAAAATTCCTTCACAGCATTAATTTCAGATAAAATAAAAGCAGTTTAAATAAAATACTTATAATAATATTCTGATTTTTTAAGGCAAGTATATTTTTAATAAACAGATCTGATATTACTTATAGTAAAATCTTTTTCACGACAGGAATATACGGGGTTATGTTTATCTGCAACTGCCTCATACTTTGTACAGGAGAGTATAATCAGGCTATTCCATTTCCCACAATATAAGCTCTTCAATTCTCCCAGTAACATCAAGACCGGCATTGCGTCCTGTATCGTCAAAAATCACATTGCCGCTTTCAACATCAGTAAGCTGAACTTTAACTTCAGAAGTCATGCTCTCCTCAATCCTTCCATCCATAAATCTCTGAACGGGCGATGAGAGAGCTGCGGAATGATTACGTTTTACCTCAAGCTCAATGCGGTGCATTTTATTTTCCATTACCAGTTCAACTTTTTTTGTATCGACATAACACTTCCTGAGCCTGGTGCCGTTATAAGCAGCAAGCTCTATCATGCGGTCGTAAAGCCAAAGTCCGGAAGTAAATCCTGTGAAGAAGTTCCGTTTCCTGGGGATTCTCGCTGCCGACGCAAAAAGGGAAGCTCCAGGTTCACTGAAATGATTGGTCTGCATCCACACATAAGCACCGGGGAATGACCGCCCCCACTCTTTCTCAATGTATCCGCGCCCGTTTTCGAACCTGATAAGTTTGTCATCCATTTCGAGCTCGCCATTTATGGAATGGTCCATGCTTACAATCCAGCGGCTGCACTCCATGAACGGGGCGAAAGAATGAGGGCACATTACATCCGGCGAATACCTGCGCTTCGGCCATGCGGAATTGCCGGAGAAGTACAGCTCCCCCGACACTTCCGGAAGATTAAGCCTGATCTTCCTTTCAGAAAAAAAATTGTCCAGTATCCTCACTTCAAATTTGTCTGGAGCAGGGATGAAATCAGAATGATCAAAACGCCTGTATATCTCAGTATTATTTTTACCATCGAGGACCTGAATAAAGCCCTGCCGGTTCCCCGCTTCATCCATGGCTATTCCGGGAATAAACGCGAAAACTTTTTTCTCTGAATGATCAACTACCTTAAAGTACCACTGTTCAAAATATCTGCGAGTCTTTCCCCAGCCATGGTACTGTTCCGGATTAAAGAACGCTTTTAATTTTTTCATTTATGGTTCCTTTCTATTTAACTATCACTAACAGTGATCAGGTCATTACATCGTCTCTTCTTTGTCCATTCATTCTAATAATATTTTATCTGCCAGATACAACTTATTATAATATAACCAGTGGAGCAATTCAATATAAAAATACCTCTGATTTTAATATCTTCATCCATAATTAAAATTATATTAACAGATCTGAAACAGTGAGATTGTAGTTTCAAAAATGGATATAGTGAAATCAATGAACAGACTATTATAGTTATATTTATTGTTTATACAACTAACGGTTTTAAATAGAGGATTCTGCCGGTATCGGCGTTATGAACTTTTACGGAGTGTTGTATCTAAAAATAGAAACCTGCTTAAGAGAAACTGCCTGCCCGAAGAAACCGGCCATATACCAGATGAAATCAATGATATACGGATGCGCATCCGTTTTTGCCATTACCATATTCATCCGCCGCCTCTGCCCGGCTAGACAGTCTCACCGCATCGTTCCGGGCGTCTCACCTATGCATGAGAGGGGAGTTGTATTATAAAATAATTTAATTTTATTCATCACTGGAATGAGAAATGAACGTATTCGTATTAATGAATCTCCATGAATATTAAAATAAATTTTATGGCCGCAATAAGAATAAATAAATCAGGTAATATATGAACAAAAATAAGATCTGCATCAAACCGTGTCCGGGAAATAATCTTTCGGTCAGGATTCCATATGATAGAACTTTATTTTGTCTGATAAAAAATATTCCCGCAGGCCGCAGAGATCATGCTGAAGGGATATGGTATATTCCGGATAAAAAGGAATATTTCGATTCTATACTGGAAGCTGCATTGACACAGAAGTATGAAGTTATTATAGGAGAACCCGAACGTTTCAATACCTCAACTCCGATTATTGAAGATGACACTCTCATTAATCTGCGGAGAGAGCTTACTATAAGAAAATACAGCCGTAGTACAATTCATAGCTATATGTATTACAATTCAGAACTTCTAAAGCATTCGGGAAAAATTCCGGAGCAGATAGTTCAGGAAGATATAACTTTTTTTCTCTTCAGCACCATCACCGAAAAAAATCTCACTGCTTCAACTGTTCAGATCATTCTAAATGCTTTAAAATTCAACTACGGCCAGTTATTGAAGCGAGAGTTCATCTATGAAATTACAGGCCCGAGAAGAGATAAAAAGCTCCCGGTTGTTTTAAGTAAAAATGAGATCAATTCAATTATTGAAAGCATATCAAACCTTAAACATAAAACAATCATAATGCTCATTTACTCTGCCGGACTAAGGCTTAATGAAGCAATAACTATAACTAAAAGCTCCATCGATATGGATAGAGGTGTAATTAATGTTAAGTCCGGGAAGGGGAGAAAAGACCGGACGACCCTCCTCTCTGAAACTTTCTGCATGATTTTAAAAACATATTTGGATGCATATCATCCTGATAAATGGCTTTTTGAAGGGCAGGAGAAAGGTGCGCATATCGCCGGGCGATCAGTTCAGAATATTTTTCAGCGCGCAGTGCTGAAAGCAGGGATAGAAAAGCCTGTAACAGTTCATACCCTAAGACACAGTTTTGCCACACATCTTCTTGAACAGGGTATTGATATAAGATATATTCAGGAATTACTGGGGCATCAGAGTCCGAATACTACTATGATTTATACTCATGTCAGCAAAAATAAACTTACCAGTATTAAGAGTCCTCTAGACATTTAGTTCTGGACGCCATAAACGGCGCATTATATACTCTCCGCACTTCCTGTACGCCATATGGCGTACAGGAAGAAGTTATATGAAAGCGGTGCTTGACTTTTTTTATATAAATGCTTTAATCATTATAAAGCGACTGAAACAGTTTGAGGAGTATGCTGATGTTTAAACGGTACATAATTAAAACTATGATTGTTATAGGATTATTTTTTAATTTCTCTTGCTCTCCAGATTCAAATAAACCGGATAATCCAGAAACAATTGGTATAATGTTAAATAATCCCAGCATAATAAGTAACTCTAGTATTGAACTATCATGGAATTCAGAAGATAATTATCAATATTATGAAATTTATTATGGTGAATCTTCACAGGACTATAATGTTTCTTTAAGCAATATATCAGGCAAAACATATACAATTAATAATCTAAATACTGACGTTTCATATTATTTTGTAATTAAAGGAATTCAGTCTGACGGATCTGAAATTACTAGTAATGAAATAAACATTTCAACAGACAACTATTACATGAAAACTTACTCGCCATCCAATGTTCAAGATAATCCATATTATAGATCATCAAGATTAATTTATAATAGTAAGAACGATAAAGAACCTTCTGGCACAGTAATTATTGGCAATGTAACTCATATAACGGCAGACCATGATTTTTACATTCAAAAGCTAGATATATATGGCAATGTTTTATGGACAAAAACATATAGCGGATCAGGGAATGAAACTAAGTATGATGAAATTGAATCAATTGAACAAACATTCGATAGTAGTGGAAATCCGAACGGTTTTATTGCCACTGGTGATACTTCTAATTATGGAGTAGGTCAATCAGATTTATTTGTTATTAAAATCGATATTGATGGAAATATTTTATGGGAAAAGACATATGGAGGAATTAAAGATGAACGTGGAAAATCCGTAAAACAAGTATTTAATAATGATCAGACTACTAATGGTTATATTGTAGGTGGTATAACTTATTCATTTATTTCATATTCCAATTCAGCTTCATATTGGATTATCCGTTTAGATGAAAGTGGTAATGTAATATGGGAAAAAACCTATAACAATGATGGAGCTGCTATTTGGCATTCTCCAATGAATATTATTTTAAATAAAGATAGTAGTGGAAATACCGACAGTTACGTAATTGGCGGGCGTATTTATTTTTCCCCTTTACAGACCTGTGCAATATCTATTATAAAAATTGATCTAAATGGCAATATTTTATGGGAAAAAAATTTTGGTAATAATACTTCCGGACAGGATTTCAATAACATTGAACAAATAATGGATAAAAATATTCCAAGCGGATATATATTGTCTGGATCAACAACATCAGTTCCCGGCAGTTCAGATTATACAGATATTCTGATTATAAAACTTGATAATGATGGCAATCAGGTATGGCAAAAAGCATATATTGCGTATGATGATTGGGACGGTATATCTATAAATGATCATGGTGGGTCAATTAAACCAGTCATTAGTAATGATGAGAGTAATAATGGTTTTATTTTTGTCGGACATACCGAATCGTTTGATAGAGTCAGTTATTCATCACTGTATGGATGGTATGATAATATGGTTTTAAAACTTAATGCTGATGGAGATATTGAGTGGAGTCGCTGCTACGGTCAATTACATGCTATAGAATTTAGTTATACAGATATATTCCAAACATATAAAGATAATAATTTTAATGGATATATTTTTGGCACTACATCAGTTTCATCTCATCCAAGACTAGTTAAAATTGATAACAATGGTAAAATTCCTGGATATTCAGATGATTATATCAGAGAAACTGAAGGATTATTTATTTACAATATTGATATTGTTTGCAATTCATTAAGTAATTTTGTAGTTAATGCTAACTCTGAAACTGTAACTAATATTAGCCTTACTGTTGAAGATACTGTGGCTACACCAAATATACAAATATGGTAGTTCTTTGATTTTTACATTTATATAAATTATTTAAGTTGTTTTAAGATTAATAAACGACTTAATATGTATGATAAATTTTTTTCGTGAATTTCAATAAATAAATCAAAATTTTACAAAAGCACCGCCTTCATATAACAAAGCTTACCCGCTGCGTTCGGAGTACCTCACTTGGGCTTCGCCACATCGCGCAAAAGACCGCGCGACGTCGGGTAAGCAAGACGTTATATGAAACGACGTGCCTAACTTTTTTAGAAGCCGGGCATCCTTGCCCGGTGTTAATATTAAAATATTGTGAAGAAGGTCTTATGAAATACTTTTATTTTCTATTTTTTTTTATAACTATGTTTAACACTGGATACGGTATTGAGTATTCGAATCAAACAATTACAGTTAAGTATCAAGACAAAGAATATTTACTAATTTTTGAAAAAAATGGAAAAGTATCAGGTGATCGTAATATTTTTTGTACAGTAAATAATTATTCTTGTAAATCAGATTATAACATATTTGATAAGTGGGAACAAATTGATAAAAATACTATTCAGTTAACTAATGCCAAAGGAAACGAATATTTTAAAATATTCTTTTTTAAAGATAAATTACTTATTCTTTACCCAGATAAAATTGATTCAGCAAATAAAAAATTATTAGATTATGATTCAAATTTTAAAAATAATTTAAGCAATATAGAATTATCTAATTTTTATAATGATAACCAATTAGCTTTTTTTCGATCTGAACCATTCATTCGTTATATATCTTCTGAAGTTGGTCTACAACTCCGTGCTGAACCATCCACTAAATCTAATGTAATAGACACAATGAATTATGGTGATAAATTTTTTATTACAAAGTTAAGTGGAAAAACAGAAACAATTGCTGGAAGAAATGGCCAATGGGTACAGGGATATTGGAGATGCGAAAAAGGATGGGCATTTGATGCTTTTATGCAAGATACTCCATTAAAAGATTTAAACTCAAAAAAGAAAAAGATTGTCAAGAATTACAAAAGAGGTTTCATTACTTATTCCAAAACTAAAATTTATGAAATTCCAGATAAGACTTCTAGAGTTATCGGTTATCAGACATGGGATCAACCTATAATGGTTTTTACTTCTGATAAAAAAAAGTCAGGTTGGCTATATATTGAAACTATCTTTTCCCAAAATCTAACCGGCAAAAATGAACCTATAATTGGTTGTGTAGAAGAAAAAAACATATGTTTTGAAGAACAATTTCAAAAAGTAAATGAATTCAAACCAGTAAAAATTAGCGGTTGTTTTGGAGATTCATGTGAAAGCTATACCTTTAAAAATGATGCTACATGTATTATTGAGGATTTAGGTTCTCCTTATGATGAACCATCAATCATCGGAGTATATAATATATATAGATTTGAAGAATTATATATGCTAAAAAATGAAAAAGGATTATGGACTTTATTTCGATTTAAAAATGGTCGAATATGTGGCTTAGATGATGATTATATGTGTAACTAATTATGGTATTACAAAAACAATCCTGTTGGGTAAATACATCCGTGTATTTACCCACGATACTCATCATGAAGGCACGTCGCATCATATAACAAAGGCTAAACGCGGTGCCGGAGTACTGGCTTGGCCTTGAAGGCACATTTGCCACGCATTGTGGCAAATACTTGTTGATTTAAGAATTCTTATTCTGAAAGAATACTAAACGCCGTTAACTGGCAAACGTCATTTAGCCAAGACGTTATCTGCAATTTTTGCCTCCAAAATTCTGTCAAAAAATCTTACATTATATAAAATAATTACTTGAAATTTATAACTACCCTGTGTATATTAGGCACACATCGTCTTTAAGAGGATTTTATGCAACACTTTAACTGGGATGAAGAGAAGAATTTAAAACTTAAAGAACTTCGTGGAATTTCTTTTGAAGAAATTGTTTTTTATATTTCAAATGGTGCCGTTCTTGATGTTATAGAAAATCGAAACAATGAAAAATATAAAAACCAATTCATGATCATCATCGAAATTGATTCGTATGCTTATATTGTTCCATTTGTTGAAAACGATGAAGAAATTTTTCTCAAAACAATTTATCCTAGTAGAAAAGCTACAAAAGAATATTTAAACAAGGAGTAATGATATGGCAAAATTAGATAAATACGAAAAAGAAATAATTGAATCATATGAAAAAAATGAATGGCACTCCGTTAAAGATGCTCCTCAAAAAATGAAAAAATATCAGGAGTTGGCCAAAATTCATTTAAAAAAAGAAAAACGTATTAACATAAGAATTTCAGAAAAGGATCTTGAAGACATTCAAAGAAAAGCAATTACTCAAGGACTACCCTATCAAACGTTGATAGCTAGTATAATACATAAATATAACTCAGGCCTTTTAACTGAAAAAAATAATTAACAAAACGGGGGGCGAAAACAGCAGATAACAAAGTCTAATCGCTGCGCTCGGAGTACCTCGCTTGGGCTGCGCCACATTTGCCACTCTTCGTGGCAAAAACTTCTTGATTTTCTTAAACTCATACAATACAAAATATTGAGTAGATCTGGCAAACGTCGTTTAGCCAAGACGTTATATGCAAAAAGCGCGTGAATGCCGGAGACATAGGTAACAGTTTTGTAGTGACACATCGGTAACACTTCCAAATACAATAATTACCACACAACCCTTAATAGGAGGTGATGTTCTGATTGTATACTGGAAAGGATATAGCAGCCTGACGGTGAATGACAGAGGATTTTACAACTATAAGAATAAAAGATTCTTTATCAAAAATCCTTTTACCGGATATAATATCGGAATAAACAAAATGATGATAAGGCCGGAATCTGCTTTTATAATTTTCTAATCGGTGTTGTCTATAAAATATCAGGCTTGATTATTTATAAATCGTATATTATAAAGGCAACAAAAGCGCATTTAGTGTTGCCGATATCTTCGGGTTGTACCGATAAAATTTATGAAAGATGATATAAAATAATGAAGCTTAAAAATAATTTTCATGTATATGCTATAATTACTATTCTTGGCTGGTCTTTAGCCTATCCCCTGACAAAATTATCACTAAATCATTTTTCCATATTTTCTCTTGGATTTTTAAGATATCTTATTGCTTCAATAACAATTTTTGTAATAATAATATTAATGAAGATAAAAATTCCAAAGATAAATGACTTCCCCTGGTTTTTATTATCAGGAGCAATCGGTTTCTTTCTTTATATGATAACTTTTAATTATGGGACAAAATTTGTTTCTGCGGCAACCAGCAGTCTTATTATTGCCACGGTTCCGATACTAACATCAATTCTCGCGAAGTTCTTTTATAAAGAACAATTAAAAACATATCAATGGATAGCAGTTGGAATAGAATTTACAGGAATAATGATAATAACAATAATCGGGAAAGGCGGTTTTTCAATAAGCATAGGAGCTGTTTGGTTAATAATCGCTTCTTTATTATTATCCAGTTACAATATTATTCAGCGTAAACTGATAAAAAAGTATTCCTCAATTCAAGTGTCTTCATATAGTATATTTTGCGGAACTCTTATGTTAGCTATATTTGCTCCAATTTCAATAAATGAAATCAGGACTGCCCCGGAAATACAGTTTATTTATCTTCTGATTTTAGGAATATTCTCGAGTGCTATAGCGTATTTGTCATGGACAAAGGCATTTGCAAAAGCAGAAAATACATCTCAAGTCAGCAATTATATGTTTATGACACCAATTCTAGCATCCATACTAGGTTATTTTCTTTTAGGCGAAATACCGCAACCATCAATTATGGTCGGAGGTTTAGTAATAATCAGCGGTTTTATATTATTTAATCAGAGTAATTTTATAATTAACAATCAAAAGAAAAAAAATCCCGAACAACAGCGCGTAGATGCTGAGACAACTTTTGTGTGAAATTTGAAGAGGTGTAAAATGATTGAATTGTTATTTCTGTTATCATTTACTTTTCATAACATTGAAGAAGGTTTATGGTTACCAAAATGGTCAAAACATGCAGGTAAATATCATCCGGTAGTAAAAAATAATGAATTCCATTTTGCATTAGTAGTTATAACTTTATTCGGTTATATGGTTACATTTCTATTTTTGACAGCTGGAAATAAATCTGAAATAATAAAGTATAGTTATCTTGGATTTATACTTATGATGTGTTTAAATTCAATATTCCCGCATTTGGCTGCTACAATAGTTATTAAGAAATATGCACCTGGTACCTTGACAGGATTATTTCTGAATTTACCAATTGGAATTTATTTAATATTTATGAAATATTCTGATAATATTGAGTATTATAAATTGATCTCTGGATTTATAATTGTAACTATTTTAATTCTGTTTTCATTAAAGCCATTGTTTAGAATCGGCAGAACAATTATTGATGATTATTAATCATCTGTTATAATAATTTGAAGCGTTTCATATAACAACGCATGCCCTCTGCGACGGAGCAGCACACCTCCTGAACCTGCACTCATGAAGTAAGCCTGGAAACCGGGTATCATTCCTGAAATTTCGGTTTTAAAACATAATCAACAACATCATCATATCCGGTTGAGATGAAATTTTCCTGATGCTCTAACAAAAATTTCTTATTTGCATAGGTCAATGGACACCAGTTACTTTCAATGAGGGATAGAGTGTGCTGAGTCGACTTAAAGAATATCCGGAGTTTGAATGCGTTTTGATAAATCGATTTTGAACTTTCTGATTTCAGGCCTTTACCAAAATTTATTTTTTTCAAATCATCTATTATAGTATTCAAATCCGCTTTATCATATCCTAATAATTTTGATAAAGCTGCTACAAATGTATACAGAGTTATTAAGCCGGCAGGCTTAGCCCGTGAAAAAGCTTTAGCCAGAAGTTTGTCCACCTGCTTTTTTTGTATTTCATCCAGAGTATTAATATCGCATTCTCCTATTAAATCCAGCGTCGCGGATATCATGTGAGTAATACCATTTGCATATGCGCAAAAATGGCAATTCCCGCGGTCAAACCAGCTATAATCAGCAAGATTAATCCTGCCATAATCGACAAAATCCTTTTTATCTAATACCTTAACTCCATTATTTAAAATAAACAATACTTCAGTTAATTTTTTAAGAAATAATATCTCAAAAATCAGAAATAATACTATTGATGGATACATGATATATCCGCCGAATGTCCCTCTGATAAAACCATGTTTTTTAATATTTGTCCAAAAAATTCCTTTAAGCAACATAACATACCTCATTAATTTTTATTGATCAGGGAATTTCCGTATTAAAAGAACTTCCCATATAATGCAACACCGCATGATTCAGGAGAGATGGGGTTACATGTTAAGTATCACTAACACTTCAACATAGAACAGGGGATAACAGTAAATGGTTGCAAATATACGAGGTTGTAAAATTTTTAAAGTATCCTCCGTCCATGGCTTCATCATACTTTTTGCGAAATTGCGGTGAGATATCAGCTGACAAAGATTATCCGCCACGCTCGCGAAATAATCTGCATGTCACTCAGCATATGTGCCGCCTGCAGGTTTACTTAAAGAATGGGCAGATAAAGTATCTGATAAAGATATTTTATTCAAAGAGGGGGAAACAGCCGCGGGTGCCTATATTATTCTTGAAGGCGAAGTAAAATTAACGCGGAAAAATAATGCCGTAAAAAATATATTAATCCCCAGTGTCGGACCTGATGAAGCTATATGAACAATGAGCTTGATAGAGAATAATTGAGTGCGGCCTAATACCGCGGCAGTGTTCACTGATGAATAAAAAGCGGTAAAAATAACAAAAGAAAAATCTTATGCCCAATTCAGCCAATTTGATATCACTCATCAACTGTTTATGAAATTGCTTTCTCAAAGGCTCAAAAACAGTTTTAAATGAATATTTAATATAATATAGAAAGAATATATTCTTTTACGAAAAAATCTGATCAGGCAGCGGCTGAAAAATGCCTCACTGTCTTTTCTATTACTATTCATCTGTCCCCTCTTCCGATTTAAAAACTACGATTAGAAATGTTTTTACAAAAATGTTATAAAAATCATTGTTTTTGCTCTATATTACAATAATTTTAGTAGCAGAACATGATGATAGAACTGTTGCAAATCTTTAATAACAAGGAAAAGATATGGCAGCTAAAAGAGATTCATCCGGAAATAGAGACACAATAACATTTCTGAAAAATCAGATTGATAAAGATAATAAAATTCAGAGTATATTCCGTGCCGCTCCTGTTGGAATAGGCATGATCATTGATAGAGTTATCACCGAAGTAAATGATACTTTCTGCAGAATCACAGGGTATTCGGCTGATGAGATAATAGGAAACAGTTCAAGAATACTCTACCCCACCGATGAAGAATTTGAATTTGTAGGTAAAGAAAAATACCGGCAGATTAATGAAAAGGGATCCGGCAATGTAGAGACAAAATGGAAAAAGAAAAACGGAGAGATAATTGATGTAATGCTCAGCTCAAGCGCTGTTGACATGAATAATCTTTCCAGAGGTGTTACTTTCGCCGTTCTTGACATCTCCGAACGGAAAGCCTTTGAAGAAACAATCCGGATGCGCGATATTCAGCTGAATAACATTGCGGTGAATACACCTGCCGTTCTTTTCCAGTTCTATGTAAAAAACGATGATGAAAGAGGCTTCCATTATATAAGTGAAAGCACTGAACAGGTCTTCGGAATTAAAAACGATCTGAATGATTTTTTTGATGAGTTTACTTCACATGTATCTACTGATTACAGAAAAGATTTTCTGGCGTCAATAGAACATTCCGTTAAATATAAGATCCCATGGGAATTCGTTGGAATTTTCAATAAAAATCCAGAAGAGTCTATCTGGTTCAGGTGCATGTCAAATCCGGTTATTCTTGAAAATGAAATTGTATACAACGGCATAGCGACGGATATAACTGACAAGGTTCGATATCTTGCTCTCAGCGACAGAGAGAGCAGGCTCGATTCACTGGCTCTTCTCGCAGGAAGCATTGCACATGACTTCAATAATATTCTTGGAGGAATTTTCGGCTATATTGAAATGGCGAGAAATTACAGCAGATCTGACAAACTTGTTAGCGGATATCTTGATAATGCCATGCAGATTTTCGACAGGACAAAAACTCTCACAAGTCAGCTTCTGACTTTCGCAAAAGGGGGAGAGCCGGTTAAGAAATGCGGCTCAATATCTCAATCCCTGATCGAACTGACGAGATTTTTAATGAACTCATCGAATCTCTCTTATGAATTCAGCTTCCCGGAAGATTTATGGATGTGCGACTTTGATCATGAACAGATAAATCACGCATTTGAAAATATTATAACTAATGCCTTACAGGCCATGCCGGCAGGAGGGAGCCTCTATATATCTGCAGAGAATGTTGATATCCCGGAGAAAAAAATATCATATCTCAAGATGGGAAAATATGTAAAAGTTTCAATAAGGGATAGCGGTACAGGAATACGCGGGGATTTGATTCCTAAAATTTTCGATCCTTTCTTTACGACAAAAAACAAATGCAATGGAATGGGGCTTGCGACAAGTTATTCCATTATAACCAGGCACAATGGGTGTATTGATGTCGTCTCTTTACCCGGCAAAGGAGCCGCATTTTATGTATATCTCCCTGCATCTGAAACACAGCCTGAAACAAAACCACTTAAGATTTCAACTGAACATGCGGGAAAGGGAAATATTCTTCTTATGGATGATGAGGTATTTATTAGAGAAACAGTCGGAGAGATGCTTAAACTGATGGGCTACAATGTTTACAAAGTTACTGAAGGAGGAGAAGCTCTTTACACGCTGGAGGAAGAGATTAAAAAAGGTGTAAACTTTAAAGCGATCATACTTGATATTACCATACAGAACGGGATGGGTGGTAAAGAAACTATAAGCAGAATAAGAAAAATGGGGATAGAAACTCCGGCATTCGCGTCAAGCGGATATTCCGATGATCCTGTAATTTCGCGCCCTAAAGATTTTGGATTCACCGACAGTCTGAGAAAACCATACAGAATGGAGGATCTTGCTTCACTGCTTAACTACTACCTTGACGAAAATTCTTTATAATTAAAAACTTCACTCAATTTTTCGCCTTTGATGTTTTTTGACTGGAGTATATAATCAAGATTAACGCCTGTTTTATCAGCACTATATAAAATATCGGCCCATAGAACTTCAACCTCCCCTGTATAATCCACAGAACCGTCTTCTGTAACAAAGAGCACCTGTTTTACAGGCTTACCGTAAAATCCATTCATCCCGCCGGAAATAATTTTCCCTCTGCGGATATGCAGATTATTCTTATCATCAAAATATCCGATATTATTGAAATGCCTTTTTTCAGGAATCTCTGTCATATTTTCGAAAGACGGGTCAGTCACGATTGAGAGATTGCCGTCAAACTCAGTCACAATAAAAAGGTCACCAGGTAAATTGAAGATCTCCCTGAATAAACGGTGATGGCCGTAAACGAAAGCTCCTATCTTACTGCTTATTTCAGGAAACTGATCTTTATTCTTTTCATAGCAGCTGCATATTGAATTAAATTCATCTTTAGTGAAAACCGCAGGGTCAATAAAATGGTAATCAAATATAGATTTAACTTTCTCCGGCTTGAAGTCGCGGACAATAATCATATCAAGATAACGTTTCACCCGGGGGAGCACTGAATTCTCCCCGGTGATCAGCCTCTTATCATTACTTCCGGTTTTCTGCAGATAAAGATTGTATACATCAACGTATGACAGCTCTTTAAATTCTTTATTCACGCCAAGTATCAGAGTATATTCCCCGCCGCAATTAATACTCTTAACACTCTTTGTACCTGAACAGCAGAAAACAGATGAAAGGGTGAGTAAAACACAGAGGATTGACGTTATAGTTTTAATTATTTCAGATTTCATTGATCGTGTTACCCTGTTACGGTAATGTTTTAATATTTGCCGCAGAGAAACAAAAGTTTTGAGTGCATAAAAAAACAACTGCCTTTCTCTGCGTCTCCGTTACTCTGCGGCAGAATCTTCTATTCTTTCACTGCTTCACCGTCTTTTTCTGAAGGAGAGAAATCGGAATTTTTTTTCCTGCTTTTTTTCCTGAGACAGAGTTCGCATCTTTCATCGCTGCAGAACTGACATGAATAACAATCCCTGCACTGATGTTTCTTTTTCCCTGGATTTATTTCCGGAACATATATATTCCCGGTGAATCCCTCTATTTTTATAAACGGCATTTATTCCTACCTGTACTTTAAATATACAGCATTCTGATCAATCTGCAAAGTTAAATTTATTCCCCTGAAAAGCCTCCTGAATTTCCCGGAAAGGACTTGAAAATTATAGCAGATTGACACAGTCATGCTTCACTTATAATACTCTTTGATCAGCTTTGAGATTGTTTTCTCCTTAGCCTTTTTCTCCAGACGCGCTTTTACATCTTTTCTTGAACTCAGAGATTCCATCTCGCTTCTTATCGTGATATAGTTCTGATATCTGCCATTGTCAATTACTCCATCATTCAAGAGTCTGATCACCTCACATCCCGGTTCATCAGTATGAGTGCAGTCGCTGAACCTGCACCCTGCGGAAGCACCGGCTATGTCAGCAAAAGCGGAATCAAGAGACTCAACATCTCCGAATGGACTTAGCTCGCGCAGTCCCGGAGTGTCAATAACCATCGCTCCCGATAAAAGAAAGAAAAGTTCCCTGTGAGTAGTTGTATGCCTTCCACGCAGATCGTCCTCCCTGATCCTGCCGGTTTTCTCAACGGAAGTTCCCATTAGTGAATTAATCAAAGCTGACTTTCCCGCTCCTGAAGGTCCCGTAAATGCAGCGGTAACTGCCGGTTTAAGAAGTGCAGATACCTGATCCACCCCCTCTCCGGTAAGAGCGCTAACCATGAACACATGAATTCCGCCTGAAACAGCAAGAACCTGTTTCATAACATCATCCCTATCAATGCATAAATCACATTTATTAAGAAGTATAACCGGTTCGGCTCCTCCATCTCTCACCATGACTATATACCGTTCAATTCCGCGGAGAGTAAAATTTCTTCCGCCGTCAAGCCCGGCGACAATAAACATAATGTCTATATTAGCAGCTATGACCTGCTCATCGCATCTTTTCCCGATTCCCTTTCTCGAAAATACACTTGCTCTTTCAAGAACCCGGTCAATCATATACCCGTCTGAATCCCCCCGAAGAAGAACCCAGTCTCCCGCCGCAGGATAATCAGCTCTTCCTGATGAAGTGTACTGGAAATGCCCTGAAACAGCCGCGTCAACTCTTCCGGCCTCTGTTTCGATGCCGTATATCGGACCTGTGATGTAAATTACGCGCCCCGGCATCAGCCCTGTGTTTTTCAGGTCACTATACTGTTCGCTGAAAAATTTACTCCATCCCATATCTTCAAGTTTCAC
>Ga0116171_10000902_pt1 | contig 30661 bp, 24 predicted proteins | sample AD_JPNHW2_MetaG_FD_89798 | JGI IMG/M metagenome (GOLD analysis project Ga0116171, IMG submission 89798) | Active sludge microbial communities of municipal wastewater-treating anaerobic digesters from Japan - AD_JPNHW2_MetaG | ecosystem: Engineered > Bioreactor > Anaerobic > Digestate | place...
ACCGTCTGCTGTTCGATCCTTTTAGCGTAAAGATGGAAGAGATCGCGTATCAGGTACCGGATTTCAAAAAAATCACGATGGTATTCTTTCATGTCATATCGGATTTAAAACTTTGCAAAAATACAAAATTGTTGTCATATGCAACTAAAAAGAAAAAATTTTTTTCACCTGAAAGAAAATAGGGAATGAGGGAACTTGTCCGCTTGTTACCAGGCTTTCTCCAGGATCAAACGGCTGAGCTCAATCGTCTGGTCGCCGGTTTCGGACAGTGCGGTCAGCCCGTGCGTTTCCAACTTCCCGACAATCACATCGATCTGATCCGCTGCAATGCCATATTGCGAAAGACGGGTTTTTATGCCAAGACTTTCGAATAAGGAACGGGTATTTTCAATGGCCCGGTCGATCTTTTCCGCTTCACTGCCATCCCCGATCTGCCAGACGTTTTCGGCGTACTGAATCAGTTTCGCCCGCTTTTTGTCCCGCCTGACTTCCAGCAGTGCGGGCAGGATAATGGCAAGCGTTTGCGCGTGATCAATCCCGTACAGGGCTGTCAGCTCATGTCCCATCATGTGCGTGGCCCAGTCCTGCGGAACGCCCGTGCCGATCAGTCCGTTCAACGCCAGGGTTGCGCTCCAGTAAAGGTTTGCCCGGGCATCGTAATTACCGGGTTCGGCAATGTTCACCGCGCCGATTTCAATCAGGGTCTTCAGGATTCCCTCTGCCATACGGTCCTGGATCCGGGCATCGACGGGAAACGTAAGATACTGTTCGGTGGTATGCACGAAGGCGTCGACCACGCCGTTGGCAACCTGTATGGCGGGGAGGGTGAAGCTGAGCGTCGGATCCAAAACCGAGAACCGCGGAAAGGTAAGCTCGCTCTTGAGCGGGTATTTTCCATGCTCATAGCTGACCACGGCCCCGCTGTTCATCTCGGAACCGGTGGCCGGTAAAGTCAGCACCGTGCCAAAGGGAACGGTCGATGGTACCATCTCGAACGGAATCGGCCTGAATCCATAGAAAAGGAGATCACGCGCATCACCTTTGTAACCTGCAGCTAAGGCGATGAATTTGGTTCCGTCGAGAACCGATCCGCCTCCTACCGCCAGCATGAAACCGATTGATTCACGGTGAACGACCTCCACGGCCTTCATCAGGGTTTCATAACGGGGGTTGGGCTCGATACCGCCAAATTCGAGTACGGTACGACTTCCCAGTATCGTTCTGATCCGGTCGATCAGTCCGCTCTTTTTGGCGCTTCCTCTTCCATAGGTGATCAATACTTTAGCCTGTGCCGGGATCAATTGATCAATCCCTGCCAGTTTATCTTTGCCAAACAATATGCGGGTCGGATTATAATATTCAAAATTATACATATGATTTACTGTTTTTAAGTGTTATAGATAAAAGGTATCCCGTTGATTTTTAATTCTGCAAATTTCCGGTAAAAGCGGCAGAAGATAAAATCGGATTTTATCCATATATCGCATCGTAAGGTTGCCATCGCGATAATTTCCTGAAACGTGCTTTCACCGATCATTTTAAGGTTTACATCCGGATTCCCCTGACTTATTTCCCGTGGCAACAGGCCGGTACCTCGCGGGGTGATTCCATCTTCGGACTGATGTAAGGAATTCCGAGATTCAATCCCCGAAGGATAAAGAGGATGCCAATCAGGAGTACAAAATATGGAACGGCTTTCCGGGCTGTTTCGCGAAACTGCCCCCCGATCATGGCTCCCCCCAGGGTTACCGCCGTCAGAACGGGTACCGTTCCCAATCCGAAAACCAGCATGTAGAGCGCCCCGCCCATTGGGGAGGTTGAAAGTACTGCACCCGCCAGCGCGATGTAAACCAGGCCGCAGGGCAGGATCCCGTTCAGCAGCCCGATCACCAGAACCGAGCCATACGACTGCCGGCTGAACCGCTCTCCGAAAAACTTTTTTAATCCGGGAATCCCGTTTCTGAACAGGCCCGACCCATTGCCGGAAAAAGCGAAAAAAGAACCCAGGGCCCATACCACCATGAACAATCCCGCAAGGATCGATACCCACCGCTGAACACCCCACAGGAACAATCCCATACCGGCCAGTCCAAGGATAAATCCAAGCGCCGCATAGGTCAGGATCCTTCCCGAATTATAGACCAGCGTCCCTGCTATCCGGGCGCCCCAGGAGGATTGTTTGACGGGCAAGGCAATGGCTATAGGACCGCACATCCCCGCACAGTGGAGGCTGCCTGCCAGTCCGATTAAAAAAGCCTCTAAAAAAGTCATCATGTGATATCGGTCTTAATCTGATAAAATTCTAAAATCTACCTGAAAATGGAAGATCTGAAGTTTTCAACATATTTAATTGCATAAATATAGGAAATATTTTTCCTGTTTGAATTTTCATATTAATTTTACAGTGGACGTGTGGTGCCAACGCGTAAGGATGTGGCTTCAGGGTTTATGAAACACGGCACACAAGGCTGGTCCGGGTCATTACTGCAATAACCAATTGGCGCTATCCGATGGGTGAAATCAGGAAAATAGTGTTACCAGTCAACGGGATGTTCTGTTACAGTTGCGCGACTGTAATTGAAATTATCCTGGCAAAACTTCCGGGGATCAAATCGGTCAGCGTCGATTACCCGGGCGAAAAGCTTTATGCCGGTTACGATGCCGAAGCGCTCACGCCCCGTGAGATTATAAACAGCATGTCCCGGTACGGCTACACCGTCAGGACCCAGAAAATCGAGATCCCGGTCGAATATAAGCAGGAACAGGAGGTTGCCGGCATCCTGAAGGAGCCTCTTTCGGCCCAACCTGGTATCATTGGTTCATCTTTTGATCCGTCGCGGGGGAACATCTCCCTCGAATACATCCCCGCGGTTTGCACCATCCGCGAAATAATCGGCACTTTGAAAGCCTCCGGCATAGAACCCCGTTATGATGAGGAAGCAGCAATAAAAGAAGCTCAACCCGAATTGCCGACCAGGAAGGCAGGCGCCCGGCAGAAATCACTGTTTATTTTAGCCCTGGTATTTACCGCTCCCATCATGATTTACAGCATGAGCAGTGAATTCAGACTTTTGGGATTCGAAAACGACCGGTTGATCCTGTTTGTCATGGCAACCATCGTTCAGTTCGTGGCCGGATGGCAGTTCTACGCAGGCGCCTTTAAAAGTCTCCGGGCGGGCAAAGCCAATATGGATGTGCTCATCATGCTCGGCTCCACGATCGCATATTTATCCAGTACTGCCGTTACTTTCGGACTGATCGGCGATCCCAACGTTTACTTCGAGACCGCTGCCGTGATCATTACCCTGATCCTCCTCGGGAAGTATCTTGAATCGAGGGCCCTGGATAAGTCGGCCGAAGCATTGAAAACCCTGATGGGAATGCGGCCTTCGAGGGCGCATGTAATCCGTGAAGGCATCGAGACAGAAATCCCCGTGGAGTACCTCCGGCCCGGCGACCTGGTCCTGGTCAGGCCCGGTGAACGGGTGCCTGCCGACGGCGTGATCAGCGAAGGACGCTCCTCCGTCGATGAATCGATGATCAGCGGGGAGTTTATGCCGGTGGCAAAAGAACCCGGTGATCCGGTTACCGGGGCCACCATCAACCACGACGGATTCCTCACGTTCGAAGTGACGAAAACCGGGAAGGAGAGCGTTCTTTCTCAGATCATCCAACTGGTTCAGGAGGCTCAGGCCAGCAAGGCTCCGATCCAGAAACTCACCGACGAGATCGGCAGCTATTTTGTGCCGGTGGTGATCGGCGTTGCCCTGATGACCTTTGCGGGATGGATCCTCGTCGCGCATCAGGATTGGACTGTTGCCATGATCAATGCCATCGCCGTCCTCGTCATCGCCTGCCCCTGCGCGATCGGACTTGCAACCCCTACAGCCGTCATTTCCGGAACCACCAAAGCTGCGGAAAAAGGGATCCTGTTCCGGAACAGCACTGCCCTGGAGAAAGCCGGACGCGTGAATATTGTCGTTCTTGACAAGACCGGGACGCTCACTACCGGAAAACCGGAGGTGAAAGCCGTGACCGGCCTGAACGGCATTTCCCGCGACCGCGTGCTTGAGCTGGCCGGAATAGCCGAATACGGATCAGAACACCCGGTAGGAAATGCCATTGTGGAGGAGGCGCGGAAAAGAGGTCTCCGTCCCGGGTCACCCGACCGGTTCGAATGCCTGAGCGGGCTGGGTGTGAAAGCAACTGCCAACGGTACCGGACTTATCATCGGAAATGAACGGCTGATGAAGGCCGAGGGAATTTCCTGTGAAGGATGCCGCAACGAATCTCTTCGGTTGCAACGGGAGGGCTTTACCGTAATCTATGTTGCTGAAAAACCGGATTCTCCGGAGGGTACAGCCGTGCTGACCGGTTTAATCGCCCTTTCCGATACCATCCGGGCCGGGGCGGAGGAGGCCGTGGCGGATCTTACTAAACTGGGCCTGGAGGTGGTCATGATCACCGGCGACAACCGGGGCGCAGCCGAAGCCGTCGCCCGCCGGCTCGGGATCGACAGGGTCATTGCAGAGGTCTCTCCGGCAGAGAAAGCAAAAGAGGTTCAAAACCTCCAGAACGGTATGAGCGGAGGAATGACCCGACCGGTGGTGGCCATGGTAGGCGACGGCATCAATGATGCACCTGCGCTGGCACAGGCCGATGTCAGCATCGCCATCGGCACGGGAACCGATGTCGCCATGTCGGTATCCGGAATCACCCTCATCAGCGGCGATCCCCGCGGAATCGCCCGTGCCATTTCACTGTCGCGGCTTACCGGCCAGACCATCATACAGAATCTTACCTGGGCCCTGTTTTATAACATCGCCCTGATCCCCCTTGCAGCTTACGGATTGCTGAGCCCCATGTTCGCAGCCGGGGCCATGGCATTCAGCTCCCTCTTTGTCGTGACGAACAGCCTGCGGATGAGAAAATTCAAAATGCCGGAATTTACCCTTCCGAAATCTTTTCTCCGGGAGGTCATGGAACTGACACCCCGGGTGCTGGCGCCTGCCGCCGCATTGGCCGTCCTGATCATCCTCCCCATGGCCGCAATGCCCGGCAACTCGGAGATCAAAGGTGTTCTCCCTACTACCATGACCCCTTTGCTGATGATGGTGATGGCATTGGCCAACGGATTGATCGCCATCTCCTATGCCTCCATCCCCGTCTTCCTGATCGCCTTCACCCGGAAACGGAAAGACCTGCCTTTTTCATGGGCCATCGTGCTGTTCGGGGCATTTATCCTGGTTTGCGGAACCACACACTTTGTCCACATCGTAGGCCTGTGGCGGAATGTCGATTGGTACCAGGCGACCATTGATTCCCTGTGCGCCGTCATCTCGCTTGCAACCGCCGTGATCGTCTGGCCCCTGCTTCCAAAGCTATTGGCCATACCCAGTCCGGAACAGCTCAGAATGATGAACCGGGAGCTCCGGGATGAAAAGATCAAACTGGAACATACCCAGATAGAATTGCAAAAGGCTTACGCCGAAGTGGAACAACGGGTTAAAGAACGGACGGCCGAACTGGTGGTGGTCAACGAATCGCTTCATGCAGAGATCGCCGAACGCAAACATGCCGAAGAAGAATTAAGGGTCAGCGAGGAAAAATTCAGACTCTACTTCCAGAATTCACCGCTCGGAAAATCGATTACCGGACTCGACGGCACGATCAGGGTTAACAGGGCGTTTTGCAATATACTGGGATATTCGAAAGGTGAGCTGGAGCGTATCAAATGGAGCCAGCTGACCCATCCCGACGACCTGGAACGAAGCAACCAGGCAGTAGAGGCGCTGATGTCGGGGAAAGAGGAAAGCATGAATTTCGAGAAACGTTATATCCATAAAAACGGTCAGATCGTCTGGACAGAGGTCAATGTATTTTTGCAACGCGACCACCACGGACTACCGGCATTCTTTATCACATCCATCAACGATATCACCCAACGCAAACAACAGGAAGAGGAGATCAGAAAGCTCAACACCGACCTGGAACAAAGGGTCATTGAACGGACCCGTCAGTTGGAAAGCATCAATAAAGAGCTGGAGGCCTTCAGCTACTCGGTATCTCATGACCTCAGGGCCCCGCTTCGCAGCATCGACGGATGGAGCCTCGCATTGTACGAGGATTATAATGATACTTTGGATGAAAAAGGGAAAGGGTTTATCGACCGGGTACGAAAGGAGTCGCAGCGAATGGGGCATCTGATCGATGACCTTTTGCAGTTGTCGCGGGTGACCCGAAGCGAAATGCATCGGATCGACGTCGATCTCTCTTCGCTTGCAAACACCATTGCATCCCGATTGCTGGAAACCTATCCGGACCGGAAAATCGAAATGGTGATCCGGCCCGGACTGGTTGCGACCGGTGACCCTGTTATGATCGAAGTCATGCTGACCAACCTGCTTGACAATGCCTGTAAATTTACCCGGAAACAACAGGAGGCAAAGATCGAATTCGGACAGGCCGAACCGGATCCGGAACATCCCTATTTCGTTCGCGACAATGGCGTGGGATTCGATATGACATACGCGGGAAAGCTTTTCACTGCCTTCCAGCGGATGCACAAACAATCTGAATTCCCGGGTACCGGTATCGGACTGGCAACGGTTCAGCGGATTGTCCACCGCCACGGGGGCAGGATCTGGGCAGAAGCACGCCCTTCGGAGGGAGCCACTTTTTACTTTACTTTAGACTCAAAACACCAGGAAGAGCCGTAGCGGATTTTCTGTTTACCTTGTGACCGGCTTCCTGCATATTGAAACATTTTAATAAAAACAGCTGTTCATGATGACTAAAAAAATCCTGCTTGTCGAAGACAATCCAAGCGATATCGAACTGACCCTGAGGGCCTTCGAACGGCAAAAAATCGGCAACGAGATCATCGTTGCGGAGGATGGCAAAGAGGCGCTGGATTACCTGTTCGGCACCGGGGAATACTCCGGTCGCGATATTTCGGAACAACCGACAGTGATCCTGTTAGACCTGAATCTCCCGCTGATCGACGGCAAGGAGGTTTTGCGTCGGATCAGGTCCAATGAGCTGACCCGACGCCTCCCCGTGGTCATTCTGACCTCTTCGAAGGAAGAACAGGATGTGACACAGAGTTATGACCTGGGGGTTAACAGCTATATCAGGAAGCCGGTCGACTTCAACCAGTTTTCCGAGGCCGTCAGGCAGCTTGGCTTATACTGGCTTGTCATCAATGAACCACCACCATCAAAATAAGTATCCATGCAGCAACACCTGAATGTTCTGATCATTGAAGACAACGAAAACGATGCGGATCTTGTCATCAGGCACCTTGAAAAAGCCAATATGGCCGGACGTGTCCGGAGGGTCGAATCGGCCGACGAACTGAAAGAAGCTTTACAGTCGGGGCAATGGGATGTTGTGATCGCCGATTATTCGCTGCCTCAGTTCAATGCGCTGGCAGCTTTGAAAATTGTTCGGGAAACCGACACGGATATCCCGTTTATCGTGGTTTCGGGAACCATGGGAGAAGAGACTGCCGTGATGATCATGAAATCAGGTGCCCAGGATTACATCATGAAAGACAACCTGACCCGGTTGATTCCGGCTATCAGCCGGGAGTTGACCGAGGCAAAGAACCGGAGGGACCACCGGATCGCTTTAATTGCCCTGCGTGAAAGCGAAGCAAAATTCAGGGCGGTGTTCGAAAATTCGGTTGACGCGATCGGTGTCTCTTTAGACGGGAATATAGGATTCACCAATCCCTCCTTTACCCACCTTTTCGGATTTAACAACCAGCAGGAGATGCAGGGAAGTCTGGTTACCGATTTGATTGCTCCGTCGGAAAAGGAACGCGTAGGCTCCTATATCAAAAACAGGGGTGCCGATCCAGGCGTGCCCAATAGTTACACTACCCGTGGTCTGAGAAAGGATGGTACAGAGTTCGACATGGATGTCAGGGTCTCTACCCTCGAGATGGAAAATATCAGATACACCCTCGTGATTTTAAGGGATATAACCCAACGGATACAGGAACAACAGGAGCTCATCAGAGCAAGGCAGGTCGCCGAAGATGCCGACCGGTTCAAGTCGACCCTCATGATGAACCTCAGCCATGAGATCCGCACCCCTATGAATTCCATCCTCGGTTTCTCCACGATCATCAGCAATGAGGCCGAAAATGATGAAATCCGTGAAATGGCTGCGAGAATGAACACTTCCGGGATCAGGTTGATGAAGACCCTCGATGACATTATGGAACTGACGCAACTGCAATCCGGTATCGATGCAGTTAACCAGGTTCAGGCCGATCTCAGAGCATCGCTGGAACAACTGATCGAAGCGTTCCGGGACCGGGCGAAGGCGAAAAAACTGAACCTCGTTTACCGCGACGACGGGATGGTGAACTTGTTGCTGGCAAAGAATTTAATCAACAAAGCCCTGGGCGAAATCATCCTCAATGCCATCAAATTCACCGATAACGGCGAAGTCAGAGTGGAACTTTCACGGATTCAGGAAGGACCGGCTGATATGGCAGAGATCCGGGTGAGCGACACCGGCATCGGGATCGCCCGGGAGCACCATGAACTCATCTTTGAGTCCTTCAGACAGATCAGCTCCGGGTATGGAAGAAAATATGAAGGTACCGGTCTTGGCCTGACCATTGCAAAAAAGATCATCGAGTTGCTCGGCGGCGTCATCACGCTCGAAAGCGAACCCGGGAAGGGTTCGAACTTTTTTATCCGGTTCCCGTTACCCAACCGGCAAGAATATGCTGTTACGGAAAACCTGAAGCAGATTTCTGTAAAAGCGACTTCCGGCACAGGAGCAGCAAAGGCCAGGACCGGGAGGCCTCTCATCCTGTTGGTCGAAGACAATGAGGACAACATCCTGTTGGCGACTCAGTTCTGCAAAAATGCATACGATGTAACCGCGGCCACCTGCGGGGAGGAGGCATTAGAACTTGCAGCTCAGAATGTTTACGACCTGATCCTGATGGATATCAACCTGGGTTCCGGAATGGACGGGCTGACGGCCGCAAAAAAGATCAAATCATTTGATCATTACCGCAATGTTCCCATTGTAGCCATGACCGGCTACACCCTCCAAACCGATAGAACAAGGATCTTGTCGGCAGGTTGCGATTATTACCTTGCGAAACCTTTTACCCGGAACGAGATTCTCGACTGTATCGGCAATATTCTCGGTAAAACGTGAGGAACTTCCCGGGGAAAAAGGCGTTGTTTTATGTCAGATAAAAATATTGAAAGAGTCCTGACTCCGGGAACCGTCAGCGCCGGACTTATCCTTGCCGCAGGTTTTTCGGAACGGATGGGCACACCCAAAGCCCTGCTGATGTGGGACAGGTCCATGACGTTCCTGAAGAAGATCATCCTGGAGTTCCTGAGCGCAGGTTGTGACCCGGTGGTCTGCATGGTAAACAGTCTGGTTTTGCCTCATTGCAGCAGTCTGGAATCCATTCCCCGTGTGAAAATAATCCTCAACGAACATCCCGAATGGGGCCGTATGCACTCGGTCAGGCTGGGATTGGAACACGCGGGCGGTCGCCCGTACTGCCTTTTACACAATGTCGACAATCCTTTTATCCACGAAACGATCCTGCGGAAAATTCTTGATTCCGCCAACCCCGGATCATGGTGCGCTCCGGAGTATAAGGGAAAGGGCGGTCACCCGGTTCTCCTGACTGCAAGGATCATGGATCATATCTTGCAGTCGACCTGCCTACCAACGACCCTTGAGGAGGTCTTGGGTTCATTTCCAAAAAAAACGGTGAAGATGGAGGATGATCTTATCCTGAGAAACATCAATACCCCCGGCGATTACCGAAAGTACCGGAGATACTGCGACGATGGCGGAAATCCGTGGCAGCAAACGAAACAATGATCCCTGACAATGCAGGATCACCCGGCAGCCCGGTTATTCTTCACATCGATCAGCTTTGCCAGGATGCTGACGGCAATCTCGGCCGGAGTAATGGCGTTGAATTTGATTCCAATGGGCATGTCGACCCGGTCGATCTCCGCTTTTGTCAGGGTGTTCTTCTCCAGAAACTCCGACCGGAGCTTCTCAATCTTTCTTTTGCTGCCAATCAATCCGATGTAAGCAACATCTTTTTTACCGACCGCGGCGAGCACCTCCTCATCCATTTCATGATTCGGGGTCACAATGACCAGGTAGCAATCACGATCGAACGAAATTTCATTTACCGCATCCAGGTAAGGTTTACAGATCATCTGGTAGGCGGCATTCCTGTCGGTCGCGGGAAGATCGGTTCGCCAGTCGACCACGAAAGTATCAAAATCCAGGTCGGATGCATACCGTGCGAGAATCCTCCCGATATGGCCTGCACCGAAAATGTACAGCCTGGGAGGTTTTGAAACCGGTTCCATGTAAATAGTGACGGTTCCCCCGCAGGTCATCCCAAGATCTTTCTGAAGGTCATATGTTATCGTACGGGGCATCTTTGCCCGGATACAATCAAGTGCATCCCCGATGGCGCGTTTTTCCAACCCGCCCCCACCCACGGTGCCTTCGATACGGCCATCGCTGTAAACGATCATTTTTGCTCCCGTCTTTCCCGGAACGGAGCCGCTGTTCCCGGTCACGATGCACAATGCCGCGGATCCCTCTTCCCGGGTACAGTTTCCGATTTTTACCCAAATATTATTCATACATCCATTAAATGATTGTACTGATTCTTTTCGCATTCCGATTCACCGCTTTCAGGATAAGAACTTGAGCCATGGCATGGGGGTAATAGTTGTTAAGAAGTGGTTAACCCGATCACAATAATTATCCGGCGGCGCTTTCCGGTTCAATTCCCAGGATTTTATAAAATTTCCCGATTGCATCCGGATTATCTGCCAATACTGTCAGCCGGTCGCCTTTTTCAAGTTTTGTGACACCGTCAGGGGTGATATATTTGCCCGAGCGCTCAATGGAAGTCACCGTGATCATCCCGGCGAATGATAGATCAACCATCGATTTCCCCAAGCAGGGGCAATTTGGTTCGATGGTTGTCTGAACCATGATGGATTTTCCTTTCAAGGTCAGCTCCTTCTCAAAGGTCGAATTTTTTCTGATCTGCGCGGGCAGCGACAATTTCAGCCATTTGGCGACGATTGGCAAAGTGGTTCCCTGCAGCAGGATGGAGGAGATGGAAATAAAGAAAACCAGGTTAAAGATGATATTTGACTTTTCGATGCCGGCCGTCAGGGGATAGGTGGCCAGGACAATGGGAACCGCTCCCCTTAACCCGACCCAGGACACAAAAATTCTTTTTCTATTGCTGATCTTAAAGGGCAAAAGGCACAAATAGACACTCAGCGGGCGCGCAATAAAAATCAACATCAGCGATATTAACAGGCCGATTCCTATGAAGGGGATCAACTGCCGCGGAAAGACCAGCAATCCGAGTGTAATGAACATGATACCCTGCATGAGCCAGGCCTGACCGTCGAAATGTTTGATCAGGCTTTTCTTATGGATAAAATTCCGGTTGCCTAAAACACAGGCGGAAATATACACGGAAAGAAATGCATTTCCACCGATGAAGTCGGTAAATGCAAAGGTGAATATCATCAGCGTGATCAACAGTACGGCATAGAGGCCATCGTAATCGAGCCTGATCCAGTTAATAATCTTGCACATGATCCGTCCCATCAGGTAACCGATTACCGCACCCAGTGCCATTTGCCTGATAAAAAACATGATCAGCGTGGGGAAACTGACCTGATCATGCGTCAGCAGGAAGGTGAATAAAATCGTAAGGAAATAGGCCATCGGGTCGTTACTCCCGCTTTCCAGCTCGAGAAGCGGTCTCAAAGTTCCCTTTAATGCCACGTTTTTTGAACGAAGTATGGAAAATACGGCTGCTGCATCCGTTGAAGAGACAATCGATCCTAAAAGCAGTCCTTCTAAAAGCGTCAGGCGGGTTACCAGCGATGCCAATATTCCCAATATCAACGCGGTCATCACGACGCCGGTGGTCGAAAGTATCGTCCCCTGCCAGAGTACAGGCCTCACGTCGTTCCAACGGGTCTCAAGTCCGCCTGAAAAAAGAATAAAAGATAAGGCAACACCTCCAATGAACTTTGCAATTCCGGGGTCATTAAAAACAATGCCGCCGAAGTCGTCTGAACCGGCTAACATACCAACCAGCAGAAACAACAAAAGGACGGGAATCCCGTATCGCGTGGTTCTGCTGCCCAACAATCCCAAAAAAAGGAGGATGGAGCCGAGTAGCAGGATGTTGTCTAATGAAATATTCATCACAAAATACTTGCCCTTCAAATGTACAAAAAATTCAGTTTTTGTTCATGGCAAAGCGACCGGGTGGGCATCGGAAACATTTTCTGCCGTCCGAAACGGAACATGCGCTTTACGAAGTGAGCGCCGTTATCCTCCTTTGTAAAGATTATGACAGTTGGTACCTGGTCATCTGAGAACTACCTCCGGAGATCCTCCAAATTTTTATTTCAACTTTTTTGTTTTAAAGATAAATATATATTATATTTGCGTATAATATATATTATTATGAGAAAGTATCTTACATTAATTTTTTGTGTGCTGATCACCTGGATCACTCAAGCACAAAGTACGACAGATCCTTCCAAGGTCACCACCTCCGGTAAACCGGAAAAGTTTCACATCGGCCTGGCTTATTCTTATGTCAATACCGATCTTACCTTGACCTACATGAACCTTCAGTCCCGTATTGCGGATACGGATCTCGAAGAAAACACCTTAACCGGTGATGAAATCGATGATCTTAACTCCTTTATGAAGTGGAACGAAAAAACGCAGAATCTTTACATTGTTTTCGGGATGTTCCTGCTGAAAAAGCCGGACCACCGATGGCAGATCAAGGCGAATATTTTCGCCGGACTTTCCAAATTAAGGTATGAGATCCAGGATACCCGTTCCGATACTGCCCATCTGGTATCCTTTTCATCGTTTCAAAAGCCATCCCTGGGCTTGCAGATCGGGGTGAAGTACGTCGTGAATCAAAATTGGGCGGTTGTGTTGGAACCCTGGATTGCCTATTCCTGGGGGAAACTTACTTCCATCAACGACGATCTGAATACAGAACTTGATTTTGCAACGGAGTCCCGGGAACATGATTTCCAATGCATCTATTCCCGTATAAACATCATGGCGGCCTATACCTTGAAACGGTTTTCTTTCTCCCTGGGCCCCGGCCTGTATTATATCTACTTCACGAACAGGTACCGGATTACAAGGGAGAATACGCAAACGGGTTTTACCACCAGGGATGAAATCCGGTCAAGGCTGCGGTCCAAATTCCCCCTTGACGGTGTAGCCAGTGTGGCCTGGAGAATTATTGATCCGCTTACTTTTCGCATCGAATGTGCCGTCGGCAGCGATTTTCTGATTCAACCCGGGTTGTATTTCAACTTTTAATTCATTTTTTAAAGAAAGATCATGAAAAAATTACTCCTTATATGGTTGATGGCGATGCCGCTGACGATGCATGCCCAGAACATCAATATCCAGTACGATAATTTCTGGCAGGATCAGGATTTCGACTGGGTTGCCGAAGGGACTTCCTTTATGAATTTCCAGGGAACCCTGTTCTCCTTCGCTTATCAGAAATATACCGTAAAGCTTGGCTGTCCGAATACAATAGCCGGATGGCCTACCGTATACATCCAGGATCTTAGCACAGGCAAACTAGTCCCCTATTTGTTCGGCACTTACCACAGCAATTCCTTTGCCTTTGGTTATAGCGGCGAATCAACTGCCACCGACGCCCCGCAGTTGCTGGGCAATGTGATCCTTTTCCAGTTCGGCGCCCGGTTGTGGTACTTTCAGCAAGTCAATCCCAAACTCTATCCCGCCGTGGGTCCCCGGATAAAAGATAATTACGAATGTTTTCAGCAAATGCCCACCAATACTGCCTCCGATGGCTTCAGATATTATACGCATTATCCCGACTGGCCCGATATCGTTAAATGTGGAGCATTCCAGGCTGACTCGACCACGCTGGTTTTCATTGGCCACAACACCAATAAATCAAGCGCCTACTACCTTAAATGGTACCTCTGGGTTTATTCCTATAATCCGATGAACGGCATCTTCACCCGTGGAAATTACTATATTCTGGAGGGAGCGATGGGGGCAAAATATGGCGGAGTGGTCAAACATATGGATAAATCCGGAAAGGCCTGGTATGTGCTGAACACCAGTTTCCCCGACACCTATCTCGGCTACCTGAGGCCGAATCCGAATCCCGGTTGCCCATATACCTATCAGCCGGAGCCACGGATACCCCCTCTTCAGAACTATGGAACCACTACCATCATTGCCGGAAGCCTGAAAGGCGGCAGATCAATTTCTTCCGTGATGAGTCCGCAAAACCCCTGTCGTTTTGCTTTGTTCGGCATCAGTAATTCCAAATCAAGCGACGGAAATTACCACATGGCGTACCGGGATATTTACATCAAATCGGGAAGCATGTACCTGGGCTCACAGGGAGAGGTGGTACTTCCCTCCGCATCTTATCCCAACGAGGTAGACAACAATTTCTATCTGCAGGGAGCCTACGAACTCGATGTGGCGGATTTTTCGAATGTTATTTACGGGCCCGACGGTCTGCAACAGAATATTTGGATTTTTTATCCCGATAAAAAACAACATCTTAACGGGGCCCGGTTTGTTTCCGATAAATGGAGACCGGTGGATCCGGATGTTATTTCATCCTTCGACCTTATGGATACGACTTATCCCGGTATCCGGAACCTCTGGTCGCTTACCGGGATTGTCGACGGCGCGCCTCCCTGCTCGGTCAACTGGCCCTTGTGGGTCGAATCGCACTCGGCTGAAACGGAACCCACGGAATTGAATTTCACCACCGAACAGGAGTCGGAAACCGAGATTACCTCTTCGTATGAAGATAAATATACGATCGGAGAAGAGATCGATCTGGGATATGAAGGCGAGGCATTCGGAGCGTCGATGAATGAAGAATTCCAGTACTCCAACTCTTTCAAGCAACTATACAGCTCGGGAACAACAGTTTCTACTACGTATTCAAATGCTTTTGGCCTCGACGAAGAATTTCAGGAAAACGGATTTTACATCTGGTCGGTTCCGCAGATCAAACGTTTTACTTACGTGAAATATCCATGGTGGGACGATCACTGTGTCTATCCGGACTCCTCTTCGCTGCAGTTCTTGTTCCGTGTGCTCGGAATGTCGATTGTTACCGAAAAGAAGAAACTATCCGACTTCCCCTTTTACGTGGAAGATCCAAACGATTCCACACTGATCAACTGGACTGCCGAAAAACGGGTCGCTTTGGCTACCAGCGTAACAGGCTATGGTATGAGCCCGATCCTGAATCTTCAGTGGACTGACGGCGCCCACGGATCCAAAGGAACTTATGCCATTGCCGGCGATTCCGTGACATCCTATGAGTCGGGAACCTCCTATGAGGCAAAAATTGGTATTACCGTTAAGATACCGGAAATTTTCAAAGCCAAACTCAGCTACGGACAGGAGGTGAACTACTCGAGTGAAACTACGGTAAGGACCCGGTTTGGGCAGGAGATCGAGGCGTCGCTGTCGAACCTGACCTCAAAGTCAAAAGGACCCAAAATCAGTGAACTGCAAATCAGCACCTATTGGCTCAGGAATGAGGACCGGGTGAAATGGTGGTTTTATGACGAATTGGGGGATCAGCGCCCATGGTACATTGCCTACCTTGTGGATTATGTGAGTGAAGGAAAAATCATCCCCCTTGCTCCCGAAAATGGCCAGAATCTGAAAGCTTCTGCTATGCTTTTTGCCTGGCAGGCTGAAAAGATCGAACCGGAAAAGTACACATTTTTCATCACGACACTCGCGCGGGTGACCCCTTCTTCGGTGGTTTACCAACGCGAAACAGGGAACAATACCGGGATTGGTATCACGGATTTTACGCCGGTTCCGGGAACCACCTATTACTGGATGGTGAAAGCCACCCTGGGTAATGAAATCTTGTGGTCTCAGCCACGATCATTCACCGTTCCTTTGGAACAGCCCGCGTTGAACGAATCGGGCGACCTGAAGGTAAATCTGTATCCCAATCCGGCGTTTGGATCGGATGTCCACGTAATTCTTGCGCTGGAAGAGACGGCGCGTGTCCGGATTTCACTTTATGAAATTTCCGGGAAAATCATTTTTCAGAAAGAGATGGACTATTCTTCTCCGGTTCCTGCAACCTTTTCAATTCCAGCCAGGAACTTAAAACCGGGAATGTATTTCGTGGGTGTTCAGTCGCAGTCAGGCTCCACACTACGAAAACTGATCATCGGTGACCGGTAAACCCATCCCCGACTTCAGGATGCCTGTAAAGGCGAGCACTTCAGAACAACGAGGCTGATACCCGTTATGGTTATTGAGCCAAAACTCCGTGTACGAAAGGTCTCCATATTGGCAGATTTTCGAAGCAATGGCATCTTTCGTAATGCTTTGTCAGAATTTTGTTGGATGGTATATTTGTAATTTTTATTATACAGGTTCTCCTTTCTGTTCATCACCAGGATGGAATGAAATCAATAATGTACAACTTCAAATGAAATGCCCATAGGAATCCGTTCGTGCAAACCCCGAATGATCATAATGGGCATTCCATGTGACCATTGAAATATAAAATTATTAACCCATGAAGCCCCGCATCATCCCATCGATATTCCAGAGCGAGAAGGTATTCTCAGCCCGCTGGTTCAAATCCTATCTGCAAATCGCCATCGGAACCCTTCTGGTTTCCGTCGGGTATGTGATGTTCATCAGTCCCGATAAGATTGTCCCGGGCGGTATCTATGGGATATCCATCATGCTGCATTACCTTTTTGGAACTCCGATCGGTTTGACCGCCTTGGCCTTCAACATTCCGCTCACCCTGATCGGGACAAAGTTGTTGGGGCCACGGTTTGGCGTAAAGACGGTGGTAGCATTCGTGCTTACCTCCTTTTACGTTGACGGGCTTTATTATTTCTATGGATCAAAACCGCTGGTAGAGGGCGAAACGCTGGTCTCTTCCATCTTCGGCGGACTTTTCGTTGGGGTCGGCGTGGCGCTGACCTTCAAGGCAAAGGCGACCAGCGGGGGCAGTGACGTGATCGCGATGATCCTCCAGAAGTACACCCGACTGCCGTCGGGACAGCTCATGATGATGGTCGACGGGGTCATCGTGCTGGGCAGTCTCCTGGTATTCGGCGACTGGCGAATCCCCCTCTTTAGCTTCATTACGATCTTCGTCATCGGCAAGGTCATCGATTTCACCCTCCACGGTTTCAATTACGATAAGACCCTCTTTATCATCTCCGACAAACACGAGGAGATCCGCGACAGCATCATCAACGATCTCAAGCGCGGCGGTACCTTCCTGAATGGCGAAGGAATGTATAACCATGCCGAAAAACAGATCATCTTCACCGTCCTCAGTCCACGCGAAATGTACCTGCTCGAAGAGTATGTGAACAGCATCGACCCAAACGCCTTTATCGCCGTGCTCGAAGCCTACGAGATCTTAGGCAAAGGCTTTAAATCGCTGAGTGAAAAAATTGAAGATAAATAGTTCTGTTCAAACGGTATCGGTCAGATAAAGACCAAGACCCGGTTTCTCATACCTATTCCGCCCTGATCTCGAACATGTAATCGATCGTTTCAAGTCCGACGGCACCGAGGATCGTCTCGATCTGGTCGGTTTGCACGGCATCAGGCCCCATGAGTGCATCCTTGATCAGGAAGGCCTTGTAATCATAATTGGCGGCATCCGTGTAAGTGGCCAGTACGCAACCCACCGAGCTCAGTCCGCAAAGGTATAGGGTATTGATCCCCTTCTCTTTGAGCAGTTTGTCCAGACCGGTCTTGTTAAACGCGCTGCCGTATGTCTTTACGATCTTCGGGTCGGTATCCAGGATCTTCAGGGTATCGGCAAACTGAAAGCCAGGGTCATCGGGTTTGGGCCCCCACTTGTCGCTGGTATGATAGACACGGATGACCGGGAAACCGTATTGCCTGAATACCCAGATCGACCAGTTCATCATCATCAATGCCTTGTCCTGGTCCTCCTTCGACATCATCGGGAGGAACTGTTTCTGGACATCAATGACCAGCAATGCCGGTTTCATTACGGTCTTTTCCGGCTTCCCGGATTGTGCAAACAAGGTCGTCGCACAGAAGGCCAAAATAACGGAAATCAGAATCTTTTTCATAATGCGGATTTTTGGTTGTTATTTATTGGTTTTATATCTCCCTTTAAGGTCAAATCAATCTCGGAATTGGGTCTGTGGTTTCCTTTTGCCCCGGTTTTCCTCCGTGCATACATTCAGGATTCATTCGACATCAAAAATAATTAAATGTTACATATTTTTAGGTTTGATGCATATGGTTTATGAAGTTTTGACCGCGAAAAGCCACAGGTGATTCCCTGTGTTTTCTTATTTTTGACATTTAAACGACCCGCTATGTTCAAAACAAACGAGTATTTCGAAGGAAAAGTCAAATCCATTGCTTTCGACACAACAGAAGGACCGGCTACTTTAGGCGTAATGGCCCCCGGAGAATATGAATTCGGAACCTCCACGGTCGAGTATATGACCGTTGTCTCAGGAATTATGACCGTACTGCTTCCGGGCGAATCAAACTGGAAAGAATATAAATCTTATGACACGTTCGTAGTAGCCAAAGATCAAAAATTCAGGCTCAGAATAAACGCCGACGCCGCTTACCTGTGTAAGTACAAATAGCGCCGGACGGACCGCCATCCATCAACTTTTACTTGTAAACCGGATCCTTGTGATTGTGCGAAATAAACATCGCTCAGATTCATTTAAACTAAGCGATTGACGCGCGATGTTTTACAAACACAAGGAGTCGAAGCATAACGATCAGATGGTTTTAACGGTACGTAAAAGTATCCGGTTCCGATAATCCAAAAAAAAATTAAAAAATGTTGCACGTATATAATTTTATATTAATTTTGACCGCTTGGTTAAACTATTTACTTAATTTAAATGGTTAAACTGATTTGTTAAACCAATTGAATAAAACCCATGTCTGAGCATGATAAACTGACCGAAGACAAGATCTTTGAAGCGGCCACCGAAGTCTTCATCGAAAAGGGGATGGACGGCGCCCGGATGCAGGATATCGCCGACCGCGCCGGTATGAATAAATCGTTGCTACACTATTACTACCGGTCGAAAGATCGCCTGTTCGATGCTGTATTCGAGATGATCGCGTCGAAAATGCTGAAGAAATTTGCTCCCGTTTTTGAAGACAATCTGACCTTCGAAGAAAAGATCAGGTTCTTTTTCAGGGAACATATCTCCTTTATGCAAAAGAACCCGCGGCTTCCCGCCTTCCTGCTGAACGAGATTAACAGGCACCCCGACAGGATCCGGAAATTCCTTGCCAATGTAAATATCGGAAACGTATGGGATATACTGTATAGCCAACACAAGGAAGATCTCGACAAATACCACATCACCCGTGAGAAAATACCCCAGATCATGACTACCATGGCCTCGCTCAGCGTATTTCCTTTTGCCGCGAAAAAACTTCTCGAGGAAATATTTGGCAAAGTCGGACTGAAGTTCAACGATTACATTGAAGAACGTAAAACCTTTGCCGCCGATTTCGTGATCAGCGCCCTGGAAAACATGAACCGGTACAATTTTAATGATGAATCCAAAACCCAACCACATGATAAGAAGAAGAAAAAGTGACCCGCAACGGCTCACATGCTGGCTAAGCCTGGTCCTGCTTGGTGTTTTACTGTTCCCGGGGCCGGGAGTTCACGCCCAGCCGGCTTCGGTGCTTACCATCGACAGTTGTTATGCACGGGCACAACGAAATTACCCGTTGATCAAACAGTACGACCTGATCGAAAAGTCGAAAGAATACACGATATCGAATGCCAACAAGGCCTACCTGCCAAACATCAGCATCACCGGCATCGGCGCCTATATCATCAGTGGACTGCCCACCATTTCGCTGCCCAACGCCCCCACTGCCGAGAAAAAAGATTTTCAGTTCATCGGTATCGGTCAGCTCAACCAGACCATCTGGGACGGCGGAGCAACCCACACCCAGAAGGAGGTCGCGAAAGCCGGCGCCATTGCCGACAAGGCTTCAATCGACGTAGCGATGTTCGAGATCCGCGAGCGGATCAACCAGCTTTTCTTCGGGATTCTGGTGATTGACGCCCAGATGGAACAACTCGACATCCTCGTTTCAAACCTCACCCGAAGCCTCAACAGCGCGAAACTGACTTCCGAAAACGGATTGGCCTACCAGTCGGATGTGGATGAGGTAAAGGCGGAACTGTTGAACGTAAAGCAACGGAAAATTGAATTCCTGTACACCCGGAAAGGATTTGTCGACATGCTGTCGTTCATGACCGGAACCGCCCTGAACGAGACAACCAAAATGGACCAGCCGGTGGTGGTCGAAAATTATCTTTCGCTGACCAACCGCCGGCCTGAACTGGATCTGTATGCCAGTCAGCTCCGGCTCACCGATGTCTCCGGATCGTTCGATAAGGTAGCCGTGATGCCCAAGTTCGGGGTGATGGCTGCCGGGATCCTGATTGAACCGGGAATTGCGTTCGGCACCGCAACCATGAACTCGCTGGCCGTGGCCGGTCTCAGCCTTTCATGGAACACATCCGGACTCTACCGCCTTTCGAAAAACAACAAGCTCAACAAGATCCGCCAGGACAAGATCACCAACCAGCAGGAGACCTTTTTGTTCAACAACGCGTTGCAATTGAAACAGGGATCCAATGAAATCGAAAAACAACAGGAGATCATTAAAAACGATGATGAAATTGTCCAGTTGAAAATCAGGATTAAGAACGCCTACCAGTTGAAGTACGACAACGGGATCTGTTCGATGAACGACCTGATCAGTTCCATCAACAAAGAGAGCGAAGCAAAGCGGAACCAGGCGTTGCACCGGGTGCAACTGCTCATGAGTATGTATAATTACAAGGCAAAAACAGGAAATTAGTTCAAACCATTTAATATTCAGCGTATGAAATTCAGGTTCATTTTATTTTCAGCCATCAGCCTCCTGTTGTTCTCATGCAATAACGGTAAACTGACATCCGACGCGGCAGGAAACTTTGAAGCGGTGGAGACGGTTGTTTCAGCCGAAGCAAACGGGAAGATCCTTGCATTTGCCGTTACGGAAGGCGAAATATTGATCCCCGGCCAGGTAATAGGCTACATCGACAGCACCCAACTCTACCTGACCAAACTGCAACTGATGCAAAGTCGTAAGGCGATCCTAACCGGTCGTCCGGATATCAAGACCCAGCTCGAATCACTGGAGAAGGAGCTGGCCAACGCGATCTCCGACCGGAACCGCATCCAAAACCTGGTGAAAGGTGAAGTAGCCTCACAGAAACAGCTCGACGACGCCAATACCAGAGTCGAAGTGCTGAAGGCCCGGATCGATGCCCAGAAGAGTGTACTGAGCACCAGCACCAACACGCTGACCGAGCAGGGCGGGACCGTTGAGGTTCAGCTTGCCCAGGTCGAAGATCAGTTGCGCAAGTGCAGGATCGTCAACCCGGTGGCCGGCACCGTGATTTCAAAATATGTCGAACCTTTCGAGATGACCGTTCAGGGCCGGCCGTTATACAAGATCGCCGATCTCGAAAACCTCTACATCCGGATCTATGTCAGCGAAACCCAGCTTTCGCACATAAAGGTCGGGCAAAAGGCGGAGGTACTCATCGACAGCGACAAAAAGGATTTCAAAAAATATGAGGGAACCATCAGCTGGATCTCTTCCAAGGCCGAATTCACCCCGAAGATCATCCAGACCAAAGAAGAGCGGGTAACCCTCGTGTATGCCGTGAAGGTGCTGGTTAAAAACGATGGCTACCTCAAAATCGGGATGCCGGGAGAGGTAAATTTTGTAAAATAGTTCCATGACAACGAAAACCATCATATCGGCCGATCGTTTATCCAAGTCATTTGGCGCGGTAAAAGCTCTGCAGGATATCTCCTTTGAGGTGGCCGAAGGCGAGATCTTCGGTTTTATCGGTCCCGACGGGGCAGGCAAGACCACACTCTTCAGGATCATTACCACCCTGATGCTTCCCGACGAAGGTAAGGTGACCGTTCTCGGGCTTGACTGCGTGAAAGGATTCCGGGAGCTGCGGAAGAACATCGGGTACATGCCCGGACGGTTCAGTCTTTATATGGACCTGACGGTGGAAGAGAACCTGAACTTTTACGCCACGGTTTTCGGGACAACGGTCAAAGAAAATTACGACCTGATCGCCGACATCTATTCACACATCGAACCATTCAGAAAGCGGCCGGCCGGCAAGCTTTCGGGAGGAATGAAACAAAAGCTGGCCCTCTCCTGCGCCCTCATACACAAACCGGCCCTGCTGGTCCTTGATGAACCCACCACCGGCGTCGATGCCGTGTCACGTGCCGAATTCTGGGAGATGCTGAAAAAACTGCGGAAACACAATATCACCATCCTTGTTTCAACACCTTACATGGATGAGGCGATGCAGTGCGACCGGGTAGCCCTGATCCAGGAAGGAAAGATCCTGTCGGTCGATCAACCCGGAAAGATCACAGCGGGGTTCAGCCGGAAACTCTTCAGCATAAAAGCCCCGGAAAAATATCAACTGATCACGGCCCTGCGTGAATTTCCGCTGGTAAACACCGCATACCCTTTTGGTGACTCGGTGCATGTAACCTTCCGGGATGATGTGTATGATGATTCCCTGATCGGATTTCTTGAAGCTAAAGGAGTTTCCGGGGTCATCATCGCTGAAACCCGGGCGGGAATTGAAGACCGGTTTTTAGAATTGATGGAAAAGAAATAACCCCACCCATGAACGAAAAAGTAATATCGGTACATAACCTGGTGAAGAAGTTCGGGAGCTTCGTGGCGAACGACCATCTCAGTTTTGATGTGTACAAAGGGGAGATCTTCGGTTTCCTGGGAGCCAACGGGGCCGGAAAAACCACGGCGATCCGGATCCTTTCGGGCCTTTCAAGACCTACCTCGGGCGAAGTAATCGTGGCCGGGTACGATGCCCATAAACAGCCCGAACAGATCAAAAAGAACATCGGGTACATGTGCCAGAAGTTCTCGCTGTATGAAGACCTGACAGTGAAGGAAAACATCATGCTCTACGGCGGCATCTACGGCATGAAAAAGCAACTGATCCGCGACCGGACTAAAAACCTACTCGAACGGCTCCGGTTTGAGGAATATGGCGATCGGCTGATTGCCTCCCTCCCGCTGGGGCTGAAACAAAAACTGGCCTTCTCGGTTGCGGTCCTGCACGAACCGAAAATCGTCTTCCTCGATGAACCCACCGGGGGCGTCGATCCCATCACCCGGCGCCAGTTCTGGGAGATGATCTACGAAACGGCCGCCCGTGGGATCACGGTTTTCGTTACCACGCATTACATGGATGAGGCGGAATACTGCGACCGGGTCTCCATCATGAACGAAGGGAAGATCGAAGCTCTTGACACCCCTGCCGGACTGAAACAGAAATACCAGGCCGGATCTATCGAAGAAGTATTCATCCGTATCGCACGTCCCGGAAAAAATTAGCCTATGAAACGTTTACTTGTTTTCGTAAAAAAAGAATTCCTTCACATCTTCAGGGATTTCCGGACAATGGTCATCCTCTTCCTGATACCCGGGGCGCTGATCCTGCTGTTCGGGTTCGTCGTCAGCACCGACCTGAAAAATGCGACGGTTTCCTTCCTCGATCTTTCCAATGATGAGATGACCCAAAAACTGTCGGATAAAATCTGTTCCTCCGGATTTTTTAAAAGAGGCGAGAACCTGAAAAGTTTCCAGGATATCGACCCCGCGCTCAGGGGCAACAAGATCAAGGCAGTCATCATCTTTGAAAAGGATTTCAGCGCGAAACTGATCAGCGAGGGCAAGGCAACGGTGAACATCATCACCGACGGCTCAGAACCAAACATGGCCACCATGGCCACCAACTACATCTCAGCGATCGTCGCCGATTTCAACAGTGAACTGGCAGGTGGCGGAAAGGCTGCAGCCCTTCGCGTGCAGCCTGAAGTCAGAATGTTCTATAACCCGTCGCTGAAAAGCCAGCACATGTTCGTCCCGGGCGTCATCACCCTGATCATGATCCTGATCTGCGCCCTGATGACCTCCATCACCATCACCCGCGAAAAAGAGTTCGGGACCATGGAGGCATTGCTGGTCTCCCCCCTGAAACCGATCCAGATCATCCTGGGCAAAATCGTCCCCTATTTCATCCTCTCCCTGGTCGATGTGATCATCATTTTACTGCTGTCGCGTTATGTCTTCGATCTGCCCGTGAAAGGAAGTGTCGTCCTGCTGCTTGCTGAAGCAATGCTATACATCCTTATGAGCCTCTCATTGGGAATTCTGATCTCCACGGTATCCAAAACCATGCAGCAAGCCATCTTTATATCGTTGGTGGGAATGATGTTGCCGACGGTCCTGTTATCCGGGTTCATCTACCCGATCGAAAACATGCCAAAAGCATACGATTGGGTCAGCGCCATCATGCCGCCGCGTTATTTCATCATCATCATTAAAAATGTGATGATCAAAGGAACGGGATTTCTTTATGTCTGGAAAGAGACCCTGATCCTTACGCTCTTTACCCTTGGGGCCATCGGACTGAGCATGCGGAAATTCAACATCAGACTTCAGTAATACAGGAGGAAACACGCGATGCGGACGATCTTATACCTTATACGAAAAGAGTTCATTCAGATCTTCAGGGATAAATTCCTTGGAAGGGCGATTTTTGCCATACCCATTGTCCAGATGCTGATCCTGGTACCGGCGGTGACCTTCGAGATCAAGGAGGTAAATCTCTGTGTCGTCGACAAGGACCTGTCGACCGAATCGAGAGAACTGGTCAGCAAACTGGTAGGTTCGACTTTTTTCAAGGTCCGGCATGCAACCTTTTCGGAGCGCGAAGCCAACGACCTGCTCCACCGGAATAAATGTGACCTGATCCTCCAGATACCGGCAGGCTTCGGAAAGGATATCGGTAAAGGGACACCCACAAAACTGATGGCTTCGGCCAACGCCATCAACGCCATGAATGCCCAGCTTTCATGGGCTTATCTCAATGGCGTTATCATCGATTACAATATGAACCTTCTGGCCCGTGAAATCGGCAGTCGCACCTTTACCGCCATCCCGCAAATCGAGGTGACAAACCGATACTGGTACAACGAGATGCTCAACTACAACTTCTATATGCAGCCGGGGATCCTGGGGATCCTGGTGCTCGCCATCGGATTCATCCTGGCGGGTCTGAACCTGGTGAAGGAAAAGGAGATCGGCACCATCGAACAGATGAACGTGACGCCTGTGAAGAAGTACCAATTCATCCTCTCCAAGATCATTCCTTTCCTGATCATCGGGCTGATCGACCTGGCACTGGGGATAATCATCGGAAAGCTGGTATTCAACGTTCCGTTTGTAGGCAGCATGGGACTGCTTTTCCTGTGCTCGACCGTATTCCTGATTGCCGTGCTCGGACTGGCACTGCTCATCTCGACCTTCTCCGGCACCCAGCAGCAGTTCATGTTCACCGGCTTCTTTTTTATGATCATCTTTATCCTGATGAGCGGCATCTTCACCCCGCTCGAAAGCATGCCCGACTGGGCGCAAAAGATCGACCTCCTGAATCCGGTGGTCTATATCATGCGCATCAACCGGATGGTCATGCTGAAAGGATCGACGTTGTATGATATCCGGACCGAATTCCTTGCCCTGGTCCTCTTTGCCATTGCCACTACGACCCTGGCGGTGAACCGTTACCGGAAGACGGCGTAGAACTTATCCGGAGTCATTCGGATTAAAATGAAATTCCTGCCGAAAGCAGTGTAAGTTCAAGGTTCAATGCCCTGTCGGGACCAATTCCGACACCCAGTTCAAGCGCAGGTTGACATCAGTCTGACCCCTCGGGTTGACGGCTGCCACAAAAGTTGACCGGATCTTTCCTGATTATTTTCCTTTTCGTATGGTGCATGCAAAAAAACAGAGGATGAGTCGCTATTTTCTTACCCAGGTTTCATTCACGATTATGTTATTTTTCAGATCAACGGTTCCTGTCCACTTATAGGTGGTTGGCCAGGTTCGGAACGACCGGATAAAAATGGTTAACAACCTGTAGGTGAAAGGAAGCTTGCCGGGTTTCCACGGTTGAGTCACATCCAGTTCGACAGTAACTTTATCCTGGTCTCGCTGAAGGGTGTAGGTTCCACCAAAAAGTACCTTCGACGAAACGGCATATTGCCATTGACCTTGAATTTTTTTATCCCGGGGCAAAGCGAGCAGGTTTGGAAAACCAGGTTCAAATTTCAATCCGATGGGATCATTTCCCTGATCAACCCAGCATTCCTTTATTCTGCCATCATCATCAATAGTCAGATTTAAATCATCGATCTTATTGATCCCTGGCCGGACATTTTCGATAATTACCGGTTTCGTAGGCAGTGAATTGATCTCTCCGATCACCAGGTTTGTTGCATACCGGATGAAATAAACCCTCTGGCCGTTCATTGGAAGCGGAAACGTTGCAGGAGTCAATTCCCGGTTGCCAATCTTAAGGTTTATTTCTGTACCCTGCCGCTTAACAAAATCGAACTCCTTCATGTAAACGGCGAACAATTTGTTTGGCGACTTTACATTGCTCCCCACCGGCGCCAGAAAGGGAACGGGATGAAAGTCACTATTGTTTTCCCGGATATATATCCTGACCCGGCGTCCCAGTTTATCGGTAAAGACAATGTCGAGGTAAACTCCGGAACCGGTCATCTCAAAGCGCGAAGGCGACATCACGCATTCGGCGGTGTCGCCAATGCCATCTCCGATCGAAAGATTCTGAAGACCGGGACGAACGCCTGGTTGCCAGTACACATCAACCTTTTTGTCTTTCCGGTACATCAGGATTCTGAGTCCCTTTCCGCTTTCCCCGTTGTCGAACAACTGAGGTTCTATCCCCTCATATTCGGCATCATCCTTGACATCAGCCACGAGTAATCGTTTAATGGGCTCATTGTTTAACCGAAATGGAAAAAGAAATGGAGTGGCAATCAACGCAATAACGGGCTCTGATCGGATGGTCTCCCCATTAGCATTTTGTGAAAGTACAATCACGAGAATGAACGGGAGGGCAGATGCAACAAGCGACATCCAACCTTTATATGGAAGTTTGAAAAAATAGTCCTGAGCGAATCTAAAGACGGCATCTTTCGTTTGTTTTAACAGATTCAAGAGGTTGGAGACGGTCCTGATCAACCCCAATGCGATGAGAAAATTGATTAAGTATGACATGTTGGTATTTGTTTTTAGGTGGTGTATAAATATGTTGACGGCTTAAATATACTAGTTGGCTGATATCTCCCTGACAAATTCATCAATGGTTTCGTATTTAATACTCGAAACGCTTTCCCTGGCGCCCGATATTTTCTTTACCAGCGAACGTTCGATGAAATTCATCTCTTCAAAGCGGAATTCGCCGCCCAGGTGCTTGATGCTCCGGGCATGATTCCGCAGAACTTCAGGAAATCCCTTGTTAATTTGTTCATATGCTTTATCGAAAAACATGCAGCAGACGAAAATCCCTACCTGTTTTTGAAGCAGATCCACCAGATTTTGTTCGATAAACCTTCTGACCTTCGACAGCGGGGTTCCGGCATAAATGGAACTTCCGATCACGATCCGGTCAAAAGGGCGCAGTTCGACCCGTTGTTGGTCATTCAGATTGTACATAACTACTTCATTGCCATTCAGTCTTTTTTTAATCTCGGTTGCAACAAATCCGGTCGTTCCGTGTTTTGAAGCGTAAATAATAGCTGTTTTCATTTTTCGTGTTTTTAAAATTTGATGGCACGAAAATAGAACGGCTGGAGTACCCGGAAGTCTCAATGAACCTGCAAGGGGTCTCAACAGGAAGAAGAGCAGGTCTCATGGAAAGTGAGACCCTGGTAATCAGGCGGTATCAATTATTGCTCGGATAAGAAGGTTTCGGCTGATCGTGGCAATTATGCGGATCAGATTTGCGCATAGGCTCCGGGTGTCATCCCGGTGGCATTTTTAAACACCCGGTTGAATGTCGCTTTTGAGTTGAAACCGCAATCATAGGCGATTGCAATCAGGGTGAAATTTTTATTTTCAGGAGCTTTGCAGCGGGTTTTGAATTCTTCGATGCGGTAATGATTGATGAAATCAAAAAAATTCTTACCGAGTTTGCTGTTGAGGATACCGGAAAGGAATTCCGGGGTTATCCGCAGCTCATCAGCCAGGGCTGAAAGGGTGATCTCAGGAGTTAAAAAAGGCTTTTTCTCATTCATATGGTTGAGAAGCAGGTGAATGAATTCATCCTCCTTTTTGTCGATGGAGTAAGTCTTTTCAGAGATCGGTTCGGGTTTCAGAAGTTGGAATCCTATTTTATTATCCGAAAAAAGATTCCTCTGACGATGGCCGAAAAAACCCAATACGATAAGATACACCGCCCCTAACAAAAAACTGGTCTTGTGAAGCCAGCTGAAGGAGGCCAAAGGAATCGCCAGATCAACCACAAAGGTCAGATAGATAATCGTGTAGATGATGGCAGAAGCAATCATCAACGTCCGTAACCAGGCAAGGTCATATTTCGACGTTTCGGAAAAATAACCTTTAATCCTGTTTTTATATTGAGCAACCAGGATGGCAGACCATGAGAAGTACACGAGAGAGGAGAGCGCCATCGCGATGATCACTACGGGGTAATCCCACTGGTTTTTAAATGATTCAGATTCAATAATTTCTATTTTATAGGCCGGCGACTTTATATAATACCCGATACTGAATAGCGTGACACATAATACAAACGGCAGGAAATGCAGCCAGTACAGAGGTTTAAAGTAAAAATGCTGGTCGGTAAGCGATTTCACATAAAGCCAGATTAATGGCCAATGCAAAAAAAGGAGCGGCGTTGAGATAAAAAAGGCCTGTGAGAAAGGAAATCCGTGAGTACGGTTATAAATTTCCAGATAACTCATGAAGGTGTTGAGGGAGAAAATCAGGAAAAAAGCCGACAACCAATAGTCGGAAACAGACTTTCGCCGCTTCAGGATGATCAGCAGGAACATAATCAGTCCCTCAAGAACTCCAAACAGAATGATGGTTTCCATCGAAGGCAGGAAGCAGTTTTATTCAAAGGCGAAAGTACAAATTTGCCGGGATAATCAAGTATTCAAAACCTTTACATTACCAAAAACCTCAATACGGTTTTTTATGCATCTGATGGAGATTCACCGGTATCACTCAATTATCTCCTTGTGAGCATTCGAGATCCTGAGGTAGTATTCTTGTTTCGCAAACGACTAAATCAACTGCTCATCGCTTTTAAAACAGGATTATTGTCAGGAAAGGACTGCTAATTTTATTGATAATGAACAATATATCGAAAAAATAAATAACTTTGTTGATTATGACCCTGTTTTGCATTCGATAGTACAAAATACTGACTGGAAGGCTTTATAAATTCGATCCTGATCCTTTTTCATTTCATCACCATGATACGTTTCAGATCAATTAAAACAAAGGGCATCATGCTGTTGCTATTCTCGGCACTGATTCCCGGAGTTGCCGGTTTCACGCAACAAACATCTTTATTCACCAGGAGCTTTGAATCAGGCTCATGGAATATTCTTCCTGCCGGATGGGAAGCGGAGCTGATTCCCGTGACTCACTGCAGCCGGACCATGGAATCGGGAAGCTCCTCCCCCGGCATCACCGCGGTTTTTGATAACCTGAAGTTCGGCAGGTATGGCTCCGGCGGTATGGTAACGAGTTCCACACCATTGAACCGAGCCCTTCACAAGGTTACGAAAAAAACGCCTTTTCCTTTGGCCAACGTTGCATTGTATAAAGACCCGGATTCCCCGTCAAATCCGGATACCCAGGTCGGAGGGGTTGTTACGGATGCCTCGACAGGCCTTCAGGTTATCGGCGCCACCATCACCATCGCCGGTACCACATATACCATGTCAGTTTTCGGGGGTGTCTACCTTACCCCTCAGCTCCTGATTGTCGGTTCACAACCAATCGAAATCGAGAAAACGGGTTATGATCCTTACTGGACAACGATTATCCTCATTCCGGGAACAACTAAAACCGTGAATGTCGCGCTCGTGCCGACGGCTTATCCGCCTGGCCCCCTGATCGCCACTTTAAACGGAACGCCGGCAACCGCCGTAAACCTATCGTGGAGCAAGCCGGTAGGGATGTATCAACTTATTTATGATGACGGCATCCAGGACACCCTTGTGGTCTGCGATTCAGCCGGCAACCTGAATGCTTTGAAATTCACACCGTTAGAGTGGCCTGTCCGGGTAACCGGCGGAAAAGTAAACCTCGGCCTGGCTGCCGACTATCCTTCGAACGCCCCTCCGCTTACTCCTTTCACCATGGTGGTTTACCTTGCAGATGGTTACGGTGGCTTGCCAGGTACACCGGTTGACAGTATAACCGTTACTCCAACCGGATTTGGATGGGCCAGCTTCGTCTTTTCAAATCCCGTCACCATCAACTCAGGTGATTTTTACCTTGCCATGAAACAGGGTGGCATTCCTCCGCATGCCGCCGGGACCGG
>Ga0116171_10000903_pt1 | contig 30637 bp, 30 predicted proteins | sample AD_JPNHW2_MetaG_FD_89798 | JGI IMG/M metagenome (GOLD analysis project Ga0116171, IMG submission 89798) | Active sludge microbial communities of municipal wastewater-treating anaerobic digesters from Japan - AD_JPNHW2_MetaG | ecosystem: Engineered > Bioreactor > Anaerobic > Digestate | place...
GAATCCTCTTTTGGTCTTTCATCGGGTTTTTAGTTTAGGCCCGGCATCCGGGATTATTGAAAGCGCCTGATCGCTGCGGGATCCTGAATTTTCTTGTAAATGCCGCCTGCAAGCCGTATAATAAATACAAATAAATCAAGCGTTCAGCGGTTAAGTTATGAGGATTACTGATGATCGAGATGGAGTTGAACAAAATTGTAATTGATGAAAAGCGGCATGATCAGCTGATCGCCTTAAAGGAAAAGGGCGGCAGTCGGGTTCTGCCGATTGTGATCGGTTTAAATGAAGCTTCGGCCATCAAATTGAAGGTCAGCGGTTTTAATCCTCCGCGGCCTTTGACCCACGATCTGATTTTTTCGATCATTCAGGATCTTGATGCTACCGTGGAGAAAGTAATTATCGATAAGCTGCAAGAGAACACTTTTCATGCCAAGATTGTTATTAAAACTGCTTCCGGGGAGGTTAAGATGATCGATGCCCGGCCCAGCGACAGTATTGCCCTGGCGGTAAGAAGCCACGCGCCGATATTGGTCGAAGATGAGATTATCAAGCAGTATGAAGTGTTTAATAAAGAGAAGCTTTAAAAGCAGCTTTTCTCTTTTGCCCGCCCGATAACTAAAATGCAATATCATTAAATCTATGCTTAAATTCGCTATAAAAGAACAAAATATTCTAAATCCGATTTATAATTTCGCTAAAACTAAAAAGGTGAAATTGTATTTAGTCGGAGGGGCTCTGCGGGACCTGATTTTAGGGCGCTCCAGGGAGAATCCGGATTTTGATTTTTGTTTAAAATCCGGCGCTTTAAAATTCGGAGAAAAACTTGCTGGCTTGCTGCACTGTGCTTTTATTGTTTTAGACCAGGAAAACGCCACCTGCCGTTTAGTTAAAAAAATAGACCAGAAGATCTATACTTTTGATTTTTCGGATTTTCGCGCCTCGACTTTAGAAAAAGACCTCTTGCACCGGGATTTTACCGTTAACTCCATGGCCGTAAATCTGGAGGATATTTTCGGAGGGCAGGATCTTGGCCCTTTGATCATTGACCCGTATGGCGGCCGGGTTGACCTTAGATCTAAAATAATTAAAGTTACCGGAGAAAGTTCTTTTAAAGAAGATCCGTTAAGGATCCTGCGGGCTTTTAGTTTTGGCTGTATGCTGGGTTTTGGTTTAGATAAAAAGACTTTATCCCTGGCCAAAAAAGAAAAAGCTAAAATCAGCGCGGTTTCCGGTGAACGCATCCGCGAAGAATTATTTAAGATTCTGGACAGCGCCATGACTTATAATTGCCTGGTCAGCCTGGATAAATTAAAGATTTTAGAGATCATTTTTCCGGAAATCAAACCCATGCGTAAGATCGGGCAGGGCCCACATCACCACCTGGATGTTTGGCAGCATACCCTGGAAACATTAAACCAGTTTGAGTCGGTCGTCAAAGAGGCCAAAAAGACCCCGGCCGTTTTCGATTATTTACAGGAGGAGATCGCCGGCCTGCGTAAAAGAACCAGCTTGCTGAAACTGGCTTGTATTTTGCATGATGTCGGCAAGCCCAAAGCTCTGCGCTATGAAAAGAAAAAAATAATTTTCCATGGCCATGAAAGGATCGGTTTAGGTTTAACGCGGGAAATTTCCCGCCGGTTAAAATTATCTAATGAAGAAAACCGGCATTTAGGCCGGATTGTTTTGTGGCATTTAAGGCCGGGGTATTTGGCGGCCAATCCTCATCCCACGGCGCGGGCGATTTTCCGCTATTTCCGCGATACCGGCAGTGACGCGTTGGCGGTGCTGTTGTTATCTTTAGCCGACCAGCGGGCGACTAAAGGGCCGAAGACTTCGGCATTTTCACGTCTGCGTCATGAGCAGACCGTAAAAACCCTGATCCGTAAATTATTAAAGCAGCAGGAGGAAAAGAAACCGGAGCGTTTTTTAACCGGTTTTGACCTGATGAAAAAATTCAAGTTGCCGGCTTCTCCGCTGATCGGTAAGTTACTCTCTGAGCTGGAGGAGGCGCAAGCGATCGGTAAAATTAAAAATAAACTCCAAGCTTATCAGCTTGCCGCCAAGATAATTAAATCACGTAAATGAAAAAGCTGATCATCATCGCCGCAATTTTGCTTTTAGTTATTTTCGGCGTTAAAGTCTATTTAAATAAAATTTTCCTTCCGCAGAAAATCAAAGCTTTGGTCGTCTCGACTTTGTCCAAGCAAACCGGTAAGAACGTTACTTTAAAATCCCTGGAATTTAGTTTTTTGAAGGGGCTGGTTTTACGCGACCTGGTGATTACGGACGGGCCAAATGTAATTTTAAGCACCCGCCTTGCCAGCTGCACTATTTTTATCTGGCCGATCTTCAAGAAACAAATTATCTTTCCGAGCGTTAATCTTAAAGCTCCCTATATTTATCTTGAGCGCCGGCCGGATAAAAGTTTTAACCTGCAGGATTTTTTTGTGCTTACCCGCCCGGCGGCCAAAAAAGGGGATTTTAGCCTGGCAGTTTTTAAAATCACTATTTCTAACGGCAATATTGTTTTTCAAGATAATTCCCTGCCGGGGCCATTTAAAAAAGAGATCAAGAACATCCAGCTCAATCTGCAGTTGGGGCTGCCGGTTAAATTTAAATTTAATCTCAGCGCCCAGCTGGCCGGGACCGAGCCGGTTTTAATCAACCTTTTCGGCGAATATAAGATTTTAAGCCAAGAGTTGACCGGTAACCTTAGCGCAAAAGGGGTGTCCACCGGCGAGTTTAGCCCATATTATAGCGATTTAGGCGATTTGGTTTCCGGAACAGTTGATTTGAGGGCATTGTTTAATCTTAAAAATAAACAGCTGCAGGTTAATCTCTTTGCCCAAGGCGATAATTTAGTCCTGGAAAAATACAGCCTGAAAGCCAAATTAAATGCCAGCCTGCAAAGTAAAATTAACTACAATTTTGAAACTAAAGGCTTAATTTTTGAGGGGGGCTGCGATATTACGCAAACTGATATTTCAGGTTTGGAATTTCTGGGCCCGGTCAAGAATTTAAGCGGAAACTTTGTTTTTAACCAGCGTTCTTTAATTGCCGACAGTATTCAGGCTGAGTTGATGGGTTTGCCTTTTAAGATCAAGGCGGGGATCAAAGATTTTAGCAGCAAGGTTTGGGAGATCAGCACAAATCTGGATCTGAATATCCTGCCGGCGATCGCCAAAGATAAATTTAAATTTTCCTGGATCGATTCGGCCAGCGGCCAGGCAAAACTTACCATAAAAATGCACCCGGATACCCAGGGAGCCTGGGCGGCCCACGGGAAACTTGATATCACCGGTGCCAATTTAAAGCTGGATAAAGTCGCTAGTTTCCTTGAGGATGTCAGCGGCGTTCTGGAATTCAGCCAGCAAAGCTTAAGCTGGGAGGATGCCAAATTTAAATATCAGGGAATAAATTATCAAAGCCGCGGCTCGCTTTTTGATTTTAGCGCCCCGAAAATCAAACTGATACTTTCTTCGGATGACTTGTCGGTAACCGGCGACCTGGATATCTTAGACAAAAAAATCAAGATTGCCCAGCTTAAAGGCAAATATCTGGATAGCGCGTTTTTAATCAGCGGCCAGATTGATCAGGCCGATCCATCCAGGCTTCAGGCGGATTTAACCGGCAGTATTAATTTGGAGTTGAGCAATTTAAATCAGATGCTGGCAAAGACTTATCCCGGAATAAAAGCGTTTTTGCTTTCCGGCCGGCTGGATACGCAGTTTAATTTAGCGGGTCCGCTGCGGGATTATAAAAATTGTTATCTGCAGGCCAAATCTACCAGCAGTAATTTTTCGGTGTCCGGTTTTAAAGCAACGGATTTTTCATTAGATCTTTTACAGGAGCAGGGAATTGCTAAAATCCCGGTGGCTTATGCTACTTTTTATGACGGGGTGATCCAGGGCAGCGGGGCTTTAAATCTTAATACCGGTGACTTGGCTTACCAGGCGCAGTTAAGCGCCAGCGGCATCAACCTGGAAAAACTTAAAAATGACACGGCTTCTAAACATAAGAATATCGCCGGGATCTTGACGGGGGGAATTAAGCTTAATGGCGCAGGCTGGGATTTAAATAAACTTGATGCGACAGGGAATTTCGCGGTCAGCCATGGACGGCTGGGCGAATTAAATTTACTTCAAGGCCTGGGTAAATTATTATTGGCGCGCGATCTGGGAAACATTGAATTTACCGCCTGCCGGTGTGATTTTGTGTTAAAAGATAAATTTATTTATACCGACAATTTTAAATTAACCAGCGTGGTGGTTGATCTGGTCGGGCCGATAAAAATCGGCTTTGACAGCTCGTTGGAAGGGGCTTTAGATGTCGAGATCCAAAGCGAAATGATCCCTTTAGACGGTACCTTTAAAGATGTGACCACCGCCATCATCGGCAAAGGCGGTAAGTTCGGCGTGATTAAACTAAGCGGCACCCTGAGTGAGCCAAAATATAATTTTAAAACCGCGGTGGGCAATATTATCCAGGGACTGGCAAATGTACTTTTCAAAAAATAACTTTTCAAACCGGGATTTGCTAGTAAAATAAGGAGAAAAGATGGCAAATAATAAAATCTACCTCGAAGAAAAAGATATTCCTAAGCAGTGGTATAATCTGGCCGCGGATCTGCCTACTCCGATGCAGCCGCCTCTGGGCCCGGATGGCTCTGCGCTTGATCCGAAAATGCTGGAACGGATCTTTCCCGGCAATCTTATCGAGCAGGAGGTCTCAACCGCCCGCTGGATCGATATCCCCGAAGAGATCTTAGAATTGTTAACTTTATGGCGGCCAGCCCCGCTGCGCCGGGCCTTGGCCTTGGAAAAATATTTAAAAACTCCTGCCCGTATTTATTATAAAGATGAAAGTGTCAGCCCTGCCGGCAGCCATAAGCCGAACACCGCGATCGCCCAGGCCTGGTATAACAAAAAATTCGGAATTAAAAGATTAACTACCGAAACCGGAGCCGGCCAATGGGGCAGTGCTTTAGCGTTTGCCTGTAATATGATCGGGCTTCAATGCCGGGTTTATATGGTGCGCATCAGTTTCGACCAGAAACCGATGCGTAAAACAATGATGAATACCTGGGGGGCAGAATGTATTGCCAGTCCCAGTATTCATACGCGCGTCGGCCGTCAGGTGCTTAAAGAAATGCCGCATACCCCGGGCAGCCTGGGGATTGCTATCAGCGAGGCGGTCGAAGATACTTTATCCGATAAAAGCGGTAAATCCCGTTATACTTTAGGCAGTGTCCTTAACCATGTTTTATTGCACCAGACGATCATCGGCCTGGAGGCTAAAAAGCAGTTGAAAATCGCGCAGGAGAAAAAACCGGATGTAGTTATCGGCTGCGTGGGCGGAGGAAGTAATTTTGCCGGTATCGCTTTTCCTTTTGTTTGCGATAAAATTCACGGTGAGAAAATCGAGATCATTCCGGTTGAGCCGACCGCTTGCCCGACGCTGACTAAAGGCCCGTTTACTTATGATTTCGGCGATATCGCCGGGTTGACTCCGCTATTACCGATGTATACACTCGGCCATAAATTTGTGCCTGAACCGATCCATGCCGGAGGATTGCGTTACCATGGCATGGCCCCTTTGGTCAGCCAGGCGGCGGTGGAAGGCTTGATCAAGCCGAAGGCTTTTGACCAAATCAAATGTTATGAGTCCGCTGTGCTTTGGGCGAAAACCGAAGGCACCATCCCGGCCCCGGAGACTTCCCATGCCATTGCCTGCGCGATCGATGAAGCCAAAAAAGCCAAGCTTGAGGGAAAACAAAAAGTAATTTTATTTTGTTACAGCGGCCATGGGCTGATGGATCTAGCCGGTTATGATAAATTCCTTTCCGGCAAGCTGATGGTTTATCATTTACCTAAACATAAAATTCAGGATTCGCTTTGCGCGTTAAAGGATTTTCCCGCGGCTAAAAAAGTAAAAACCGGAAGATGGTGATTTAAAAAAATGAAAAACCGATTAAGCTTTACGGTAGTTTTAATTTTTCTGATCTTTTTGGGTTTCAAACCGGCCGCTGCCGATATTCTGTATCTTAAAAATGGCCGCAGCCTGGAAGGAATAATTACCAAAGAAAATGATCAGGAGGTCAGTTTATCCCTGGGCAGCGGATGGGTAAAATTCTCCAAAGACCAGATCGCCAGTATTAAGAAGTCTTCTCCGGAAGGCACGCAATTAATTAAAGAGGGATGGGCTAAAGAGAAAGAAGCCCAAGCGGCCAGGACTCAAGAGCTTAAAGAGTTAAAAGAGCATGAGCCTAAACCGGTAGTTTTGGATAAACAGAATGGCCAGGTGACGGTAGAGGCTTTATTGAATAAAAAAGTCAAAGCCCGTTTGGTGCTGGATACCGGGGCATCTTTTGTTGCTTTATCCAGCAAAATCGCATCCAGCCTAGGGGTGGATCTGGCCGCCGGCGATGATATCGAGTTGATTTTAGCCGATGGCCGCAAAGTAAATGCGAAAAGGATTATTTTAAGCAGCCTTAACGTGCAGGGGGCCGAAATCGAGAATATCGAAGCGGCAGTTTTGCCCAGCCAGCAGGATAGTTTGTTGATCCAGGATGGCCTGTTGGGAATGTCTTTTCTGAAAAATTTTAATTTTAAGGTCGACCAAAGAGACGGCAAATTAATTCTGGAGAAGTTATAAATGAAATCTTTTACCGAGTATCTGTATTTTAAAACCGCTCAAAAGCTGGAATTTATTAATATCACCGCTCAGGTGGAGGAGGCTTTAGCTAAAAGCAAGATCAAGGAAGGCCTTTGCCTGGTTAATACCATGCATATCACCGCCAGTGTTTTTATTAATGATGATGAAAGCGGACTGCACCGGGATTTTTCCGTCTGGCTGGAAAAAATTGCCCCGTTCGGTAAAGATAAATATCAGCATAATCTTACCGGAGAGGATAACGCCGATGCGCATCTAAAACGCACAATTATGGGCAGGGAAGTGGTGGTGGCGGTAACCTCCGGAAAATTAGACTTTGGCCCCTGGGAGCAGATTTTTTACGGCGAGTTTGACGGCCAAAGAAAAAAGAGGGTGTTGATTAAAATTATCGGGGATTAACCGGGCCTGCCGGTAACTGTTTTTCGGCGCCTGATAAGTGATCGCTTTAATTAATGCGAGGTTAGCTTGAAGATAAAAAATACGGAAATTAAAGTAGTGCTGGGGGATATCACCGAACTGCGGGCCGATGCCATCGTGAATGCCGCGAACAATCAATTGCTGATGGGCGGCGGAGTTGCCGGGGCAATTAAAAAAAAGGGTGGCTCAATTATTGAAGAGGAAGCGTTAAGCAAAGGCCCGGTTGAGATCGGCCAGGCTATTACTACCGGCGCCGGAGAGCTGGCGGCAAGATATGTGATCCATGCGGCGACCATGGGTATGGATTTTAAAACTGATGAAGTAAAAATACGCGATGCCTGCAAGAATTCACTTTATGCTGCTGACCAATTAAGGATCCGCTCGATCGTTTTTCCGGCTTTGGGCTGCGGTACCGGAGGTTTTGCGTTGTTGGCCAGTGCCAAAATCATGGCCCAGGAAACCTTAAGGTATTTACGCCAAAGGGAAACCTCTTTAGGAGAGATCATCTTTTGTCTGAATAATCAAGAGGCCTTTTCGATTTTTAAAAAAGGTGTTCTGGGGTATTTAGAATACGTGACGACCAAATTATCCGGCGGGCCTTATGTAACGGTGGATGCGATTATTGAGCTGCCCGCCGGAATTGTGCTGGTTAAACGCAGTAATCCGCCTTTTGGCTGGGCTTTGCCCGGAGGCTTTGTGGATTACGGGGAAAGTTTAGAAGCGGCGGTTATCCGGGAGGCCAAAGAAGAGACCGGCCTGGATTTAATCAATCCGCAACAATTCCATACTTATTCAGAGCCTAGTCGGGATCCCAGGTTTCATACGGTGGGAACGGTTTTTACCGCTAAAGCTAAAGGCAAACCCTGCGCCGGCGATGATGCCGCGGATATCAAGGTGGTCAAATTAAGCCAGATCGAAAAGTTGAAACTTGCTTTCGACCACAAACAAATTCTTCAAGACTACCTTAAATCTAAATAGGGTACAAAAATTAGGGGACGTTTCTATTTTTTGAAATAAATAGAAGCGTCCCCTAATTACAGGTCGATAGCCTATGGTAAAACCAGCGGTTTAACTATCGACTATCGGCCTGTTCTAATTTGCTCCCGTCGACTATAGTCCCCGATTGTTCTAGCCTTCTCTTAATTGTTTCTCAGCGTCAACAATATCGCGGTTAATTACGCGGATGGTTTCTTTGATCTTGTCTTTGATCAGGTAAGAGGCAACCGGGGCTTGCGAGATCTCTCTTAAAACCTGCACGCTCATCCTGAAATAGCGGATCACTTCGCCTTCATCGCAATCCGTAAATTGCAAAGTCTTATCGAAATTTGTCCCGCGCAGCCAGGCCTCCATAGAGGAACATAGGTGAAAATAAGGCAGTTTACTGAAAGGGTGGATTTTAAAGCGGCGCTCTTTATCTTTGATCCGGTCATAAGTTTGTTCGCAGGTTCTTTTTAAATGCTGGGTGGATTTAGAAATGCCCGTGGGCATGCGCTGATTTTTCCGCGGTTCAAAGACTACGGAGGCGGCAACTACCCCTAATCCGAATTCATCCAGCTGCTCTAAGATATTATCAGCGTATAATTCCGCCAGGACCAGTTCATAACCGTAAATAGTCTTGGCGAACTTTCCTTTATCGGTAAGCTTTCCGTCATGAATGTAGTTTAAGTCTTTAAGCAGCCTGAGCTTGGCCTCCAGAAGATTTAAGGCTTGTTTTTGTTCGTTCTTTTTCGACTGAAAATAATGCAAAGAGAGGGGATAAATCTTAAACAGGTCATCCTGGTATTTTTCATAAAGATTAAGGAGCGTGGCATAAGAGGTATTTAATTGGCTTTTTACTTCTTCGGGATTACCAAAAATAATCCGGCGTACTTCTTCGTAATTTATCCTTTGAGGATTAATGCGCGTATAAACAAATCCTTCTTTGTCGATACCCCGCCGGCCGGCGCGTCCTGCCATTTGGAAAAAATCCCGGGTTTTTAAATTTCGCACATAGGTGCCGTAGAATTTACGCAGGCCATCGAACATCACCGAACGGCTGGGCATATTTATGCCCAAAGCAAAAGTCTCGGTGGTAAAAATTACTTTAAGCAGGCGGCTGGTAAATAACCGTTCGATTACTTCTTTAAGGGTGGGCAGCATGCCGGCATGGTGATAAGCGATGCCGCGTTGCACTAAAGGATAGAGCAGCTGCGCTGACCGCTCATGTTTTAAATTAAATCTTTCCAATAGATCTTCATACATCTGGGTGATCGCCCGGGTTTCTTTGGCATCCAGAAATTTAAATCCGTATAGATCAAAAGCCAGCTCTTCAGCGCGTTTGCGGGAGAAAACAAAGTAAATCGCCGGTAGTCCTTCTTGTTCCTGAACATGCCTGATCAGTGATTGCAGGCTGTTGGGCCGCGAGGAACGCAGCCGCTTAAGCTGGTCGATTTTATCTACTATTTCATTAGCGCATTGAAAACTGAAATGTAAAGGCACCGGCCGCTGGTCTTCAATAACTACCTGGACGGTTTTATCATGGATGGATTCGATCCAGGAGGCGAATTGTTTAATATTCGGGATGGTTGCGGATAATCCCAGAAGATTCATGTGTTTAGGCAGGAAGATCAACGATTCCTCCCAAACGGTACCGCGTTCTGGATTATCAATATAATGGATCTCATCAAAGATGATCCAGGAATATTTATTCAGGCTTTCCGGTTCATCGAGGATCTTATTGCGGAAGATCTCGGTAGTCATGATCAAAACCGGAGCCTGGGGGTTAATTGAAACATCTCCGGTGAGAATCCCGATGTTATCCTGAAATTGTTCTTTAAAGTCGCGGAATTTCTGGTTGGAGAGAGCTTTGATGGGAGCGGTATAAATAACTCCTAAATTATTGCGGATGGCTCCTTCAATAATGTATTCGGCAATCGCGGTTTTACCTGCTCCGGTAGGTGCCGAGACAATCACGGAATGGCCGTTATTTATATGGTCAATGGCTTCTTGCTGAAAACGGTCGTAGATCATCAATGAGCAGACAACTTACGGAGCGTTAGCTTACATTTTATAGCGACGTAAGTTGTAGCCCGCAGGGCGTCTGCGAATTTATTCCGCCGAATATTCCAAAATTCTAGAGAATTTTGGAATAGCTGCTGAGGCGGAAATTTCCTCAACTATTCTTTAAGGAAAGAGGTTAATAATATTTACATTATAATCTAAAATCATTGATTTATCTAATATTAAATAATATAATAAACCCATGAGTTACGAGGCGGCGCTTAAGAAAGCTTGGGAAGATTTAGCCAACCTTAAGGCGCCCAATAATTTATCCGTAAAATTTATGGCGGATGAGTATCATTTAGATCTATCCGCCAGAAGCGTTTTTTCTTTATCTTGTAACGCGCCGGCAGGGGATTTTTTAAGCATTCTGATCCTGCATTATTCAGCGCAAGCATTAAAAGGTCTGCCTCAATTAAGCGGCCAGTGGCTTACCTTTAGGGAGCTGGCGGGGATCGAGGGGTATTATGATGCTTTTCATAAGCGTTCGATCGCGCTGATCATCCGTAAATATGGCCAGCATCCGGAAACTTTGCGTGAATGTTTAGGCCGGCTTCCGGCTGAGTTATCCGACGGCGGGGATATCAGCGTGGTGGTGGCGGCTTTTGCGCAGGTACCGGTATTAATTAAACTGTGGAAAGCCGACAGCGAATTCGGCCCGGATGCCAATTTATATTTTGACGCCAGTATAAAAAATATTTTTTGTATCGAGGATATTATAGTGCTGGCTCAGCTGGTCGCCGGCCAGTTGTAGCAAACGGATTTAAAAGATTTTCGGTGCTCCCTTAAGCGGCAGATGCGTAAATATTGTTTAAGTAGCTTTACATCCCAGGCTAATTGGCAGTGTCTGGGTGCCGCCCGGGCAGGCGAGGAGGTCAAAAATGAAGAAAAATTTTTGGGTGTTGTTAATTCTAGGATTATTAGTCGCGGCTGGCTGGCTTTTTGCCGGCGACCTGGATCCGAGCTTTCATTCTAAGGAAGAAGTAAAGTGGAAGATACCTTTCGGCAAAAACTATGATTATACTAATATCCTGGTTACCCGGGTGGTAGACGGAGATACGCTGATCCTGGAAAATAATGAACGGGTGCGTTTGATCGGTATTGACACTCCGGAGATGCATGAGTCAGACAAGCTGAACCGGGACGGCGCACGCTACGGCCAGGATTTAGCCGCGATCCGGCAAATGGGCAGGCAAGCTTATGAAATCATGAAAGAGATGGCCGAAGGAAAACACGTAAGATTGGAATTTGATGTGGAAAGGTTCGACAAGTATAGAAGGATCCTGGCCTATGTTTATTTACTTGACGGGACATTTTTAAATGCGAAAATTGTTGAACAGGGATATGCTTCGTTAATGACCTATCCGCCGAATGTGAGATATGCGGATTTGTTTTCCAGATTATACCGTCAAGCCAGGGAAGACAGAAGAGGGTTATGGAAATAATTTTTAAAGTAGGCAGTCTAGATTTTGCGTCGCTACAAAACTGTTGGTTTTTATAATTTTAAATTAATTCGGGAGGCAATTATGCTACGATTTTTAACGGCGGGAGAATCTCACGGCAAAGGTGTGATCGCTATCTTGGAGGGTTTGTGCGCCGGTTTGACGGTGGATTCTAAAACGATAAACCGGGAGTTAAAACGCCGCCAGTCCGGATTCGGACGGGGCAGGCGGATGCGCATTGAGCATGACCAGGTTGAAATTATTTCAGGACTAAAAAACAAACGTACTCTGGGCAGCCCGATTACTTTATTGATCAAAAATAAAGACGCCAGCATTGAAAAATTGCATCAAGTGACCTCTTCCCGTCCGGGCCATGCGGATCTGGCGGGATTGTTAAAGTATGGTTTTACGGATATCCGCCAGGTACTGGAGCGCGCCTCGGCGCGTAGCACAGCGGCTACGGTGGCTGTGGGGGCTTTATGCAAAATGTTTTTGAGTGAGTTTGGAATTACGATTAACAGCAATGTTTTGTCGGTGGGCGGGGAATCTACGCGGCAGGGAATAATGCTTAAGATACATGAAGCGCTTGAAAATAAAGATACGGTGGGGGGGATTTTTGAAGTTACCGCCAGGAATGTGCCGGTCGGCCTGGGCAGCTACGTGCAAGGGGATCGCCGTTTGGATAGCCGCCTGGCCGCCGAGATCATTTCTATCCCCGGGGTTAAATCTTTCGAAGTGGGTTTGGGGACCGGATATGCGGTTAGTTTCGGCTCGGAGGTGCATGATGCGATCTATCACGACCGTAAGAATGGCTATTTCCGTCTGACTAATAATGCCGGCGGTATCGAAGGCGGGATTTCTAACGGGCAGGATATTGTTTTGCGGGCTTGTATGAAACCGATTTCCACGCTTCTTAGGCCGCTGGATTCAGTGAATATTCATACTAAAAAATCAGCTAAAGCGGCGGTTGAACGTTCGGACATCTGCGTGGTTGAGTCTGCCGGGGTAGTCGCTGAATCGGCATGCGCCTTGGTTCTGGCGGATGCTTTTCTGGAGAAGTTCGGTTCGGATTCACTGGCCGATATAAAAGAGGCCTACGCCAATTACAGGAAAAGAATAGCGCATGCGTAGTCTGGAATACCATAATGTTAAGATCGAAAGATTCAAAAATTCCAACCGGATAATTTTAAAAGGCGAGATTACCAATGATTCCGGTAAATCTTTTAATTCGGTAGCTGTGCGTGTTATGCTCTTTGTTAGGAATGTAATAGTTGTTAACGAGGTGTTTTTGATCAATGACCTGCCGCATGGGGCAACCAAGGTTTTTGAAAGGCATCTCTATGATCTGCTTCCGGATCAATCTATCGAAGATATAACCCGGTATGAGCTATTCACGGAAAATTGTTATTAATTGATTAAATTATTCTGTGAGAAAAGATCACCATTCCCGTCTATTTAAGTGAGGGCACAACTTATGGAGCAGGCGCGACTTAAGTTGGATGCCTAAACTTATTCTCCGGTTTGTTTTTATAAAGCGCACCCGGAGAATCAACTTGCGCATAATTTAGCAAATCAGCGCTAGGTTATGCCTGTGTTGAGAAGGGGGTGATTTTAAGATGGAAGATAACGCAATCAGTGTCAGCCGCATATTTAAGTTGGATACCGATTCCAAGCTTAAAGCTTTTGCGGATGTTTCATTTTCGGGAATCGTGATCAAAGGTTTTAGCGTAGTCAATGGCGAGAAAGGATTATTTGTGAGTATGCCGCGCCATCAAGGCAAGGATGGTAAATGGTATGACACGGTTTATCCTTCAACTAAAGAGTTGAAACAGCAATTAAGCGCAGCGGTCCTGGAAGCGTATAAAAGTTAGCAGAATAAGCAAAGGTTAAGGTTGAGGTTGAACGGTAAGTTAGAATTTATTTTACTTTGACCTCGGCCTTAACCTCGGGCTTATCAATAATTCTATGAATATATATTTAGTGGGATTTATGGGCACGGGCAAAACTTCAGTCGGCCGCCAGCTGGCTGGCTTGAAAAAATATAATTTCGTCGATCTGGACGAACTGATCGAACTTAAAGAGCAGCGCAGGATTGCCGATATTTTTGCTAAAGAAGGGGAAGCTTATTTCCGCAAGCTTGAAAAAAAGATTTTAAAACAAGTGGTTACTCAGAAAAAATTTGTCGTGGCTTGCGGCGGGGGGATCGTATTGGATCCCGAGAATATCAAACTGATGAAAAAAACCGGAAAAGTGATTTGTCTCAGCGCTAATTGCGAGACGATTTTTAAAAGGGTCTCCGGTAATACGTCACGGCCGATCTTAAACGTGGCTAAACCCCGGGAGCGCATCGAGCTTTTACTAAAGCTGCGCGCCCCTTACTATATGCAGGCAGATAAAACGATTGATACTTGCGGTTTATCAGTCAAGCAGGTGGCGGCTAAAATTATCAAGCTCTTATCGGCTTAGCGATGGATAATTTTGAAGCTTTGGTAAGTTTGAATCTTATCCCGCAGATCGGCAGCCAGCGGCTTAGCCGGTTACTTGAACATTTTGGCCAGCCTCGGGAAATATTTAAAGCGGGTTTTGAGCCTTTAGCAGCGATCCTGGGGCCGTCTTTAAGCCGGGATATCAGAGGGTTCGATATCCGGAGTTTAAAAAACGATCTGGCTTTGGCTAGCCAGGCAAAGCTGGCGATCATTACTATCCAGGATGAAGATTATCCGCAAAGTTTAAGGCAGATACCTGCTCCTCCGATCGTGCTTTATTGTTTAGGCCGGATAATTGCCCAGGATAGTTTAGCGGTGGGAATTGTGGGTTCGCGGAAAGCTTCGTTTTATGGTTTGAGTCAGGCGGAGAATTTTTCCGCCCGGTTATCTGCGCAAGGAGTGACGATCGTATCCGGGATGGCCCGCGGAGTGGATACTTACGCCCACCGGGGAGCTTTAAAAGCTAAGGGCCGCACGATCGCGGTAATGGGAAGTGGTTTTAGCCATATTTATCCGCAGGAGAATGCGGATTTAGCGCAAGAAATTTCAAAAAGCGGGGCGGTGATTTCCGAGTTTTCTATGGAAACAAAACCCCTGCCGGTAAATTTCCCCCGGCGTAATCGTTTAATCAGCGGTTTAAGCCAGGGGGTTCTTATTACGGAGGCCGCCAGAAACAGCGGGGCGCTAATTACCGCGAATTTTGCTTTGGAACAGGGCCGGGAGGTTTTTGCTTTGCCCGGCAGGATAGATGCCACCGGTTCCATGGGGACCAATCTCTTGCTTAAAGAGGGGGCTAAATTGGTTACCTGCTGTGAGGATATCTGCGAGGAGTTAAATTTTCCGGACCAAAATACGAAAGTAACCGAGCCGGTAGCGCAGAAAGCCGCAATTCCTTGTGCCAAAGAAGAAAACCTGGTCTATGCCTGTATGCGGCAAGAGCCGTTGAGCGTAGATGATCTGGTGGCAAAAACTTCTTTAAGCAGCAGTCAAGTTTTGGATTTAGTTTTAAAATTACAATTTAAAAAATTGATCAAAGCTTTACCGGGCAAGCAGTTTATCCGCCTGGGTTGCGGAAAGATCAGTTATCAATCTGAAGATCAATGCAGTTAACCAGCTCTCCGGCGGATTTTGCTAACGGCAAACCGTGGAGTTTGATGAGGAGTTAAATGAGTAAAAATCTAGTGATTGTTGAATCTCCCACAAAAGCCAAAACGATCAGTAAGATCCTGGGCGATGATTTCCGGGTGGTTTCATCGATGGGCCATATTATTGATTTGCCGGCCAAAAAACTGGGAGTGGATGTCGAGGATAAATTTAAACCGGCCTACGTGGTGATCCCCGGCCGGAAAAAGATATTAGCGCAATTAAAAAAAGAAGCTAAAGGCAAGGAAAACATCTATATCGCTACCGACCCTGACCGGGAAGGGGAAGCAATCGGTTGGCAGATCAAAGAGAAACTGTTTAAAGGTAAAAATGTAATGCGGGTCAGCTTCCATGAGATCACTCCGCATGCCGTATCGGAGTCTTTTAAAAATGCGCGGGAATTCGATACTAAAATGATTGAGGCCCAAGTCGGCCGCCGGGTCCTTGACCGGATCGTGGGATATTTTTTAAGCCCCTTACTTTGGAAAAAAATCGCCCGCGGCCTTTCTGCCGGACGCGTCCAATCTATAGGTTTAAGGCTGATCGTGGAAAGGGAGCGGCAGATCCAGAAGTTTATCCCCAGCGAATATTGGGAGATTGCCGCGGAATTATTTAAACCCAAAGTTTCCGGAGAGAGCAGTTTTCTGGCTAAGCTTGAAAAAATCGATAACCAGAAAGCGGAAATTAAACAGAATATCGCCGCTGAAGAAATCTGCCGTCAGTTAAAAGATAAAGAGTTCAAAGTCGTAGGGATCAAAAAGGCCGAAAAAAAACGTAATCCCCCGGCGCCTTTTATTACCAGCACCATGCAGCAGGAAGCGTTTAATAAGCTTAGATATAATGCTTCTAAAACGATGTTAATTGCCCAGCAGCTTTACGAAGGTATTGATATCGGCGAGGATAATCCGGTGGGCTTAATTACTTATATGCGTACGGATTCCCCGACCGTAGCCGCCGAAGCGATTAGCCAAGTGCGTGAGCATATCGGAAGGAATTTTGGCAAAGATTTTGTTCCGGAAAAACCGAATATTTATAAAGCTAAGAAATCTGCGCAGGAAGCGCATGAAGCGATCCGGCCCAGCTATGTTGCGCGTTCACCGGAAAGCCTGAAAAATTTTCTTAATCATGACCAGATCCGGCTTTATGAATTGATCTATAACCGTTTTTTAGCCAGTCAGATGAAACCGGCGGAATTCTTGGCGACCTCCGTGGATATCCTGGCGGATAAATACTTATTCGCCGCCAGCGGAAGCCATTTACTTTTTGAAGGGTTTCTGGCCGTTTATAATAAAGATGCGGAAGAGGAAAAAGAAGATGCGGAAGAGGAAAAAGAAAAGACTAAAAATGTAATTCCTCCTCTGGAGGAAGGTGAGATCCTCGGTTTAAATACGCTTACTCCTTCGCAGCATTTTACCAAGCCGCCGCCAAGATATTCGGACAGCTCGCTGATCAAGGCTTTGGAAGAAGAGGGGATCGGCCGGCCTTCGACCTATGCTCCGATTATCTATACGATCATTCTGCGGGATTATGTCCGCCGGATCAAAGGTTATCTTAATCCTTCAGAGTTGGGTTTTAAAGTTAATGATCTCCTGGTAGAGTATTTTCCGCAGATCGTAGATGTAAAATTTACGGCTTTGGTTGAAGAGAAACTGGATGAGGTTGAAGAAGGCACTCTGGAACGGGCTAAGGTATTAGAAGATTTTTATTTGCCTTTTAAAGAGAGCCTGGATTTTGCCCAGGCCAATATTGTTAAGGAAGTGATTACAACCGATCAGGTCTGTGACAAATGCGGAAAGCCTTTAATTGTAAAATGGGGCCGCCGCGGTAAATTCCTAAGCTGTTCGGGTTTCCCGGAGTGTAAAAATTCCAAATCCATTACCTCCGGGGTCAAATGCCCGAATGAGAATTGCGGCGGAGAGTTGATCGAACGCCACTCCCGGCGCGGTTTTTTCTACGGTTGTTCAAATTATCCTAAATGTACTTTTACTTCGCGTAATCTGCCGGAAGATAAAGAAGAGGCGGATAAGGAAACTCAGCCTTAAGTCTATCTTAAACAAGATCCAAAGGACAAAGGTTTGTTTTTTATCGGCTGCGGAATTTAACCATGGAAAAATATATCGAAAAATTTACCCGCTACCTGGAGATTGAAAAAAATTATTCTCCGCATACGGTTTTAAACTATAAGCTGGACCTGGAGGGTTTTAATAAATTCATTGCCGGGATGGAGCTGGAAAAAATCGATTATTTGAATTTAAGAAAATACCTGGCAGTTCTAAAAGAAAAAAATTTCGGCAACCGTACAGTAAGCCGCCGGCTTTCGGCGCTGCGCAGTTTTTTCAGGTTTCTCTGCCGGGAGGGGTATATCAAAACCAATCCCATTTTGATGCTTTCCAGCCCGAAGTCCGAAAAACGCCTGCCTTCTTTTATGACGGAGGAAGAAGTTTACCGGCTGATTGAATCTGCTTTTGCTAAAACTCCCCAGGATACCGCGGGCCTGCGTGACCGGGCGATCATGGAAGTTTTTTATTCCAGCGGTTTGCGGATTTCGGAGTTAGTCGGGTTAAATTTAGAGGATATCGATTTTATCAGCGGGATCCTTAAAATCCGGGGCAAAGGAAAGAAGGAAAGGATTGTTCCGATCGGAGAAACCGCGCTTTTGACGATTAAGAAATATCTCAAGAACCGTAAAAAGCAGTCGGAGGTTTTATTTTTAAATAATCACGACCGCCGGATTACAACGCGCGGCGTGCGTTTCTTATTGGCAAAATATCTTAAATCCTGCGGGATCAAGCCGGGAGTTTCGGCGCATACTTTCCGGCATTCTTTTGCCACGCATCTTTTGAATCGCGGAGCAGATTTACGTACGGTGCAGGAACTCCTGGGGCATGCGAATTTATCTTCAACACAGATCTATACGCATTTGACCACGGATAAGCTAAAAAGTGTTTATGATAAGGCGCATCCGCATGCGTAGTTTTAAGTTAGATAGATAATTCAAGCGTATAAAGGCCGGGTTTCTACGCAGCTTTATTTCCAAGGCCAGCCTTGGTTGATTTTGTTCTAAGCAGGGAAGGAAAAATATGTTTATTATTTATGATCTGATATTTTTTATTTGCGCGGTATTTTATTTGCCGCAGTATTTTGTGCGCGGCAAGATTAATTCCGGGTTCGCCCGGCGCCTGGGGTCTTTACCGGAGGGGTTAAATTTAGAGCGGCCGATCTGGATCCATGCGGTAAGCGTCGGAGAGGTTAATGCGGTCAAAGGTTTAGTGGCTCAGCTAAGGCAGGCTTATCCGTCTAAAAAGCTGGTAATTTCTACCGTAACGGCTACCGGCAATAAAATTGCCCGAAGTTTAATTCAGGAAGGGGATTTTTTAACCTATTTACCCCTGGATTTTAGTTTTATTGTTAAGCGTGTTTTGAAAAAGATCAATCCTTGCGTGTTGATTATTGCCGAGACTGAGATTTGGCCTAACTTGATTACTTGCTTGAATAGATTACAAATCCCGGTGATTACGGTTAACGGCAGGATCTCGGATAGTTCTTATGGCGGGTACCGGTTAATAAAGTTTTTTATCCGGCCGATCTTAAGCATGGTTAAACAATTTTGTGTGCAAAGCGACCGGTATGCTTTACGCCTGGTAAATTTAGGCGTGCTTAAGCAAAAAATTCAAGTTACCGGAAACGTAAAGTTCGATATTAAAATTGAGGCGTATCCGCCAGATCAGGTTTTAACTTACCGCTTGGGGCTTTGGCTGGAACCGTTGGATAAATTACTGGTTTGCGGCAGCACGCATCCCGGCGAGGAAGCATTAATTATTACCGCTTATCAGGAGTTACGTTTAGTGTTTCCGAGACTTAAGCTCCTGATCGCTCCCCGTCATCCGGAGCGCAAGGATCAAGTTTCCAGATTGATAAAAAATAAAGGTTTTACCCCGGTACTTATTTCCGGGATCGCGCAGGTTTGCCCGGCTTGTGTCAATAATCCGGTATTTATTTTGGATACTGTCGGTGATTTATGTAATTATTATTCAGCGGCGGATATCGTCTTTATCGGAGGCAGTTTGGTCAAGCAGGGAGGCCATAATATTCTTGAACCGGCCAGCCAAAAAAAACCGGTAATTTTCGGCCCGTATATGTTTAATTTCCGGGATATCAGTGAATTATTCTTGGCTAATCAAGCCGCGCTTGTCGCTAATGACAGCCAAGAGCTGGCCGAAGGGGTAAAACAGCTTTTGAGCAGCGAGCTCTTAGCTAAAGACCTGGTGGAACGGGCATATAACTTAATTCTTAAGAATCGCGGAGCAACGAGCAAAAATATCGGAATCATTAAACAATTAATTCAATAACCATAAGGGGTGAGTGTTATGTCCGGAGATATTTATTTAACGCAGGAAGGTTATGAAAAGCTGGTCAATGAACTGGAATACTTGAAAACCACTAAACGCCGCGCTTTGGCTAAGGCGATCGGTGAAGCCCGTTCTTACGGTGATATCAGCGAAAACGCCGAGTACGATGCGGCTAAAGATGCCCAGGCGCATAATGAAAAGCAGATCTCCGAGTTGGAGGATAAATTGGCGCGCGTTCGCATTCTGGATAAAAACATCCCCAAAGATGAGGTTTTGATCGGGGCCAAAGTAAAATTAAAGGATATGGATACTGATGAAGAGCTGGAGTATACTTTAGTTTCGGAGTTGGAAGCCGATTATAACCAGGGGAAGATCTCGGTGAGCTCTCCGGTAGGGGCAGGTTTATTAGGGCATAAAGTAAACCAGATCGCTGAAATTAAGATCCCGGCCGGAACCCTAAAGTATAAGATTATTGAGATAACGCGTTAGGCGGCGGCTTTAAGCAATTAAGGCGTGAGAAAATAATTATGAAAATAAAAAAGATATTCAATTGGCAGGTGGTTTTGGGAATTATCCTGATCTTGCTTTCGGCGGCGGTTTATTATATCCACTATTTAATTTTCCGGGATGCCCGGCATATATTTATTTATCTGATCGGAGATATTGCTTTTGTTTTTCTGGAGGTTTTCCTGGTTACCCTGGTTGTGCATAATCTTCTGGCGCACCGGGAAAAGGCAGTGTTGTTTAAAAAGATGAATATGGTGATCGGCGCTTTCTTCAGTGAGGTAGGCCGGGATTTAATTAAATTTTGCATTACTTTCGATCCGCAAAGCTGTGATTTTTCTAAAAAATTAGTCGTGCGGACCGAATGGACAGAAGGGCAGTTCAGGTCCCTGCAAAAAGAGGTTTTGGGTTTTGCCTGTAATATTGATTACCAAAGAGGCAACCTGGAAGAGTTAAAATGTTTTTTAGCAGGAAAACGCGCCTTTTTGCTGGCTTTGTTGGAAAATCAGAATCTTCTTGAACATGAGACTTTTACGGATTTGCTTTGGGCGGTATTCCATCTTACCGAGGAACTGGAAGGGCGGGATGATCTAAAGAAACTTCCGGCGACCGATTATGAGCATATTGCTAATGATATTAAGCGGGTTTACCGTAAATTAATTAACCAGTGGTTGCTTTATATGAAGCATCTTAAGGCGGATTATCCGTATTTATTTTCTTTAGCGATGCGGACTAATCCTTTTGATGATCAAGCCAATATCCAGGTGCGTTAAAGTTTCGATGCAGGAAAAAATCGGACATTTAAAAGTGGAGATCTTTAAGATCAAGAATCGCTGCGGGTATGCGGCGGTTTGTTTCGAGCATCTTACGGAAGGTAAAACTCCTCAGGAAGCCTACCAGCGCATGGTCAAAGCTTTACGGCGCAGCAATCGTAAAGAAGGGGTTTAATTTATGTTGCCGAATAAAAAAGAATGTATAAATTGCCAGGCGGCAAAGATGTGCCGCGATTCGGCCATCTCTTGGGTTTTTCTTTTGATCGGGGTTATTGCGACGATTGCCATCCGGGTAGTTAACCTGGTTTTGCGTTTTGGTTTGTTTTGGCCTAAATTTTTTTGGTATTTAGGGGTGGCTGGATTCTTTCTTTATTTTCTTTATAAATTCCGCCAGGATAAAATATTACGTAAAGAGTTAGCTAAATATCAGATTCAGGCCAAGCTATCAGCCAATCGTTCATTAGAGGCTAAAGAGAGTGAATTTTTGAAGACTATGCTTTGCCGTATGCAAAGCAATAAAGACGGAATAAATTATTTTTTTATTTTTAGCAGTTCGGCGATTGTTCTGTGCCTGGCGATTTATCAGGATTTTTTAGCAAAATAATTTGAAAATAAAATATTTGTTTTTACTTTCCCGGGTACCTTTTTTAGCTGTCTTGATCGCTCCGTATGTTTTAGGAGCGGTCTTCGCCGGGCGCTATTCAGCAAGTTTAAACTGGGCGGTTTTTTGGACCGGCCTGGCGGGGGCTTTATTGATACAATTAATCGCCCATTACAGCGGGGAAGTTTATGATTTGGCGGAGGACCGCTTAAGCGTAACTTTAGAGAAAAATTTTTTCACCGGAGGCAGCGGGGTATTAGTAGAAAACCTGGTTGTGCCGCAAAAGGTAAAAAATTTGATCCGAGCGGTTTTATTTTTAGCGCTGATTTGCGGTTTGGTCCTGCAATTTTATTTTAAATGCGGGGGATGGACTTTGTGGCTGGGTTTTTCAGGGATTGCTTGTGCTTATTTTTATTCCAAGCCTCCGGTACGCCTGGTGCACCGGGGGATCGGGGAGATCCTGATCGCTTTTGCTTTTGGGTGGCTTTCGGTAAACGTCGGATTTTATCTTCAGGCCGGCCGGTTTAATGCTTTGCTCAGCCTGATCTGCCTGCCGATCGCTTATTCGGCAGCCAACTTAATATTGATTAATGAATATCCGGATTATCCGGCGGATAAGCAGGTGCTTAAGCGCAATATTCTGGTGCGGTCCGGCAAAGAGAAAGGGGCATTTCTTTATGCCTGGCTGGTGGTGTTTGAGGCAGTTGCATTTTTATTATCCTTAATAAAAGGTTTGCCGCTGCTATCGGGAATTTTTTATTTCCCGGTATTAATTATTTCGGCATTTTTAGCCTACCGGATGCTTGCCGGTGACTATGGCGACCGTAAAAAGCTGCAAAGAATGTGTGCTTTGACTATCCTGGTGAATTTAGGCATTACTTTAAGCTGTATTTTAGGAGTATTATTCGGATAAAATGAAGAATCATGATTTAAAATTCATGCGCCTGGCGATCGCGTATGCCCTGCAGGGAGTAAAACAAGGACAAACTCCTTTTGGCGCTGTAATTGTGAAGAATAATAAAGTGATCGCCGTAAGCCATAACCTGGTTTGGAAACAGAATAATATTATTTTACACGCTGAGATGGTCGCGATCGGCGCCGCCTGTAAAAAACTAAAAACCATAGATTTATCGGGCTGCACGATTTATTCAACGACCGAGCCGTGCCCGATGTGTTTTTCCGCCTGTCACTGGGCCAGAATATCCAGGATCGTTTCCGGCTGCGCCATAAAAGATGCCAAAAGTTTCGGTTTTAATGAAATGGCTGTTTCGAATTTGGCGCTTAAGAAATTAATTAAGAGTAAAATTAAAATTACTTCCGGATTCGCGGTAAAAGAAAATATTGCGCTTTTTAAATTCTGGCAGGCGCAGACTAAAGCGCATGCTTATTAGAAATTTTATCCGGCGCAGGCTGGAGTTTAAAGATTTTAAGGTGAATGCTTCCGGTGGATCAAGCAGCCAGGGGCCGATGAGGTTTAAAATAACGGAGAAAAAATAATATGCTGGAAATAAAATTAAGACAGTCAGGCGATTGTGTTATTTTGGATTTATGCGGTCGGGTGGATGTGGATGCGGCGAATTTGGTGGAGGTGGTCGGCCAGTGCGTGCGCGACGGTTATCTGGATATTCTTTGTAACCTGGAGGATGTCCAGGCTATAGATTATATGGGTATTTCCGTAGTGGTGATTGCTTACAAGGAAGCGGTTAATCATTCCGGGCGGATGAAGTTTGTGAATATCCCGGTGCATTTAAGAGATGTGTTTACGGTTTCCGGGATTGACCGGGTAATTGACATCTATGGGTCTGAAGAAATGGCCCTGAATAGTTTTAAGGAAGATAAGGCGATCGAAAATATCAAAAAGATGCAGCTGCGCCGCAGGTTCAAACGCCTGCCGGTGGATTTAAAGATTGAGTTGAAATCCAAACGGGAGAGCTCTCCGGAATGCCTTAAAGTTGAGATCATTAATTTAAGCGCGGTGGGGGCTTTTATATTCGGTTGCGGTAAATTTGAACTGGGGGATGAAGTAATCCTGAAAATGAAGCTTGCGCCAAAACCGGAAATCCTGGAATTGGAGGCCCGGGTGGTCTGGGTTCCGGATAAAGGGATACAACCGCATGAATATCCGGGGATCGGAGTGGAATTTTCGAATATCTCTACTCAAGACCAGCAAAAGGTGATTGAATTTATCGAGCGCAATCTTTCCTCTATTTCTTCAGACTGATTCCTTAAATATGAAAAAACTAAAAAATAAACCCCAGGCGGTCATTTTTGATATGGACGGAGTGATTGTTGATTCTATGCCGTATCATTTTATCGCCTGGTATGAAGCTTTACGCCCCTGGGGGATCCGGGTTAGTTGTTTTGAGGTTTATGCCCAGGAAGGGGAGCGTTGGGAGATAACTCTAAAAGGGCTGCTTAAGCGCGCTAGAATCAAACCGACACCTAAAGTGTTAAACGCAATTTTTTCTTTACGGCAAAAGATATTTAAGCGTTATTTTAAACGTTTTATTTTTCAGGGAGCTTATGAATTGTTAGCAGATTTAAAAAAGCGGGGGTTTTTGCTGGGGCTGGTTACCGGCAGTCCGCAGGATGAAATTAAGAAAATTTTACCCGCCAAGCTGCTTAGCCTTTTTAGCGCGGTGGTAGCCGGTAACCAGGTTAAAAACGGCAAACCCCATCCGGAACCATACCTGAGGGCGGCCGGACTTTTAGGTTTAGCCCCCGGTGCTTGCCTGGTGATCGAAAATGCGCCTTTTGGTATTACCTCTGCCAAGCAAGCAGGGATGCTCTGCGTTGCTGTTTCCACGAGCCTGCCCAAAGAGTATTTAACCGCCGCGGATCTGGTGGTTGAAAACTTAAATCAGATTACGGAATTAATCCCGCTGTAATTTCATATCTTATTGCTAATCTTAGGTTTTGGCTTTGAAATCATTTGCCTGCGGGCATCAGGTGTGATATCATATTTCTTTAAGATTACCTGTTAATAGGAGGGAATAACCATGGATTGGAAGGTTTTTGTCGCTACGTTTGGAGGGGTATTTTTCGCGGAATTAGCCGATAAAACACAATTAGTCGGTATCGGTATGGCTGCTAAAACCGGTAAACCTTTATCGGTTTGGCTGGGTTCTGTGGGAGCTTACATTATTGTTACGGTGATCTCGGTTTTTCTAGGGGCGCTGATGTCTAAATTCATCCGGCCGGAGATGATCCGCTATATCGGAGCTTCTTTATTTATTTGTATCGGAGCCTTGATGCTGCTGAAGGTGATCTAAATTAAAACTATGTTTCTATCCAGAGAATATTTGTATGATTTAGTAACCGGAAAAATAAGCGGGCCGGGGGCAATGTTTTTAAGAGGATGTCTGTTCATTCTTTCCCTGGTTTATGGTTTGGCTGTGGTTATCTTGTCCGGTTTCTACAGAATTAAGCCGGCGCGGCTGGGCTCTAAAGTAATAAGTGTAGGAAATATTACTTTAGGCGGTACCGGTAAGACTACTTTGGTTGAGTATATCTGCGCTAAATTAATTTCAGCCGGCCATAAAGTTGCGGTGTTAAGCCGGGGTTACAAACGTGTTCCCGGGAAACAAGGCGCCTGCCGGCTGGGTGATGAACCGGCGATGCTGCAGAAGAAACTTCCTCAGGTGGCGGTAGTCGTGGATAAGAACAGGATAAAAGCGGCCAAATCGGCCATGCGCGACCATGGTTCAGATACATTAGTCCTGGATGACGGACTGCAGCAGTGGAAAATACATAAAGATTTAGAAATTGTAACGATTAACGCCGGAGATCCTTTTGGCAACGGTTATTTGCTTCCGGCGGGTTTTTTGCGCGAACCTCTTTGGGCTTTAAAACGCGCCGATATCTTAGTTTTGACTCAAATCTCCCGCGGCCATAACCTGGAGGGTTTAGAGGCTAGACTAAAGCGGATCAACCCCCGGGCATTGATCGTAGAATCAAGGCATGAACCTGTGGGGGTCAGCCGGCTTGATCAGGCGGATGAACTTTTAGATCCGGGATTTCTCAGAAATAAACCGGTTGCGATATTTTCCGGTATCGGTAATTCTGAGGGTTTTGGAAATTGCGTGGAAGAATTAGGGATTAAGGTTGGCAAGTTTTTTAAATTTGCGGATCACTATGATTATACGCAGAGCGATATCCTCTGGATTATGAAGGAGGCCAAGGAAAATAACCTGGAAGCGATTATTACCACGCATAAAGATGCCGTTAAAATCCGGGAGTTGGGGGTTTTAAACACCGGGATTCTGGTTTTAGAGATAAAACTCAACATTATAAAAAATGAAGCAGAATTTAATCGCCGATTACTTAAGCTGTATTCTCTTTAGGGGAGTTACTTTATTTACTTTTTTTCTCCCCTTGAATTTCAGCCTTTTTTTAGGCAGGAGGCTGGGAGATTTAATTTATTTATTTGACCGCAAGCACCGGGCAGTGGCTTATGCCAATATTAAAAAAACGGTGGCGGATAGATCGGATTGCGCGTCCAGCGGCCGGATTACGCGTAAAACTTACCAGGCCTTTGCCCAGAATTTGGTGGAGATTTCTTTTATCCCCCGCATTAATAAAAAATACCTGCAAAAGTATGTGCAGATTGAAAATAAGGATTATATCCGGCAGGCATTCGACCGGGGTAAGGGAGTAATTTTTTTGATTGTGCATGAGGGTAATTGGGAGCTTTCCAACATTATTTGCGCGAATTTAAATTTCCCTTTTGTTTTATTCGTCCGTGATCAGGGGTTCCCCAGGTTAAATGCCCTGCTTAACGCTTACCGGGCTAAACAGGGGGTGAAAATTATTCATAAGGGCGCCGGAGTTAGAGAGTTGATCGAGGTGCTCAAGGATAACCAGTCCATCGGGATGACCGTAGACCAGGGGGGCCGGACAGGAGCGCTGGTTAATTTCTTCGGCCGGGAAGCCTCGATGTCAACCGGGGCGGTGAAACTGGCGTTAAAACATGATTGCGCGATAATTCCCGTTTACTATACCCGGGTTAAAGGACCTTATACTAAAGTAATTTTGGATCAGGTTTTTACAGTGACCCGCACTAATGACCCTCAAAATGATTTGCATCAGAATTTGCAGAGGTTAATTAATATTTATGAAAAGTATCTGCGGCAGTACCCTTATGAATATCTCTGGACCTATAAAATCTATAAATACAGCCGGGAAAGGGAGGTTTTAATCCTGGCTGACGGCAAGACCGGCCATTTGCGCCAAGCAGAAGGAGTGGCGAAGTTAATTAATCAGGACTTAACTGCCCGGGGGATGAAAACCCATTTGTCCATCCAGGAAGTAAAATTCCGCGGGTTTTTCTCCAGAGTTTTATTAAATTGGTTAGCCGGCTCAAGCGGCAAATATCCGGGTAAGGGGCAAGGTATGCGTTTTTTGCGCGGCAGTCTAACCGCGGATAGCTGGCAGAGTTTAATGAACAGCCGGCCGGATATTATTATTTCCGCAGGAGGCTCGCTGAGCTCGGTAAATTATCTTTTGGCTCGTGAAAATCAGGCTAAATCCGTGTTGCTGATGCGGCCGCAAGCTTTGAATTTGAATAAATTCGATTTAGTAATTATTCCCGCTCACGATCTAAAAGACCGCAGCCGCCTGGTTAAGCAAAAAAATAATGTGGTGGTTACCGAAGGGGCGCTTAATTTAATTGATGCGGAGTATTTGGGCCAAAAGTCCAGGAGGCTTGAACAATCCGGGCTCTTGACGGGAAAGTTGTTTAATCCTTGCCTCGGGGTATTAATCGGCGGCGACAGCAAGAAGTTTTGCTTAAGCCCTAAATTTATCCTGGAGTTATGCAAAGAGATCAAAAGATCCGCCGAAAAGCTAAACGCGGACATCTTAATTACCACCTCCCGGCGCACCAATGCGGCAGTCGAGCAAGTGATTAAAAACGAATTTGCCGATTTTGCGCGCTGTAAGCTTTTAGTGATTGCCAGCTCAAACAATAATCCGGATGTAGTGGGAGGGATCCTGGGGTTAAGTAATTTGATCATTAGCTCTCCGGAGAGCATTTCGATGATCTCTGAGTCTGCCTGCGCTAAAAAATACGTGGTGGTTTTTGATTGCCATCATCTCAGCTCTAAACATAAACGTTTCCTTAAAAACTATCAGGCGGCCGGGTATATATATTTAAAACAGATCAATGAGTTGGCTGTTTGTATTAACCAGTTGTTAACCGATAATCCGCCGGTTAGTTCACCGTTGGACAATTTAAAAGTTATAGAAGGGTTAAGAACGATACTATGAAGATACTGCAGATATTACCGGAACTTAATGTGGGCGGCGTGGAAACCGGCACTTTGGATCTCTCAAAATACCTGGTGCGTCTGGGGCATAAATCGGTCGTGGTTTCAGCCGGAGGAGCTTTGGTTAAAGATCTGGAAGCCGCCGGAGCAAAACACTACAGTCTGGCGGTAAATAAAAAATCGATTATTTCAATGTATAAAATGATCCCGAAATTAGCGGAGATAATCAAACAAGAAGAAATCGAAATTGTGCACGCCCGTTCCAGGGTGCCGGCCTGGATTGCTTATTTTGCCTGTCGCCGGACTAAAGCCATTCTGATCACTACCTGTCATGGTTATTATAAAAAACATTTTTTCAGCCTGGTAATGGGGTGGGCTAAAAGAGTGATTGTTTTGAGTAATGTGATCGCCAGACATATGATTGAAGATTTTTCTGTGCCGCATGAACGGATCAAACTGGTGCCGCGCAGCGTGGATTTAGAAAAATTTAAATACCATGACCCGGCCGCTAAAAGAAAAGAAGATTTTAATATCGGCATTATCGGCAGGATTACTCCTTTAAAAGGACATCTGTATTTTATTAAGGCGATGGCGCGGATCGCCAGATTAGTCCCGCGTTTAAAGATCTGGATTGTCGGGGATGCTCCTGCTTCCAAGGATGCGTATAAAGAAGAACTGCAAATTTTAGTGCGCCGGTTGGGGCTGTGGCACTGCACGGAGTTTTTGGGTACACAGCGGGATATTCCCGGAATACTGGAGCATTTGGATCTAGTGGTTTTGGCTACTACCACTCATGAGGCTTTCGGCCGGGTGGTGGTAGAGGCGCAGGCCTGCGGCGTTCCGGTTGTGGCGACTAAAGTCGGAGGGGTGATCGATATTATCGAAGACGGCAAAAACGGGCTTTTAGTGCCTCCGGCGGATGCCAAAAGCATGGCGGAGGCGGCGATGCGTATCTACAAAGACGCGCAATTTGCCAAGGAGCTGGCTGAAAATGCTTACGCTAAAGTTAAAGAAAAATACAATGTGGAGTTGATGGTTAAAAATACTTTGGAGGTTTACCGCGAGGCCTTAAATAATTTTAAGATCTTGATCATCAAACTTAGTTCGCTGGGTGATGTGATCCTTTCTACGGCTGCGCTGCGGGCCATCCGGCAAAAGTTTCCGCAAGACAATTATAAGATCAGTTTTCTGGTCGGTGAAGAATCCAAAGATATCCTCTTAAGGTGCCCGCAGATTGATGAATTGCTGGTCTGTGACCTAAAAAATAAAGATAAAGGGGCCAAAGGATTATGGGGAATAGGCCGGGTGCTTAGAAAAAAGAATTTTGACCTGGTCATTGATCTGCAGAACAGCCGCTCTAGCCATATCCTGGCTTATTTAAGCGGCTCTCTTAACCGCTACGGGTATAATAATAAAAAGTTTTCTTTTCTGCTGAATCACTCCATTCTCGACCAGCATCCGCAGATCGATCCGGTAACGCATCAATTTAGGATATTAAAGATGCTGGGAATCGACCTTTTGAACAATTCTTTGGAGCTTTGGCCGTCAGCTGAAGACCAAAAAACGGTAGATGAACTTTTTAACGCTCAATGGTTAAGCCAGGCGCAGAAAGTAGTGGGAATTAATATCAGCGCTTCCAAAAGATGGAATACTAAGCTGTGGCCGATGGAATATTTGATCGTTTTGTGCGAAGAATTGGGGTTAAAAGATATCCGAGTAGTTATTACCGGTACGCAGGAGGATCAAGCGCTGGCCAATATGTTGATCAATTCTTTAAAAAACACCAAAGTGATCAATGCCTGCGGAAAGACTAATATTAATGAGCTGGCGGTATTGATTAAAAAATGCCAGGTTTTTATTTCCGCGGATTCTTCGCCTTTACATATCGCCTCGGCGGTCGGCACACCCTTTATCGCTTTGTTCGGCCCGACGGATAGCCGCCGGCACCTGCCGCCCGGCAAGAATTATATCGTGCTTAATAAACAGCTGCCTTGCAGCCCCTGCTATAAAAGCAAGTGCCGCACTAAGCGTTGCATGGTGCAGATTAGCCCGGCGGAAGTATTTGAAGCGGTAATGAAGTTATTAAAATAAGTCCGGCGCTGGCTTGATATTAAATATTTGAAGCGGCGGGGTTAAAAATGAATGCAGCATAAGGAGAAGATCAGGGGTGAATATACTTTTTATCGCCAATCATCTTAACGTCGGAGGGATTTCCAGCTACCTGTTGACTTTAGCCTCAGGGTTAAAACAAAAAGGCCACCGGGTTTATCTGGTTTCCAGCGGCGGAGAATTAGAAGATAAATTTATACGGGCCGGAATCATACTTTTAAAAGCGCCCTTAAACACCAAGAGTGAGATCAGCCCAAAAATATTTTTTAGTTTTTGGAAATTAAAAAAGATTATCCGGGATTTAAAGATTGATTTAATTCATTCGCATAGCCGCACCACGCAGGTTTTAGGTGAGTTATTGGGCAGGGTTTCGGCCAAACCGCATATTTTTACCTGCCATGGTTTTTTTAAGTCCAGATTATCGCGCCGGTTTTTTGGCGGCTGGGGGCAGAAAGTAATTGCGATCAGTCTGCAGGTAAAAGAACATCTGGTGGTTGATTTCAAACTTGATGAAAAACTAATCAGCATTATCCATAACGGTATTGATACTAAAAATTTCGGCGATTTTTCAAACCGGGATAATTTGCGCCGGCAATTGTCAGAGGGGGCGGATTTTTTAGTCGGGATTATCGCCCGGCTGTCCGATGTTAAAGGGCATACTTATCTTATTGCCGCCATGCAGGAGGTAATAAAAAATTTTCCGAAAACCAAGTTATTAATTATCGGCCAGGGTAAGACCCGGGAGGTTTTAATTAAAGAAACCCGGGATTTGGGCTTGGAGAGCAGTATTGTGTTTATCCCGGAGGCTAAAGATACTAAAGTTCTGCTGGCCGCCA